>Ga0056114_1000607_pt1 | contig 13273 bp, 10 predicted proteins | sample WorMetHERISLAND1_FD_77005 | JGI IMG/M metagenome (GOLD analysis project Ga0056114, IMG submission 77005) | Marine gutless worms symbiont microbial communities from Max Planck institute for Marine Microbiology, Germany - Olavius loisae HERON... ...
TGTACTCAACAAAACAACCAGTGTCCACTGAACAAAACAGCAGTAGGCCTATTTCAAAGAGTTGGGTCGTAAAATTCCGATACAAAATATCATAAATGATAAATGTTACATCTTGTGTTCAGAGTGTCCTCTGCCTGCAGCCACACACACGGGATCAGCGACGCCGGATTGCTGAGGAATGGGACAAGCTTGACCAGTACATAATTGATAAAGCAGTTGGAGAGTGGCGAAAGAGACTTCAAGCGTGTGTGGCTGCAGGTGGAGGACACTCTGAATGCAAGATGTAACAATTGCAAACCACATTGCCTGAAAGCGAATTTCCTAAGGAATACAGTGATGTAATTTTTATTCAAATCGATCAACATTTGAAAAAGTTATTGCAAAAATACAAAGGGTACCGATTTTATGAATCACGGTGTAGTCACACAGTGAGCTGTCATTTTAGATGTGAAATTCATGAAACCGACAGACAACTACATTACATTAGTGATGTTGTAATGTGAATGGCATGAGTACATGTGTATATGCAGCTGATGTTTATCGTTCTGCACATTGAGAAAGGAACACCGTTTGAGACGGCCGATCAGGGCAAGTTCCGTTATCGTACCGTCTGGGAACAGCTTGACTATGGAGTTCAGTTTTCTGCATCCAGAAAGTTTCTTACCATTGCGCCAATTGTGCTGTAAGCATGTCACCATTTGCTTTTCCTGACACTGTGTTGCTTGTTTTGTCATAAGTGATTCAAATTTGTATGAAGCTGTGTTAGATAGTGCAATGCATATCAAACAGTCAGTGAGTGGCAAGTGTAGTGTAGTTTTATTACAATGTGAATTAATGCTATTTGGATAAAAAAAACAATGTTTAAAATTTTGAATATTGCAGAATTTATTTCTATTTCACATTTTCTGTCAAAAGAAGAAGCCATAAAAGCGTCACACAGTAAGTAGCCAGAAGTTGGCATTGATCACGTCTTTTTGTCAGTTACGGTAATTCGTAGAAAATGTGGTGCGTTTTTTCAGGTTCTTCTTGGCGAGTTTCTACACACGGTATGACCAGTACCACTTCGTGGTCAATGCAGTCTCGCTGCTGGCCGCTCTCATACCGAAACTTCCGCAGTTCGACGGTGTACGATTGTTTGGTATCAATGAATACTGACTGCGTGTCGGATTTGTGCTGCGCTGGATAATAACTGCGTTACAAGAGAACTGATGCATGCTGCTGTGAAGTGGTTGTTTGATGTACTTGTTGGTGCTGCTGGGTTCACTTGTGTTGTCAGCCAATAACATTGTCACTCATCTTACCTCGCCTGTTCATTTGCGTGGATCTTTATCGTTCAATTTTTTACAGAAATTTATGTTGTAATTATCGAGTACAGCTGTAGCCTTGTGTATGATATCTTGTGACAGACATGTTAGCATCGAGATGGCAAGTAACAGTCGTGACTATGAGTTTCTCAGTGATAGTATTATGAGCACACTCTCTGCCCGTGGTACAGGTTGCTAATGATTTCAAGATTCAGAAGTGGACAAAGTTAAACTGCTGATATTATTTTTAGTATGAATGGTGTTTTAGCCCTTTCTACACCCAGAGTGTGCTAATGTGTCGCAAAAGTTCTTCCTGCCAGGCCCGGGCAACTTGCCGGCCTGTCGGTAACCATTTGCCGCGAGCTGAAAGATTCGAACAGTCTGATTTTACACTGTGACTATAGATTAGGCTAAGTCCGTAAAAGGAAATCCTTTGGCATTTCCGGAACCTTTTTATCGTTTTAATTCTCCACAAACACGTGTCTAATTCGGAGCTGTCCGGTAAACTGGCTGTATTTTTGTTGTGTGTTAATGTCTTAATACTTGAATGTGAGTGACTGAGAAGGTGATCAGGGTGCTGTGTATCTGGTTAATGTGCCACATACTCGTTAGTGTGACGATACAACTTGTTTGATGCTGAAATTTGTCTTTGTATAACTTTACCCTTTGACGCTGACTGTTGCCATATGTGTACAGCTATAGAGCATCCTGTGCCAGACCGGGTTAAGCCGTCATTTGTAATTTTTGACATCCGAGCACTCTGACGCTGAGGGCTGAGTGTCAGAGTGCCGGGATGTCAAAAATTACAAATGACGGCTTAACCCAATCTGGCACAGGATGCTTTATATGGCAACAGTGGGCGTCGAAGGGTTAAAGAACAATCCATCTTTTGCCTACATATCGTCCGTTGTGTACAGTGTACAGTGAGGTACTGCAGTCTTGTAATGAGTTGATGAGTTCACCCTGCAGTGTTGTGTGGCGGCCGAATAAAACTCAAAAGAGTTGTTTCATTGTGTCAGTATAATGTCGATAGAGATGTGATGTGATATTTGTTGTTATGGTGACGTGAAGGTTTACTGTTCAGAATCTGTCGCTGTATTTCTTTTGTTTCCACCGATGCAGTTTGCCTGCCGCACACCGAGTGTAGTCTATCTCGACCAGTGAAATAATTTACAGTTGTAATCATATCTTTAACTGGTAAAGAGTTAACACTGGCGATTTTCCAATATGTTTGCCGGTTGCCCTATACTGACTAATCCCTTCTGTGATCCTTATGAAATTTTCAAGATTGTATGCATATCCATGGGCTACATTTAACAATTTATTTTTGCCCCTTTGTTTAATGGGTAAAAGAGCAATAAGCAGGTAATTTTGGGGGTATTTTCCCCAAGTTGCAAAGTTACTGATTCGATTATAAAAAATTCAACGAGTAGGCCTATCTTATGGATTAGTTGGTGGAAAAATGTTTCAAATTCATACAGAGATATACTGAACTCTTGTTGGATGCATCAAAGTAACATTTCATTGATTTGCATTCTTATCAGCTTTCTATAGGCCTAGTGTGTCCTTTATCTGCCATCTTGTGACCTGAAAATTTTGGCAGCAAATGATCTGAAGTAGAAACAACATGTGAGTGTGAGGCCGCCAGCTGTAAAACAGCTTGAGGAAACTGTAGGCTTCATTTGGTACAGATCTCGGAGTTGTGCATCATAGCGGTAAAGACTGTTTGATAATATCTATGACAGTGGTTGTTTTGTGTCGTATATTACACTGTAAACATTACTTAACATCAGACAGATGCGGAAAGCTGTATAGATACGGATTCTATTTATTGAAGGTTTATAGCATCATATATTGCGTTGTATAAATAAATAGATTGTGGTATTTCGTAAACTTGCCGATTGTTTCTGTGTGAAACCTTGTGTTACAAGAAAGCCTAGCTAACGCTAGGGTAAGCTCATGACGGCGCGACAGCTGTGCCCCCATGTCTGAAGGCCCATGTATAAGAAATCTATAGAAAGAAATATTCAGTGTTAAGTGTAGGCTGTCTTATGGTTATACACAGTCTGAAAGCTGGTGTTTCGTAATTAAGTTTCACATTCAAATTACAAGTATTTAGTAGTTAGTACTATTTAGTCAGCTTTATATTGAATAATATTACCTTAATTACTATAGTTTTATTTGGATTTTCTTATCGAAACACGAAAAATGACGCCATAAATGTTAGACTGCAGCAGCTGTCAAGCACCATCTAGCCAGTATCAGCGAAATTGTTCGAAAATTCGAACTTATAGCAGTTTATGGTCATCCAGGGTCATCGATTTTGGTGCCAATCGTAAGCGCATATGCACTTTCCTAATGGTCATTATCATTAATAGTAACTTTGACGTATGTCACGTATCTTCTACCGTTTTCGAGATATTTACATACGCTTAAACCTAGAAATTAGAAAATGGCTTGTTTTCCCACCCCTCCCTTGTTTGATGCTCCCGCTTGGGGGAATCCGTTAGAATTTCTGGATGAAACTTACCCCACAAAAACTAGAGGGAATGGGGCTACCATATGGTTAAAATTTCATAATCCTAACTTCAACCATTTTTGATGATACACTCGTGTGACGGACGGACGGGCGGGCGATAGCATATCACGCTAAGCATACATGCTGTATGCTGTCATTTTAACATTAGTGTAACGATGACACCAATTAAACATAGAAACCGGCAAAAATTCGTTTATTGTATTTTCGCACGCAAAAATTTCGTTTCATCATTACTATGTCATCATCTTCTGACATAGTATAGGCCTAAAATAAATGAATTTTTGCCATTTTCTATGTTTAATTGGTGTCATGATTACACTAGTGTTATAACGACTGTTTTTAACATTAATATTTGCTCTTTTATTATCACTGTTCTTTCAGGTCTTTTAGAATGATGTCAGCCTCAGGTATGATATCGTGACGTTCATTAACTGAACCTCGAAAACCCCTCTTAGACGGAAAGATCTCAGAGATCTCCTATACACGCAGAGTTATAGCCTATTTTGTCTAAAATTTCGTTGTCATGGCAACATGGGTCATCTGAGGGTAAATTTAAATAACGCCGTTAAATTGGCGAACCCCGAAAACCGCACCATAGAACCGAACATTACGACTATTTGTGTACAGCTGGAGTTCTGACGGTTTAAAAAATTTCCCCATGGGCGCCATTGTAATTTTGTTGATTTTTCAATAAATCAGTTGAATATAAAATTTAAATTTTCTCATGTGACCGATGATGTCGATGACCGGTCACGTGACGTCAACGGTCACGTGACCATTGGATAGCCCATATGCCATTTCCTATTGGTAGTCCTTTGGAATGGAGTCTCTATCTCCAGCCGTTTTCGAGATATTGTGCTCTAAGCGTATTGGGGTCACGAGTTTGACTTTTCAAGGTCACGACGTCATCGGTCATGTGACCATTTGATAGCCCATATGCCATTTCGTATTGGTGGTCCTTTGGAACCAAGCCTCTATCTCTAACGGTTTCCGAGATATTCACTATTCAACGTCGAATGTAACACAATGGTTGACATGACAATAGGAAATGGCATATGGGCTATCAAATGGTCACGTGACCCCAAAATATGCTGTGAGGCAGTACGGTCGGCTATCCTAGCGACAGCTTGGCTTCTTGTTACTGATCCACCCGTGTGACTGACGGACGGGCGATCGCATATACGCGCTATAGCCTATGCTCAGTAGTATGCTGTAGCGCGTAATAATTTAATAATTTCATTTGTTAACTATTTGCAGATTATTTCAAAATCCGCCTTCAAAAAATACCTCCTCGTTGGTGAAACCACTGATGTATATTTAGAAATATAGATCAGTGGACTCCTTGGTGCGAAACGGTGTCGCTTATTCTGTACACATACAAATAAATTCAATTAATTTCTGGTAATGTATCGTAATATTTACACGTACTATTATATAACTGTGTATAAAAATATGACATAATTAGCAGATTGTTGCAATTAAGAATATAAATCTGCTTGTATTGTTGTGTTTATTTTGCTACTACCGTATAGATATATGTTACCGTTCTACAGAAAGTCGATAAATTATAGCACACTGTCGCCACCTTGCGAATCAAATCGTTTTCGGAGTCGCACTACCACCTCAAACGTCCAAGATCCGGGAAAGCAGTCCAAATGGAACGAGAAAGACAAAGGGGAAAGGATTTGTGAAACAGATGAGTTTTAAGTCTGGACTGGTGGCCGAGGGAGTGATACAGTTACAGTGATGTGATAGATGATATGTGAGAGCGAAGGTGGTTACCGTGGTGACTGTGATGAGGTGATGCGCATGGCAGCAGCTGAGGATTGTGCGGATCAACGCCAGCAGCGGCCAGCTCACGGCCGAGTCACGGGGTCGTCTGGCAGTCGACGCTCGAGCAGAACAGACCAGGATGGAGCCTGGACAGAGAATATAATATAGGCGGCGCTTATGGCCTGGAGACGTCCGTGGGACGTTGTACGAGGAGGCAAGCCTGGGTCCGTCAGCTGGAAGTCGATCTCATGCCGTCTGGTGGCTCTCTGTTGACATTGGTTGGAGCACGCGGCCACCGATCGTGAAGCCTGGGAGGGCAGGGCCCACAACCCGTTGGCGGCGAAGCGGTCACGCAGTGAGTGAGTGAGTAGGCCTATTCTCCGTCGTCAATTTTTTAGCAAATTTCCTTATGTGTAATATATGCAGTAAATAAACTCCTGCTCCGGCCCCTGGAAATGCGGGCCTCCATAAGTAAAATGGCCGTAGGATTAGGAGCGCCATGTCGCAACTCGAAAGCGAATCAGAGGCGCATAAAGATACGGGGTTTAGCAGACCGTACGTCGTCCCTACTAACGGTCGCGCTTATGCTACAGTGTTGCGTCTGTTTGTCGTCTGTCTGTGACGTTATGTAGGCCTATGGCTAAACGGTGCATGCATCGTAGAGCTAGAGCAAGTTGCTATTGACAGCCTATAGGAAGTCGTATATGAGAAATCGATTGGTAGGCCTACCAAAATGAATGACCTGGACGTTTGTTTAGAGGTCGTATCAAGGTTATGTCAACCACTGCGTCACATTCGCCATCGAATATCTCGGAAACCGTTAGAGATAGAGGCTTGGTTCCAAAGGACCACAAATAGAAAATGGGGAATCAAATGGTCACGTGACCCTGAAAGGTCAAACTCGTGGCCCCAATACGCTTAGAGCACAATATCCCAGAAACAGCTGGAGATGCTATTTAGCAACAATCGCTAATTAGGCACACTAATACTATAGATAGTCTACTGTGACTGTGAGGCAGTACGTACGGCTATCCTAGCGACAGCTTTGATTCTTGTTTAGGGGCCTATGAACTATTCTGTTTGTCAGAATCAGTCAAGTGATTGACTGTGAAGACCTACCCGAACACACACAACACACTGCCTTTGCAAACATTAAAATAATGTCATTGTCATCCGGCGGCCTGTGAAGATGAAATAGCTTGGACTTGGAGATAAGTGACTGGAAAGTCTGCGAAATGTGCAGAAGAGTATTGAATAATGATGTAAGTTAAACAACTCAGTTTATGATAATCACACAATACACTGCAGTTAAGTCATCAACATCTTAAACAATGAATGTCAGTCTACTGGTGCCAAACAGCAGCCATAGCAGCGTCACTAGCTGGTGCTACTGATAGCTGTTTAAAGTCACTGATATTGATTATAACGTCATTTCTATTAACCTATAGCTACTTACAGCTATGATGTCGAAAATATTGCACTGTGTAGCAAGATGATAAACAATGTATGCGTAGGCCTAGTTACAGATATAGCGACGTCCACTTTGGTTCGATTTCTTTCATCGGAATCGCCTCGTTCTAATGACTTGAGTCAATCAAGGTCGCTGGCACAATCTGTCGGCAATGACACCAACAGCCCGCTCGCCCTGCCGATCATCATGAACGTGCTGTACGAGCCCCGTGGACCCGGCAATCCCCTGAGCCTCGCCGGTGTCAGCATCCTTGACGGCGATGACGTAGATTGTGACGCCTGACTGACGCAGTTCTGCTGCTCGCCGCTGTGTCATTTCGCGACGTACGTTGGACCTGCCGTCGGTGATCAGGACCACCACGTCCTGTGCGCCTTCTCTCGCACCTGAACTAGTCGTGAACGTCTCGCTACGGGCACGCTCCAGTGCCTCCTGTGTTCACAAACGTCGATCTCAAAGATCTTTTCCATAACATTCGTCCTAAACGAATAATCTCCTCAACCAATTATTTACTGAGATTTTACATAATCTCTGCCATGGCCTACAACTTTACAAGCACTACTTACTCCATCAGCAGATCACAACTATAATTTAAGAGACAGACTATACATAACAGGCAGCTTCCTGACGGCATGTCACACATCTTGTAATTTTATTGTTCGAATGCTGTTTTGTATTTATTGACTGTATTGACTATTTACTGTCTTGTATTTTATTTTATCACTGTACAATTGCGGTCTGACAATGTTTTATCAAAGAAACATTTGATTTGATTTGATCTCGAAGATCTTTAACATAACATTCATCCTAAACGAATAATTTCTTGTGCACGCCATTGGCCTTACTAATAAACTTTAAACTCTCTCAGTCAGGCATGATACCCAGCCGCTACACTTGCTTGCTCAAAATGCCGTTAAACCCTAACCATTCATCCATCATTCTATCCATTCATGTCAGCTATAGCAGAATAGTGAACTGAAAGCGGAAGGAAATATCTGGGTTGCTCTGCAGATCTCAAGTTTAAATGCAATGCGGAGATCGCTTAACCCTTTCACGCCCACTGTTGCCATATAAGTACAGGTTATAAAGCATGCTGTGTCAGATCAGATTATGCCGTCATTTGTAATTTTTGACATCCGGGCACTCTGACGCTCAGCCCTGAGCGTCAGAGCGCCCGGATGTCAAAAAAATTACAAATGACGTCTGGCACAGGATGCTTTATAGCTGTACCCATATGGCAGCAGTGGGCGTCAAAGGGTTAAAGTTTCCTTGCCTTTACACTTCTCACTTCTCACAGCTAGAAGACGATCGCCGCTATACTGCCGACCTGGGTGTTGGTGCGTCCGTGACTCGGTATGATGTTGATGGCCGACAGGACGTGAGACTTGGTGAGATAGGTGTTGAAGTGGAAGTGGGTGGTGGCGCGGTCACCGTAACTCATCAGAGCCACTCGCGTCTGACGACCGACGTCCATTCTATCGACGAGACGCCGAGACAGCCTCAGAGCCAGCTGATGGTTGTCCTCCGTGCTTCCAGACATGTCCAACACCAGCGCCAGATCAACCGGGCGCCAGCATTCTACACCCAGCGATCATCAGTCATCACACAATCGCCTATCAGTCCACGCCACATCGTCTCTCGCTCCTATCCATCCGTCTCTCGTTCCAATTCAGCTCAGACGCAATATTGGTCGCCGCAGAGTTGGAAGAGTGCTTAAAGCGACAGCGATGTCAGTCTGTCCAATACTGTGTGTCTGTCGTCTGTTTTTCACTGGAGTCAAAAAAATTATAAAGGATTCCGGAGATGTTCAGGGTCGCAGCCGGAATTATGCTGTGCTAAGGGTTACAGGCAAAGGCCACGAGGGATGAGGTGTAGGGATGAGGGCTGTCCCCTCCATAATGCATAGGGGTCTGGGAGGGGTACTGCCCCCCACGGAAAACAATTTTCAGTGAAAACGACGCGATTTGGTGCATATTTCAGTGCTTACAAAAATTTTACACACAAAAATTAAAATTTTACGCGCCGTTGTCCACTCCTGCTACGGCCCCTGGAAATACGGGCCTAACTTAGTACACACACACACATAGTACTGTTTTGCGTATAGTATCAGAGCAATACGTGATTATGACGATGACGATGACGCGCACCATATTGGCAGTTGTTTCCGGTGCGTCGCTCGGTGCATTGACAAGTATAGTGCTGCAGAGCGTCAACGCAGCGTCCACCGAACTGACACGGATTTGATGCGCATTCGTCAACCTCTAAAAACAACAGTGTCAACATCAGCGAGAGGAAACTGCGCTCGTTCGAACTGTTTGAACATTGTGAATAAGTAAAAATACGAATGACTGAGCGCCATGCAGTTATACACAGCGATGTGAGTAACGTCTGTCAGTGCCAGGTTATATCATTCATAATCTGAGTGACCTTAATTTGCCTCCCAGACAGCTAATAGCCTAAGTGATTCCATAACAGTGCTTTCAGTAAAAAGAGTCAAATCACCAATTTGCATCGTCCTCATTAGCTGTGGTATGAGAGCGAGACGACGGAAAAGGGTGGGGAGGGGTGAACGGTGAACCGCTTACTATACTTGGACCGTACGTCTCCCGTCGCCGATCGAATTTCCATTCCGCGGGAGCTGTCAGATATAGCTCCCCCTTGTTCGCAGTTGTCTGTGATGTGAATAATAATATGTCTGTGCCTCAACTGCCCTTCTTGCTTCCGGTGACAAAGAAACCCTGCTAGTTCTGACAACTTGTACTCTGGCTATGTGATTTGTCAATTGCCTCCTGGTGTTTTGGCGCGTTATATATTCCTCACATCACTTACAGCGTCACTTACAGCGTACGACTCTGCAGTAAACTTGTCGTCGACGAATATCAGCGCTAAACGATCTTTTCGTCCAGCTCGTTTCTTTGCTTTTCGATGTCAAATTTTCTGAGCAAATAAAAATGAATGACTGAATGAATCAGTGAATGAATGACAGGAGACTTGTTGAGTACTAGGACTACAGGTAGCCTAAGCTAGCGTGAACTGACCGTTGCAGATAGCAGCCTGTATTGAGGACGAGAGTGATTCAAGCTGGTCGTAACTGTCCACGTGGAACATGTTGCCGAGTGTTCCGTTGTGACTGGCGATCGCCCTTAACTCGCTGTCGTTTCGTATCTGTCCGACCGACACCGTTATGACGTGGACGCCGGCCTGATGTAGAGCCACGGCCTCCGACACCGTCCGACCAGAGTCCACGTTGGAATTCCCGTCCGTCATCACTACCGCCACTCGTGACGTCACCGACAAGGTCGACACCCAGTTGAACACGGACGCTGAACCCTCAGCCGTGGTCGACTCTGTTCAAGTATCAACACACTCCGCGACTGTCGCTGCGACTGTTTCAGCATGCCAGAAACAGACGTTGGCAAACGTTATTGGAACAAGAAGCCAAGCTTGCTAGGACAGCCGATCGTACTACCTCATAGCACCTTTCGGGGTCACGTGAGGTCATCGGTCACGTGACCGTTTGATACCCAATAGGCCATTTCCTATTGGTGGTCCTTTAGGACGGAGTCTCTATCTCCAGCCGTTTTCAAGATATTGCGCTCCAAGCGTATTGGGGTCACGAGTTTGACCTTTCAGGGTCACGTGACGTCATTGGCAACGTGACCATTTGATTCTCCGTAGGTCATTTCCTACTGGTGGTTCTTTGGAACCAAGCCTCTATTTCTAAAGGTTTCCGAGTTATTCAATGCCGAAAGTGACACAATGGTTGACGTGACCTTAATACAACCTTTAAACAAAGGTACCAATAGAACACTTTCAAGTAAATCTTTCATTGACGTGACATTGAAGTGTTTGTTTTGAACATCGGTAAAAGCACTACAGAGTTCTATGCAGAGAGGAACTGAACGTATGTTCACAGACAGATTTTTCATATACGACTTTTGTCAATAGTAACTTTTGCTCTAGGACGCACCGTTTAGCTATAATACATTCCGTACAGACGACGACGGCGACGGCGACAGACAGACGCAACACTGTAGTATAAGCGCGCACTAAGTACGGTCGGCAGTCGACTAAAAACTTCGCATCACTGTTAATGACAATGTCAATCGGGAATTTTTAGCACGGATTAAACAGCTAAAGTTATTACGAAGACCACCACAGATGTAGAGCTATAACAGAATAATATCAGTGAAAGATTTCTGGAACAAGCGTGTCTTTAAATATCGACAAAAGACAGTCCAGTGACTTCCAGTGGTAAGTAGTTCCAGAGAGAATGGATGCAGCGACCGGAGACAAACGAAGACAGCCAACATTTGCAAGGCACAGTTCCGTGTACTGGGACTTGCTGCAACTAAACAAATCACTAATCGTATCAATTTTCCAAATGTATAAAAAAATCAACGAATCATACTTAGAACGTGTATTTGTAGGTTAAGCTTTGTATTTTCCGTCCGTCCGTCCGTCCGTCTGTCTGTCTGTCTGTCTGTCTGTCTGTGTTGTTCACTCTTTCGTTTACAATTTGTACACCCTTTCTTGCCCGGTGAAATAAGTGAAATATTTGCTCGTGTTTGGAAACCATCTTCGATCCCGCGTAATTTCAGCAGCAGCATCAGACACACTTTGAGGAAGACGGGAGACCTCCGTGTTCAATCAGTAATATGCAGACATATTAATCTGCTCCAACTGACTTCCACGTGTCTGCTGTTACATTTCAAACGTTTTAGTGTGTGTCTGAACGTTTAAAAAGAGCCCATCTTTACTACCTGGCAGGATGGCGCCTGGTCTAGATGAAGTCCAGAACATCTGTGTTCGGAGCGTGCTGAGCGCTGCGGCAGTGTTGGTCAACCCGCCTGTATACCGGATGTAGTCCAGTGCTGTTAGTACTTCCGGTCTGCTGACGTAGTCGTCCAACCGGAAGTCGATATCTACCGAGTCGCTCCATGACATAGCGCCGACAAGAGTTCGATCAGTGGCCACTTCCAGATCTAACACGACCTTGACATTCGCATACTATCGACTTCAGCGCACGACTTCGTACATGCTTACGTTAACTTAATTAGCCGACCGTACTAACGGTCGCGCTTATGCTACAGCGTTGCGTCCGTCGTCTGTCGCCGTTGTCTGTTGTCTGTAGGCCTAACATTATGTATTGTGGCTAAACGGTGCGTCCTACAGCAAAAGTTACTTGATGAAGTTTATTCGCGTGACAGGCAGTACAGTACATACAATATATAAAATTATAAAAAGTGAGTAAAAATCTATGGTAAAAACACAGTGTTTTCGCACCCAACCTTGTTCGATGCCCACGCTCAGGCGGAACCCTTCAGAATTTCTGGATGAAACTTAGGCTACCCCGCAAAAACTAGAAGGATTGGGCTACTGTAGTGTATGGTGAAAATTTAACTTCAACCGTTTTTGACTAATCCACCAGTGTGACAGACAGACGGGCGGACGCCGGACAGACGGACGATAGCAAACAGTGCGCTGAGCATATGCTGTCGCGCGCTGAAATATAAATCACGCAGTGTAGAGTGGAAACCTTTTTAATGAAGTTAATGATGGTTGGAAATCGTTCTCGTCTGACGCTGCCTGACTTGTCCACGGCAAACACCAGATCCACAATGTTGTTACAGCCTGAAAAAAGTCACAAATTTTGCTACGAAAACAATCAGCCTTGCATGCTAGACGCTTCTATCACGTCGAACGCTTGTTAGGAATATTTTGCTTATAGAAGAGCGCCTATCATTGACAACGGCAAAAACTCCCCTGTTTGTGACTCCACCCTTGACTCCCTTAGATGAGATATTGTGCTTATTTTGGTATAGCTTTAAGTCAAAAATTTTGGCAACAAGTAAAACAGTCAATAATCGTCTGCAAAGTCTGCGGTAGTCATACATACAGGTGTGACTGGAGTATGATTGTATGACTATACCGCAGCAAAGTCTGTGACTGGCTACCGGTATACGCCAGCGCGTCGACTTCAAGGTTGCGATGCTCGTTCGTCGGTCGCTGTCTGGCATTTCACCGTCGTACCTAGCCGACGACTGCCGTCTTGTCGCAGATGGATTATGTGACTGTATGTGGGCTTCCTTTGATCCCAGGGAGCGGACGATATGTGGGTTAGTGACGGTGGCGGGCGGGCGGGGTGCAGCGATAAACGTTAGTGCTCAGCCACTGAATAAGCAGCAA
>Ga0056114_1000608_pt1 | contig 13272 bp, 13 predicted proteins | sample WorMetHERISLAND1_FD_77005 | JGI IMG/M metagenome (GOLD analysis project Ga0056114, IMG submission 77005) | Marine gutless worms symbiont microbial communities from Max Planck institute for Marine Microbiology, Germany - Olavius loisae HERON... ...
AGCAGGCATCTAATTGTAATTGCAATTAATTAGATGCTCAAAAAATGCTAATTGTAATTGTAATTGTAATTGTGAGATCACAAGTAATTGTAATTGTAATTAATTAGTTACAAAAATTACAATCACCCATCACTGGTTAGGATGTTATGTTCAGTTCATGGGACGAGCGAAGATTCATGGGCGCTGTACTGTGCGTAATAACTAAAAGTGTGAGTTACCGGCCGCACCGGCTGTATTTGTGCTACGGACATTATGCCAGAGGCTTGCAGCGGCTGTAATCCGGCCGTGAATAAACCAAGACTGTCAATTTCATCGCTCGACATTATTATTAAACTTAAACTCCAGTGACAACGTCCCAAATATTAAATTTAGCGCCATTCTAAAAATACAAACAAGCTGGATGTTTGTTTAAGCCATTAGATGACGCCATCAATCGGCAACATAAACAGACGTTCGGGTTTGCACTTTTCGACAATTTTTAAAAATAATTGCTCACTTTAAAAACCAATCACGATATGCAAGTAGGTTTTATGATGTAAAAGGCACTTAGTGAGCTATTTATCTTAAAAAGTACAAAACCTTTGCCTATCATCTTTAAGACCAAAGGTCTATGTTTTATCATTGGGAATTCCCAGCAAATCGCTTCCGAGTTCAGCTTAAGTTCGGTCTTAGCAGGTTTCTTGACTTAATTCCGGTCTTAGCACCTTGCTAAGACCCAAATTCGGTCTAAGAATATTCTTAGACCAAATCTCCGTCGCCAGGTCAAGTTCTGACTTAAGTCGGGTCTTAGACCGAATTTGGGTGTCAGCACTCCGCTTAGCGGGTCGCTTAGCGGAACTTGACCTGACTTACTGTTTGACATGACAGTATAGACACCATAGACAGAACTGACAGCCTTAATACGAAATGACACAAAATGACTCATGGAGCGTAGAACTAGATTGTCTGAGCATGACATACGTTTCCAGAAATGTATTCGGCGTTGATCAATAATGTACGAAACAGGCAATGAGGAACAGTAATACTGTAATACTTTGACATTTTCCCGCCAGAAACCACGGAAAATGAACCTGAAACAGTTATTCCAAGCAACGTTCAGCCTATGAATACTCTGAGCAGTCAAGTTCCAGATTTCACACCCAAATAATAAGCTCGGAAGGCAATATGTCTTAACCAGATGCAGAGCAGTCATCTTATTTGAGTGCTTACCCAGAACAGCCATAATATTGTTAAACTGACTGAAGATTTTAACAAACGACTGGGAATTGGGAGTGGGAAATATCAGTATGCCCAGAGTTTTGTTCAAAATAAACACCTAAATATTTGACTTTATCGACAGATTTAATAATAGAACCATTCAGAGAAATTCCACACAAGACCTTGGTAGCCAAACCAAAGTAGATCACCTGACTTTTTGTGGAATTAATGGAATGGAATTTTTGTGTTCACTGATATTATTGCTTTTGTAGCAGATGTTATAGGCAAAAGTGAAGTGCCTCTGTGCACATATCGTCATTTAGAAGATATAATGGTAAAACTCGAAGAACTCAAAATTCTATCCTGCTTCTACTCCCGGTTCCTTGTTAACATCTGTTGACAATGAGAAGTAGGGCCTACCTCGGAGTGACAGTACCTAATGATCTGTTTGGATGTCAACATGATCTGTGCCAAAGCCAACCCGAATTTGGGCTTCATCATGAGGAATCTGAAAGGGACTCCTGAGGAATTGAAACACTGGCCTACATTACACTTGTCAGATCGAGTATGGAATATGCATGCACCGTATGGGATCCTAGCCTTTCCAAAGACAGTGAATCTAGCCTTTCCAAAGACAGTGAATCTAGCCTTTCCAAAGACAGTGAATCTAGCCTTTCCAAAGACAGTGAATCTAGCCTGAAGTTCGTAGACGTCAGTAGAACATAGACGCATCCGTCGATTGACTTTTCTGTACAAAATTCTGAACGAACGTGTGGCGTTGCCGATGAATCAGCTGGATCTGGTTCTGTGTGACAGACCCGTCAGAGGATCCACTACTAAACAAAGACTTAAGATACCTCGTTGTGCTTCAACCCAGTTTCAGAAATCCTTTGCAGCAAGAACTATTACTGAGTGGAACTCATTACCAGACTCCATCACCTCGTTGGCTTCGGTATCATCCTTCAGAAGCCATCTGTCTGCTACATCATGCACGTAGGCGTGCATGCTCCATTGCCAAAATATCTGTCAGGAGATGGCAATTATTATCCAGATCCAGATCCAGACCACACCTCTAGTGTCTCTGCTCTGCTACACCAACTCGGGTTTGAACAATACTGGTATTGTGGTGTTGGGTATTGCCTGATATTTGTCAGTATTCAGTATTGTGCGTGAGCAAGTATTTTTGTTTGTACTGGTGACAAATGCATGACGTCTGCCGAAATGATAGGAAGGCGGCACATACTGCTGTGATGGAGGACCCCGGGAGACTGGTGATTTGTCATGGACGGTAAGTTTCAATTTGGAAGCAGGTTGAGATCACAGTTTAGCAGATCATTGTTTAATGTACAGTACATATGTTGCTGACGTACAGACATAGGTGGTGAACAATGGAGTTCGTGTCATTGGAAAGCACCAATCTTACTGACGACGACATTCTGCTGACTGAAGTCAAGCAGGAAATTGAAGATCCGGTTCGTCACTAATCTGCTGTGCTGTATCTACTTCTCAAGATGTAGTGGCGTTTAAGTGATTTGATGATATTCTTGTGTTTCGCGACAGGCAGATGTCAAGGAGTCATTCTGAGAACTCGCATAGCATCTAGAATAGCATTTTTGTGCAGTGTTAATTATATGCAATGTATGACTCAACAAATGTTATCTCAAAGATGTAATATACTAGACCATCATTATAACTCTGTAGCTCCTGTCATGGCCCATAGCTAGATATGTGAAAACGAGTTAGCAGGGTCCACTCAAAAGGGGGCGTCTAAAGTCACCAGAAGCTGACAACAAATTGCACAGTTATTCACAATGCGGGTGCTCGCATTTTTTACACAAGCAGGTAAATGTGTCATGTGGTATTTGCGCAAGTTTTCTCACAAAAGTAACTGTCCCGTCACTTTCATGAGAAGCTTTCAGATGTGTCATAGGCTTAACTTTTCTGTCAAATGACTAACAGTTAGTGATATGACTGGGTTAAGGGCCTAGCTTTACTGTTAACCACTACTTGTATTATAAACTGTCAAAACGTTAATGTGGTGCAGCTCTGCATGAAATCATGCTTCTATTGACATCGACATCATACAGCATGGCGCAGCTGCTGTCAGTGACAGTGCTAATGATAAACATAATAATACCCGGCGCTGCAAGCAAATTTCGGATTCATATCTTGAAACGAGTAGTGCGTAACATGTTGTTTAATTTTACGTTTTGGTGTAATATTTTATGAAGGCTGAATGGCTGGCAGCAGAGACTGTGGACAGTAATGCCGCATTTCTGCAAAGTCTACAGCAGCCTGACAGGTAACATGTGATACACTGTATTGCCGCAGTAAGTAAGTAAGTAAGTAACTAAGTTTTAGTAAGTAATATTCATTTGATATGTTGTGAGAGTTTGCACGTGGATTACATATAAAAAAACATGCAGTTCCAGTTTCCAAAACTTGACATAGTTTTTGAGTACTGGAATTAAATTAATCTTACAGTATACTTGCGACCAGTTTCGACAGCAAATTGTCTATTTCGGTTGTTCACATTTTGCCGTGACACGAACACACTACACAGTCATAGCCAGCAATACAGAATTCTTCTTGTATGACGTCCGTTGCAAAAGGTGTTATAATGATGTCAGTCTCGGTAGGTTTTCCCACAAAACTGGTTTCAGTTTCGTTTGGTTAGCCATCATCACAAACAATATTGATCAAGTACAGGCTCAGTATTTACATAAGTAAGTATTTAGCTAAGTAGGAGTAACTGTATGAACTGTGGGCACTAGTGACGAGGCGCCACATTCAGCATATGTTGTAAGACATCAGTTATGTACTGAGATGACCCGCTGAGGACGACGTTACAGTAGTCCACTCGCAACACGATGAAGGCGTGAACGGCAGAACGAGCGACTTCAAAGAGTAAATCGTTACTTCTGCATTAACACGTCACTTAATCATGGCACCAGAAACTGTCAAAAATGTGATTCTGTTCCCGACAGTTTCAGCTGCAGTTTGTTGCCTAGCTGCTGTGCAGATATACATTTATTAGAACACAATGACCACTTTGACCACTTACAGTGTTATGCGAGTTAAAAATCACATGAATAAAACTCTACGTAATGGTACTAATAGCGTGCGATACAGAGAACTTCTAAAACTCTCCAATCCAATATGAGCGTGCACCACTACGAGTGCGTTGCGCTATTGCATAGTCTCCATAGCTGAGGAAATACCCCGGTAACTCGCTAGGTAAACGTGGGGGTAGACAGACTGTCGACCAAGACTAACGAGCTCCATCTGCCCGGGTTTGAAATCAGAGTTGTCCTTCTACTAGACAGACTGCCTGACAAGGCTAACAGGCTCTGTCTGCCCGGGTTTGAAATCAGAGTTGTCCTTCTCCTAGATGGGCTTGTCTGAAAAGACTAAGCAAGTACGTTAGACCAGCAAGCTGCCAAATGCAGTTTATATCTGTGGCCTTTTCGGGCGTTGTTAAACCGTGACACGGAAAAAATCCGACAGACATACATCTACAAGACAAAAAAACAATTTTATACACATACAGAAAGTCCATCAGCAAGAGTCACAGTTCTAGTTCAAGTTGGCGCTGGTGATCTGTAAGGTGTTCCATTCCAGGAAGCCACTTTGTATCGGTTGTCATATGCTGCGGCATATTGTTTGTTGTAGCGGCTCCGACACAGAAGACGCAGAATTTACCGACTTCGCCGAATACGTCCTGGCCGACGCCGTGAAACCGGAATTGTCCGCCGACACTGCCAGCACCGAGCGCCGCGCTCAGCAGTCCGACCTCGGTACCCGGGTCAAACGCAGGTCGAAGCAGCCGACGACGACAAAGCGTGGGCGTCGATGCCGGATCTGCGGTCAGCGTTATGTGCGCATGAAGAGGCTGGAGACGCACATGAAGACCGTCCACGGTGAGAACGGAGAAACCAACGGCGCAACATCGTACGCTCTGCGGACGCGCGTCAGTCGGAAGTCTGATGAGGCGGAGAGGACGCACGCGTGCTTCATATGCTCTCGGCGGTTCAGGAACTCGCGGGATCTGAGTCTTCACATGAGGATACACTCGGGCGTTAAACCGCACGTGTGCGATGACTGCGGGAAACAGTTCACGACCGTGTCGCAGCTTCGGAGCCACTATCGGACCCACACGCAGGAGCAGGCGTACAAGTGCGGCGACTGCGGAGAGCGATTTGTCTGGCTCAACTCGCTCAAGCGGCACCGGAAGGTCCATGAGGAAGCGGCGGCCGACGGATCGGAGTCGCTGGACGGCCCCGGCGAACTGTCGATCGATGGGGCGGAACAGGACGAGGAAGGTCGGCCACTTTCCCGACCCGGAGGTCGACCACTGCCGAAGAAGGCTGGCGGTCTGCGGACCCGGTGGTCAAATGGCCGGTCGCCGTGCGCGGTCTGCGGCAAGCCGGTGGTGGATATGCGGAAGCATCTTCTGACGCACAGCGGTGAGAAGCGGCACCAGTGCATCCTGTGCGGCCGGTCGTTCGGCATGGCGTCGACGCTGACCGTTCACATGCGGTCGCACACCGGCGAGAAGCCGTTCGGCTGCGAGGAGTGCGGCAAACACTTCACGACGCGGTCGCACCTCACCGTCCACACGAGGAAGCACACGCGCGAGGAGCCGTACGAGTGCCGGCTGTGCGGCGAGAAGTTTGTCTGGCTCAACTCGATGAAGAGACACATGCAGCTGCACGAGGAGATGGAGAACCAGCTGTATGGAGGCGTTGGCGACGGAGTACCGGCTCAGCTGATGGACGGCACCACGGTCATCGATGCCAATGGAATTCCGCACGTCGGTGAAAATTCCCTGACGTCGGCAGATTTTCCAACCGAGAAGATGCAGGCGGTGAGTAGTACACACAAAAACATGTTAACCCTTTGATGCCCACTGTTGCCATATGCATACTGTGGTATCGGTATTGTGTAAAGCATCCTTTGCCAGACCAGGTATAGCCATTATTTGTAATTTTTGACATTCAGACGCTCTGATGCTCAGCGCCACATTCGCTGCCATACCAGTTTTCCCTGGATGTTGTCCTCATGTATGACTTATTTTTGCCCAGGTTCCAGCAGGATGTCGGGGTGAGTGAGCGAGTGAGTGAGCAGATTCTTAACGGCACATCAGCACAACTAGGCTATACAGTGCCATGGCCCATTCATGTCGGTATATGCGGGAAAATACAAGATTGAAGAATTCCACAGGATGTCGGCTGCAGTGCCGGTCTACGACTACATGTAAGGACTACCAATAGGAAATGACATATGGGCTATCGAATGGTCACGTGACCGATGACGTCACGTGACCTTGGAAGGTCAAACTCGTGACCCCAATACACTTAGAGCGCAATATCTCAAAAAGTACTTGAGCTAGATACTTCAAATTTGGTATGCAGCTTTGTATCGGGAATACCTAGCGGGCGCACAAGTAATTTTCCATGAAAGTGGGCGTGGCCCCGCCTAGGTCACGTGACCGCTACAATTTTTGGCAGTACGGTCGGCTATCCTAGCGACAGCTTGGCTTCTTGTTAGTCATAGTGGTTGCGAAAACTAGACTTGCATAGAGCATTAGTTGCAGTCCAGTTATTAAGGAAATTTTGCAGGTAAAACTACATTGTATTTAATCATTCATGTTAAGGAAACTATTCACATCAGGTGGGCATTGTATTTGTGTTGCTATCAACGTCATTGTTTGAGGCCCAGAACAGTATTGAAATTATGCTAAATTTTGGACATAACATTTGAGTGTGGCATTCGTTTTGATTTTATTATTTAGTGTTAGTTTTACGAATATCTTTTAGTTTTAGTTTGTTTTAGTTTTCAGTAATTTTTGTTTTTAATTTTCCATTTAGTTTAGTTTTAGTTTTGAGTAAAATGTTAAAAACCAAAGAATATCAAATCTGCACAACTGACTAGACATTTGACGATCTGACTAAACACTGTAGTGCAGAGCAGAGTACTTCATGGTTATGATGACGTGTAGCTGCATGATCTTGTCGCATTTTTAGTGTGTTATATTTAAACTGTCGTGTTTTAGTTGGCAGATTTTTTTGTTTTAGTTTCTGTTTTGTTGTTTTAGTTTAGTTTTAGTTTTCATTAATTTTAGTTTCAACCTCAGTTTTCATTTTTAAAGACGAATACATTATTTTTTCCATTTTATCCACTTGCAGACACTCCCCTGGAGTGCTGAAGGATAAGTAATAGTATACTTATCGTATATACCAGTCTACATCAATTAATGTATTAACTCTCTCATTGGCAGCGAAAATGTCAAATGTCACTATTTGCTGAAATGTTTCAGGATTTACTGTCTGGACAAAAACTGGAGGCATCCCAGATTGCTTCGGAGTTGTCGCTGGGGAAAACGATTTCCGATGTGTTTAACCAGCAGCGTCGTGGTCGCCTGCACCAGTGTGTGGACTGCGGCCGCTGCTACACGACTGCCGAGTCGCTGCGCATCCACGCCAAGATCCACAGCGGAGAGAGGAAGTTTGTGTGCGCCGAGTGCGGCGGCCGCTACCGCACCATGTCCAACCTGCGCGTGCACATGCGCATCCACTCGGAGGAGCTGCGCTTCAAGTGCACCGTCTGCGACGCCAAGTTTCTTTGGCAGAAGCAGCTGCGGCGGCACATGTGGAAGCACGGGATCGGCGCGGAGCCGCGCCACGAGTGTCCGATGTGCTCCAAGCTCTTCTTCATGCCGTATCAGCTCCGCGTCCACATGCGGACGCACAGCGGCGACCGGCCGTACATGTGTCACCAGTGCGGCCGGCGCTACGGCAGCCGATCGTCGCTCAGCTGCCACCAGTTGTACTCACACGCGGCCCAGCCGCGGCCGTGTCCGGAGTGCGGCAAACAGTTCAAGTCGGTGCGCGTCGTGCGCCAGCACATGCGCGTCGCGCACCGCGTCACGATGTACCGCTGCGCGCACTGTGCGCTGGAGTTCCGACAGCTGATCTGGCTTGATCTGCACCTCATGTCACACTCCGACGATCGGTCGTACACGTGTGACGACTGTCGCCCGGATGTCGTTAACACACATCCCAACACAGGTAACTGTATTGCAGTTGTCAAGCTTTACACAGCTGGTTAATGATCAGTACCGGTACTTACAGGCAGTATGAAAGTGGACTCGCCATTAGCGACACACTGGTTTTAAAACCTTAGCCAAAAACGACGGGCATTCTGGAAAACTGTCCTGAACCAAAATCGTGGTTTTTGCAATGGTTTTCGTCATAATTATGAGGTGACAACGTATTACTAGTACAGGCATACAAGGTTCTGCAGCAAAATAATAAAACTTAAAATCAAAAGACAGTCAATTGTTTTGTAGTTTAGGCAAAAACAGTGTTCATTGTGTGGTATCTCCCCGAACACTGTCTGCTTTCATTTCATTATTGTTTGCTCCAGTTGGCTATTTCTTTGATGAAATTTTTCCGTTTCCTGGCGATAGTAGACGCTTGTTCGTTTTGGACATACTGAAACCGCAGCACTGACACAGCGTGCTTAACACCGGCCAAAACCGTGAGTTTTTGAAAGTAGAAACAGTCACATCTCTGTTACTCGCCAACGCTGGCCTCATGTGAAGTGTCTCTCCATAGATCCACTGTATTGTTGGTTACGTGTTCCGCGTGCTTCTCTGAGGGTAAATTACCATAAGCTGCGACATGTACATTTGACTTTACTCTTTTGATTTTGAAACTCCTTAGAGAGGTGTTTCAAGTCACTTACAGTGAATTTGGGGATTGTTCATTGGATCCATTAGATTCCTTCGTGTCATGTATGGTATGGTAATGTCCCAACCCTGATGCTGTTCGTTGTACTCTTAACTGATTAGCGGTATCTGCTAAAATACACCGTTTACGAGGCTAATTATTGATATTGCACTAATACTGTCATTACTGCCATTGAATTACTGACGGAGGTGGGCATATTTTGGTGATTCTCATCCATGCGCATCCGATTCTATCTTTTAATCGTTGACTTTGTGCGAATAACGTGTTCAGTTTACAGTTATGATTGTGATTTGAAAGTTTTAGGTCATTCACGTGTTTCAAAACCGATACAGAACCACCTGTGATGCTGTTTGTACCCGTGTAGACAGCTCGGTGACTGTGGCATTTCTTGTTTTTCTTGTGAATAATAGCAAAACAACGGGCATCATCGGTTTTAGAGTAATACGCAATGTGTTTGGCCGAAAAATGACTGTAGAAAGTGTACTTTGTGTCTGTGTGCGTGAACAGAACCAAGCGCTGGGTCATTGCTGGAAGATTCGGATGTTGCTGCAGAGCCTTGCCGCAATCATAACACAGATATCAACCAGGACTGCGATGCTGGAGGTCCGTCAAGTGTCACAGCTCCATTGTCTGACAGTCTGATGAATGGTCAGAGGACCTCATCTGATATGCCAACTCCTGGTAGTCTGCCACAGACCACCGAGCCTGTTGGACAGACTGGCGGCAGCAAGCCAGCGAACGTAGCTAGCGGTACTGATGGAGATGCGAGTTCCGGCATTGGGGATTCGGCACTTGCCGGTGCCGGGGAGTTTGAAGGAAATACATTTGGTGCAGGCAGTTCAGCTAACGGCGTTGTTGCCGAGCATTGTGAGAACACTGCCATCAGCAGCTTGTTGGCTGGAGTTGCGCTTGATGCGGAATATAACGGCGGCTGGAGCACCAGTAACACCACGGTGTTGGACCGCGGTGGTGCAATGGTGGGAGGAGTGGGTTCTACCACAGAACCTTCTCTGCTGCGTGATAATGTTTCCGGTTGTAGTGATGACGGAAAGCTGTCAGCTGGTGTTGACCGAGATGGCGTGGTTGCAGAAAGTAATGGTACCATTTCCGCAGGTATGGAAGAATCGTCTGTTCCAGATGCATCGGTGTCGGGCGTGGCTGGTTGTGGCACAGGGTCGGCGGCTAAGTGTCAGGTCCGCTGTGTACGATGCAGTAAAGTGCGACCGCCACAGCAGTGTCCCGTCTGTCAGTGCTTGGTGGCTTCGCTGCCGGACCACATCGGCAACCACAGCGGGAGGAATCCATACGCCATCTCGTCGCTGCTGGGACTGAAGGCGGCAGAGACTGCGGAGTCCGGTCAGCAGGACGGGGTCGAGGTGGGTCAGGTGGCGGGGTCTCGCAGACGGAAGAAGCACCGCGTGCCGAAGCAGTGCAACATCTGCGGCCGGACGTACACGAAGCTGGCGGAGCACGTGGCACGAATGCACGGCGACGGCAGCCCGGCGATGTGTCCCGACTGCGGCAAGTTCCTGCGCAACGCGACGACGCTGCGCGCGCACTTGGCATCGCGCACCTGCCACAAGTCTCGCGTCTGCCCGGTCTGCCAGCGGAGTTGTGAGAACGACGCCGGGCTCAAGTCGCACATGAGGTCGCACGCCACCGCGGACTCCGGGGCCGCGCAGAGCTCGAGGGAGTTCTTCTGCGACGAGTGCCGGCACACGTTTCCGACGTCGGAGGCGCTGGAGAGCCACCTGGCGCTGCACGCCGCGCTCAGCCACGCATGCTGCGTGTGCGGCCGGACCTTCATCCACGCCGCCAGCCTCCGCCTGCACCTGCGCTCGCACACCGGAGAGATGCCGTTCCAGTGCCGGGTCTGCGGCAAGGACTTCCGGTCGCGGCGCGGGCTCGCCGAGCACCAGTCGATCCACACAATGGAGCGGCGCTACTGCTGCGCAGCGTGCGGGCGTCGGTTCCGACTCCGGCGGACGTACGCGCGACACATGCTTATCCACAGTGGAGTCAAGCGATACACATGCGACGACTGTGGCGCTCGGTTTGCCTTCGCCCACCTTCTCCAGCGTCACATGCGAACGCACTACGACGACGCGAAACCCCACCTCTGTGGCAGCTGCGGCGAAGAGTTCCCGCAGTGGAGCGCACTGCACGAGCACCGACAGCGCGGCGACTGTGCCCGACAACAGACGCTGGCGGACGCGATTTCACCTCCGAATCAATTCTGATGTCGGCGACGGTGTTTGTCAATGACCAACGACACTTTGATGATGTCCATTGTTGCCATTTGGGTACAGCTATAAAGCATCCTGTGCCAGACCGGGTTAAGCAGTTATTTGTATTGTTTTACGCCCAGACACTCTGCGTTAGTGTCCGGATGTCAGAAATTACAATTGACGGCTTAATCTGGTCTGGTATAGGCATGCTTTATAGCTGTATCCATATGGCAACAGTGGGCGTCAAAAGGGTTAAAATGATTCTTTCGTGGTTTCCAGTTTGGTTTTGTCGTTTCACTAAACCAAACTTTTGGACTTTGCCAGTTTTTTCCTGCCTCGAAAACTGAAACTTTGCCTCAAAACTTACAGTTTGTCGGCTGCGTCAATTTTTCTTGCTGCGTGTATTCTAAATAACAACGCGGGTGGCTGGCACTGAGGCCTTGGCCAGCTGTCGATAGACTGACTGAAGGAAGGACAGTTTTGCCGAGTTTTCTGTGGATCAGCAAGTGCTGCCGAGATAGTTGGACTGATAAGTTTTACGTGAATAACAGTAAGTGCTGTACTGCTCTGTCAACGAGAAAAAAACGTTGGAAACGTTAGGTTTTTGGATCGGTCGCTTTGCATTGCTGCAGTGACGTCATATTTGTGTGTATTCGATATGAACTCTAGTTGCGAATGGTCGACCGTAGTACCATAATCATCTTCAACTTGCACATCCATTTTCCTTAGAATGTAACTGCCGTATGCTTTCCCATTTCGAGTGCCCGACGTGGTCTCGGGAGCATTATAGAATAAGCCCGCCTCGTTTCCTGGCCGAGTGTCATGAAAGGCGACTAAAGCAGGCTAGTTTTGTTTTGCTGTGTTTTGCATTGTTTGCTTTTTCTGGGTTGTGTCTAGTTTCTGTATACTGTATTTTTAATTAGTTTTCTGTCCTGTATTTTTTCATTCAGTGGCACTGTATAGCCTAATTATTTGTGCTGATGTGCTGTTAAAAATCTACTCTCTCACACCGATTTCGATAAATCGTAGTCACGGGACGGACAGACGGTCACACAGACAGACGGAGTGTAGCACTTAATGCTGCCTCCTATGAAGGGCCACATAACAAATGTTTTCGCAATTTCTAAGTAAAATTCATTAAAAAACCTTTTATTGATTATTGTTGACGTTTCGTCCTCGACTGAAACCTTCGTTGGAACGGTCTGTCTAATCGCCATTCGCTGCTCAGTTTCGAAACTGAGCAGCGAACGGCAATTAGACAAACCGTTCCGACGAAGGCTTCAGTCGAGGCCAAAACGTCAACTATAATCAATGAAAGGTTGTTTTTTAAATTTTAATGAATTTTATTTAGAAATAGTCTATCGTTCAACCTATGAGTATATTCAAAGACAAATGTTTTCGCACTTGTGATGTCGTAATGTTATCTTATGAACTGTTTGTTGGTGTTTTATGCTAGATATTAATGTTTGGTCTGTGATGTAACCGTCTCAGATTCCATGAACTGGACTATCGATTCTATGAACTCTTCATATTTAAATATATGTATATTGTATGCACGTTTTCCGTTAATTAAATGACAATTTGTCGTTTTCTTGCGTTTCGAGTCGATAACATCCATAATATTCAAATTCGGTGTTTTGCACACACCACTGATTGCCATGTAGACTATTCAGTTATATACTACGTACAGTAGTTCTTGAAGAAGTAAAGTTGTTGCTATACCGAAGACACCAATGTACAGTATGTATTTAAGCCAACAACTTATGTTCGACATTTTGTCAGTATGTGTACATGTGTGGTTTGTGGAAAGCGTGAGAGTAGACTGTTTTGTTGTCCTGTTCTCGTGGTTATTTTCGTGAGTTGCATGCATCGGTGTCAGGGTGTCGTGGGAGAAAAAATGTGGGAGAGTGGGAGAAACAGTTCCTCGAGTTTTCCAAGCTTTTTTTCCAGAGCCACAACATTACTTTTCCCCATAGGTTACTGTAACAACAAGTAATTGTAATATAAACGCCCGAAAATAGATCGCCCGCACCTCTGACCATGTCAGAAGTCCACAAGACTGTTCGTAGGAAATCCGAACTACACTGTGTCTC
>Ga0056114_1000609_pt1 | contig 13271 bp, 3 predicted proteins | sample WorMetHERISLAND1_FD_77005 | JGI IMG/M metagenome (GOLD analysis project Ga0056114, IMG submission 77005) | Marine gutless worms symbiont microbial communities from Max Planck institute for Marine Microbiology, Germany - Olavius loisae HERON... ...
CTGTTGCACCCCGGAACGAAATGTTCATACGAAGGTGTGCTTCGATGGCGTAAAGCAAGTGCAAGGTAGCCTGCGCCCGAGTCAGGAATGGCTTTGTTTGCGTGCACGCTGATCGTGCCATTTTTGGCGGCAATGATGATAGCCATCGACGACGAAAATGTCGTCTGCAATTCAACACAAATGTATACAGTTTCGCACGTTTATTCAGGCTTCATAAGTAAGTAAGTAAGTAAGAAAACTTATGAGGCGCGGCTTTAACATTTAGTCACAATGCGCCGCGATCTCAGCACCCGAACAAAAATGTCTTTAGTCGTTGAAAGCTAATGTCAGCTTGTCGCAGTTCAGTTGGAAGGCTCTTCCACAGTTTCGGACCTGCAGCTGCAAAACGCCTGTCTCCGTAGTTGCTGTAGGTTCGCCTCACAATTAACGCACGTCCTTGATGTGACAGAACGCAGCTGACGACGACCTTCGTCGGAGACCAACTGGCAGTCGGCGGCTTGATAGGCTGGAGCTATGCCGGAGAGTGACAAGTAGACCAGGGTGGCCATCTTGAAATCTACCCGACGAACACACTCGCTTGTCGCCTTACTCATTCGCTTCGCACATACTTAACCACTTTCGGTGTCATTCTGGAGTCTGGACAGTAATCTTACGATCTTAAACTTTTAATTCTCATGTTTCCGAGTCTGCAACAATCGTTTTCCACCTCAGAGCTCTTAGAGACATACGTACTGTACTGACTGATGACATGGCAGCATTGCAGTTGCCCTAATACGGCGTTCATCAAGTATCACAGTTACTTTTAAGGTTAATCATGGACCATTAACATCAATAAATCAAATTATGTCGCATTGATATTAACAGCAGTGTATACTAAGGTGGTTACATAATAAAAATGAGCTGGCAGGGGTAATTTTATTTTTATGCGTCACACATTTCTTGATGTAACAGTGAATAAATTGTTAAAATCGGTGTACATTTACGGAAGTTATCGCAAAATTAAAACAGGGGTATCACGTTTTTGGACCGTCCTGTATATATTCAACTCTTGCATTTCCATGTCCTGCATTTTCAGCCACCCTTCGGACCCCTCCCCCTGTCAGAACTCGCACTGCGTATGACTTACTTCCAGAGAAGTGCTGATGTCCTGCATGATGTTTTTGGTGTATCTCCACTTGTTGGAACTGTCCAGTGAAATGACTTCGTGGTGCTTAATCTGCGGGATGCTGATGCTGACCAGTGTCGTAGACTCGAAGCTGCTGATGTGGATCTGCTCAAACGCTGATGCCGTATTCGACAGGTTCATGAAGCTGAGAGCGAACAACCGACCGCCATTTCTCGCTGTCAGTACAAACGAAAAACGACATTTTTAACACGTCCGATCACATGAGAAGAACGAACAATACAGCCCAGCAAAGCCTGTACTATCGTCGCGCGGATACGGCGCAGCTTCTGTTCTTCTGACGATGGAAAATATCTCTTGCTGCTATCTAATTATGAGGCTCAGTGGCGTAGGGCCTAGTGCTTAACGCGCTGGCACTCGGGCCGAGAGGTCCTGGGTTCGCATCCCAGCACTGCCACTATGCTACTGGGTAACAACCTTGGGCAAGTTGTTTACTCGCATTGTCGTCGTATTCTTATCATGTCTTCATATCCCGCAGTGTCTTGATCTCAATCTCGCCTATGTTATACCAAATCTTCTGTCAAAACTTCTCAACTTATACTTCTTCTTTACTTCTGGCTCTGTTTCGTTACAATAACAAGCTATACATGTGGCGACATCTGAGCTCTGTACGACAATAACAATGGAAGGCTTACCTTCAGCTTGTTTAATATCTGCAACAGAAACACAAAAGAATTACAAAATTAATATGCCGAAACATTCAATTCTATTTTATATCATTTTTTATCTTTGCTGCTGTTTGTCAGTCATTTTAAACAAATGTATGATATGACACGCATAGGCCTAACTACATGTTATACTAACAAGGAGCTATCCGCCTCTACATGAGGCCTTCCCGGGTAATTAAACATAGTAAAGCAATTTAACATCATCGGGATGACTGCCTGCCTGCTGTCTGTGTATAGTTTACTCGGTCTGAGGTTTTCTGGGTTTTCGTCCCGCAGGAATCAAACGTTTGACCAATCCGGGTAGAATTTGGCAAGATTTCGTTCCCAGTGAACTTTGACCTCTTGTCCACAAATTTGTTCTCCCAGTTAATCATGTCACATCTCCACCAAATTTCAAGTTTCTACGGCTGTCCGATTTCCAGTAGATCGAAGACACTGGACAGACGGACAGACAAGGGCAACAGTTAACGCGGCCTCCTAGGGAGGACCGCACAACACAAACACTGGACGGGATAAGACAGACGTAACTTCTCATCGTTCTAAAATAGTCTAGTGAGCGATATATGCAGTATGTTTCTAGACTATGGCCATCGACAGGTTAAAAATAGCTGAGATGACCGTTAAATATCACTCAATGTCACAGGTAGTGGCACTATTCGACAGTACACATGTCCTTTCCTATTAGTTGTCCACTGTGACTATTTCGCTGACTCGTACCATTTTCGATATAATAGTGATATCAGTAATTCTATAGCATAGCGCACTTGGCCACCCTTGACCTAAAACAGTGCTTTATTTTTGTTATGATAATTGAAATTAGAATCCTATATATGCTGATAATAACGTCAGAGCGACTAGACTGCCACCATATTTTATTTATGAAGGGTTGTGATTTGTGACCTTCAAGGTCATTCAAGGTCATTACGAATCACGTGGTTTAAGACAGAATATTATAAGTTCCTAGTGAATATGGCTCTATTTCGAGTCGTTTCCGAGATATTAGCACTTGTTTATTAATTAGGCTAGTAGCTATGTTACCTCGAAACTCTTTGTTGTGTTTCGAATGTGATAAAACATTGCACCAGACAAGACGGACATTACTGCTAATCGTCCCAGAAAGGTTAAGAACGCGACATGTGCAATATATTTGTAGATTTTGACCATTAAAATACCTTAAATGACCTGTAGAGATCATCCAATGTCGTGGGTGAGCACGTATAGTTGATAGAGGATATAAGAATTTGGAACAGTCGACCAGTGTAACTATACCTTAATCTCGCACCATTTCCGAGATATGACGACTTTACCGTACCGTATCGTATCGTATCGTATACGTTCAGGACAGTCTATACACAGATCTAAGTAAATAGTCGTAAATTTAGTTAATGAAATACGCGAATGATAATGAAGTGTTGAACTGGACTTACGTGTAGTTGCCAGTAACAAGGTCAGACATGCTTTGATCATGACAACCTGTCAATCAAACACCGTGGCATACGTCAGTAGAGTGAGTGACTCGGTGTTCTACGAGTTTCATTTATTTGCCAAGAGTTTACAAAGACGAATAACAGTGAACAAACAGTAGGGCAGGACAGTAAGGCAACACAAGATGCTCTAATAATTGCCCGTATTAACTATAAGCCTAATGAAAACAATCGAAATACAATCAAAACACAATCAAAACGCAACACTAAAACCTAATACTTGTGAATGTATTAAAATCAATCTTATTTATCTGCCCAATAAAACATTACCAATGATGTTCTCAATAGCAAACATAGCAGAACATAAAAATAGAAAGTAAGTAATTTAAAAAGCTAAAAACATACAACTATATGACAACCGAGAATACATCTGTGAACCTAATTAAAAATTGACATATTTGAACAAATCACACACAGCACTAAAGAGTTCTTAAAACACGTTAAACTGCTAATTTGACGATGTGACGCGGTACATGCGCATGACTTCGACATCGGCTCAAATTGCCCTCCTGTTATCCTTCTGACTGAGATAGGTGCAGTGGACCCCTCAAAACAATCCCATCTCCTGGTGGTAATCGCGTGCCAAGTGTGTCAGCTCCGGGTCAAACGTACTGGTAAACGGAATATTGTATTGCATTTTAGTAAAAAAAACTTAGAGGTTCACTAAGGAAAAATTAGGAAACTGAATGGCATAACTCACCTAAAATAAAAAAAACAGTCAGTGTCCAAGAAACGATATGAACAAAAGTTTGTGGCTTACTTTTTGGGAGCCACCCTGTAGATTGTAACATAGGCTACAGTCTGCATTATGTAGTCGGCGATCTGTTTATCGCATGTGACGAGTTCATGACACCGATACAACATCGTCGACACAGTTTATCACGCCCTTAGTATTACGTGATGAACAGAACAGAAGATGCTCAAATTTCTATAACCTATCTGTATATTTAAATCCCCGTTGAGAGTGATCCCGTCGGAAATTTTAAGCTGCAGTTAGCTCCGTCATCTTTTTTCCTGACAACTCACGTGGTTAAAGAATTTCGACATCCGTTTTGATATAAACCGGATCATGACAGACGGACGGACAGACATTTTGCGCCAGCAAACACCATGCTTATGCATAACATCGTGAAACATTTCAAATGCTTATCATACACCGCTGCGAAGATGTGTCAGCAGTCATAACGAAACAATTCGGCAAGGTGTTTGAAATAGGTGAAATGTCGGTAAAATTTATGTCGTTTATACCCGCGCGATGTTATGCAGAATGGTTTTATGTTGTCGCGAAGTGTCTGCCTCTTTCTCTGTCTGTCTTCGTCTATCCGTCTGTCACAATCCGCATTGCATCAAAAAGACTTAACTTATCGTTGAGATTCTTTCACCGCCTAATAGCCACAACACTCTGGTTTTCTGTAAATCGAGTCCCGTAAAATTACGACGACTGAAATTTAACGGACTTGAAAGTGACAGAATCTGTCGCTTTAAAGTATAGAATATAAAATAAAACGGACACACATGAAAATGACACAAAAGGACAAGAAATAAAATAACAAATAAAGTAAAATAATAAATTAAATAAAATAAATAAAATGATTAAATAAAAGACAAAGCAAAAAAATAATAAATAAATGGAAGAATGAACGATAAATAAATAATTCGTGAAATAAAATTAATTCACGCTAATCGTGAGCTTGACATGAGCAGATGCATATTAATGAGTCTGTGAGTGCTAACCGTTGTCCGACGGGAGAGCATGTTGGTAAGGTCAGTAGCTGACACTAAGTGTGAGTCCTCGACAAACCGGAAAGAGTCACACGAAATCCGCGAATTATCGTCACAGGCGAGACGGCTTAATTCTCAAGTAATAAGACGCACTAAACGAAGCAGTTTCGTCGCTTCCGCAGCGCCGCTAACTGTGCGATGCCGATAAACGACAGACAGTGATACTACGTGGGACGTCGACGTTGTACGTGTACATACAGTGTGCAAAGAATATGACACAAGGAACTCTCAAACGCTTGCTTGTGTGAGAAAGCTGAGCTCTTGGTGCGCCTACAGTGTACGCAGACAGGGCGTCATCGTACTGTGACGCGTATGGGAGGCGACATTGCGGTATTAATCACTCGTTGCAAGAAGCACTTCGCTGTCATACCCGCATACATAGGCCTAGTCTACAGGTCTACAGCTTGAGGACACTCCATTGAAGGCGAAGCCGACACGACCTGTGATCAGCAGCTAGTGACTAGTGAGCGACTGCTTGCCGACTAATGCAATATTCGTCGACAATGCCGTGTTTTGACTGTCAGTCGCCGAGCTGACAGTAGACCAAGTCCATTGATGGAACTTACAAAGTATAGTTATATTATGTTTAGTTGTGTTGCAAATTGTTTATTATTGGACAATAAAGATAGATAGATAGATAGATAGCCACGAGCGTAGCGCGATCTGATGGCTATAGCTGGATCCAAGTTAGCAGGAGTTTGGAGCGGAGGCAAGGGGGAACTGGTGGCTAAACTCTGAGAAGCAAATGGCTTGAAGATTTAGACGGCTGGTTATCTAGTGTAATTACGGCTTGCACGACAACATATTAAAGCCCGAAACTTGACCATCGCCACGCCGAAACCCGGCAGCTGACAGTAGCAAAATTTGCAGAGACGCAGACACATGCAGATGATTAGGCGACCAGTGACGTGACTACACTGTGTCCCAAAAAAGGAAGCCACCAAACTTTTCGCAATAACTTTCTCAAATCTTAACCGATTTTCAAAAAATTCTTTCACTGCTGAATAGAGGATGAATATTTCCAACAAAACTGCAAAATATTTTCCACCTCACCTTAAGTATGTTCTTGCACTACCTTGGGAAAGTTAATAGTGTATTGCCGGTGCACAGCACTCCCCAAGCGTCTATACTTCGTTAGCAGGTCGTGACACTCAGATAGTTCACAGGACAGCTCTAATTACAAATGTTGTTTTGTTATGGCAAGCGGCATTAACATTTATTCACAATTGCTGATATCAGCAATTGTGAATAAACGTTAATTCCGCTTGCCATATTTTGTTATCATTGCGACGCTCAACGACTGTTGTACAGCGTAAGTCAACCCCCCCTCCCCCCTTGATGGGACCTGACATTTTTTCAGTTTTTCATAAACGGTTGAGAATTTTTAATCGATTTTTTACACACCTATTATACGTTCCTATCTGCGCTAGATTACAAATTTTTATTCAATTAGTTTACATAATATGCTCAAAATGTCCACCATCGGCCAAAACGGACGTAGTCGTTGATAGCTTTGTTAATCGTTGTCTGTGGCATATAAACACTTTTATTATGTCAACAAACATGTTGGATATGACGTGACGTCAACAATGACGTCATTTGCTCAGTAAGCAAACTTAGAAGTTAAAGTTCTAGTGAAATGTGAAAATTCGCTTAGTATGGCATAACTTTGTAAAAGTTGGAGATATTTGAATAAAAGTTTGTAATCTAGTGTGAAAAGGATCGTGTAATAGGTGAGTAAAAAATTGATTAAAAATTCCCAACCGTGGGAAAAAATTTCAGAAAACCGCATTTTTTGGCTCACACTGTATAGCGCGGCGGAATCCACGTCTTACTTACTTACTTACGCACTCCACCTCCACCCTATTTTGCGTATGGTATATGTTAAAAGACGTGGTTAGCAAATGCCAGACTGTTATCAGAACTCAGCCGAGCACTGTCGAGAACGTAACGTGAAGCAGCGGAGTCGCCAAACGTCTGCAATCGCTTGCGTTAGGCCTATTTCGCGTGACCGCGTAACAGCGTTTATTTCTCACAAAACTATAGAGAGAGACGAAATAAAGTCACAGCATGTAATGTTCTACTTTTCAGCGCCACCCAGTATATGAGTCGATTGTTAGGCCAGTACTTTTCGCTAGAATACTGGCCTAATGCTACGGATAAGTCTCGGATGTCCTCGTTGAGTCACATGCTGGAGTTCATTCATGACCGCTCTTAATCACAGCGTTGCTGTAACGATGACGATGGCATTCTGTCCAGGCTGTTGGCAGCAGTATGCGTTCAACAGACAACTATAAGAAGTAAGAGACATCCATGAGTTAGCAGCATGATTTGTTCACACACCTAATACTCGGGGCTGAGACTGATAGACAGACAGACAGCCTACAGGTTGATGATAGATATAGGTGTCCATGACACAATAGCAGGCGTTGCCTGCTATGCGGCGTTGCGTTGCCTTATTGCAATGGGCGTGTGACCGTTCTTTCGCGAGCGTTGCGTCGCGGTGTCGTTGCTTGGGGTAGATTGACTGCCATTCAAGAGCCTGAAGCGATGGTTACAACTACAACTCAACACATACACACATGTTACTACAACAATGGAACGACGTGTCCGCAAATCTTCTGACTCTGAACACTCTTCTAAGACTGAATTTCTCGTTATTGGATTAAGTCTGAAAAACACCTTGCTAAAATAGACAACTCATCACTTAACACACAACCTTGGTTTTATTTTTGATAAGCGTGTAGCATTTTCCTATGAGATGTCATCAAAAACATGATGCTATTCTCACTTCTCATAGTTCTCATAGTCCTACAGTACTGATGAGAATTTTATAGCAAAAATTTGTGAATGCCTATTGCATTTTTCATGTCTACGCCGGACTGCAAATGTTTTTATGCAGTTAAGCCTATCTCTAAATTTGACAAAGTCATACCGGTCAAACGCGCCCATCCCGTCAACTTTTACGCTTCATTTTGTATCAGTTCCATTAACTTTTACTGTTTTACTGTTTGACGATAAACTGCAGTATTAAAAAGTTATATAATCTTTCATAAAATAGTTTTATAAAGCGCATTTACGCTGCCTATCCGTGACACTCATAAGAAATTTTAACAAGAAGCCACGCTGTCGCTAGGATAGCCTACCTTATTGCCTCACAGCAGATCCTAGTAATTAGCGATTATTGCTGTTATCGACATATTTGGCACTTAGCTTATTGGGGCACGACATTGACCTTTCAGGGTCACGTGACGTCGTCGGTCACGTGACCATTCGATTCCCCATAGGCCATTTCCTATTTGCTTCCTAAGACAGTTTTTCGGTTAAGACGCACCGTTTAGCCACAATGCATACGTTGCAGACGACAGGCAGACAGACGACAGACAGACGCAACACTGTAACATAAGCGCGACCGTTAGTACGGTCGGCTAAAATGCAATCGTCTCTTGCACTATTATTACTCCTATTTGATCCACATCATGGTGGCAAGTACTGTAGCTTCAAATACAGATTATAGTAGTTTCTGAAACAAGCAGAGTTCAGTCGAGAATACGTCTGAATAAAATTTTGCTCAAACTATTAAACAGGCGTAACAATCTACACTATGCCGACATTCTGTTGTCTCTGTACATCAGCCAACGTTGACAGACGTCGAGACTGCAGGGTGAAAGTGCTGTCGTTGTGGATAGGTCTTTAATAGTAACACGTGCCCGGCTGAGACGCTGTCTTGCCGGGCGTGTTCGCCGGGTCTGCGCGTCTCACGTGCATTTCTATACATGTACACGTTATGCGTGTGTGTATGTTGTAGGCATTGCACGGCAGAACTGCGGCCAAATGCATCGGTGCGTGGCCATTGTCAACTGACCTAAATATCAGTATATAATTATTCAGTACTTATACGTTCGTAACATACGTCATCTTATTCTGCGTGTGAGGCAACGCTTCCTCACTAAACACACTTGTTGTGCACATCACCCATTCAGTTCCAACAACAAATCTGACGCCGTCACTTCATAACTCCTATCTGGATCCGCCCTTTGGATCCCCTGTCAATTATTCTCCCAGTCCCAACGCTTAACTTGTTCTTCCGTTCCTTTCAGTTCGTGTTTGTTCATGCTAGAATGTGCATGGGAATATATAGGTAGCGGTTCAGTCAAGAGCTTGGGAAGACCGACAATAAGTCAATACAGCTAAAGGGAATTAGTCGGGGAGGTGAGGGAAGACTGACATGTATATAAAAATATCATACAACATAGACCCAGTCCTCAACCGATCATATGCGGCTCCGCTTGCTGCTATAGTCAACTCATCGTAACCCTAGTAACCTGTAGCCAAAGTATAGGCATTTTATAGTCCTAGAACTTATTACTAATTAGTTGTTAATTAATTATTTTAACGTAGAATAAGTCTCCACGAACTTTAGAACGAATTAGGCTCCTATAGCCCCATCATCGTAAGTGATGGTAACTAATAAAGGTCTTGGGAGTTGAGGATAGTTAGGTCATAGACGCAAATCAAAACGTCTTTTGATAGTCAGCGTCATGGATAACTTCGTTTATCAATGAAGTGGACTTAAGTACAGATTTATTATTTATCTCGAAGAATTAAATTAAAGATATAAATTTCACTATAATTGGAAAAAAACATTAAATCATTCAAAGCATATAATTGGCACGCGCGCAGCAAGCTTTAAGTAACCATGTCCCGGACGTGTCTGCATGTGTATATGTGTGTCTGTCCGCAACTTTGATGCTAGATATCGCGGACACTAAGCGATTTAGGTGTAGGTTTGTACAAAAATTTCAGAAAATATACCAGAGGAATGGTAGATTCCGGCAGTGTAACATTGGTTTTACTGCTGCTGTGTCTTTGCTATGCTGCCGCCATTATATAAAAATAGCCAACTGATTGCGGAGCACGGTTCCGTATGACGTCATGACAAGTTATATGTCCCAACGCCCTCCGTCTGCACAGTGATTATTGATTGTCATTAGGCAATTTTGTAATGGATGCAATTCGGTGTCAGCAGCGCACTGAATAGGCAACGCGCTCGTCCATCGATCATGTCACGGACGCGACCCGAATGGTTCTTCTTTTTGTAGATGACGATTGCGCATGCGCGTATATTCGTGCATGGAAACAGACTTCTAGGAGTTCCCTGCAGTGTAGGTCAAATAACTTGCTGTCTCTGAACGACAACTCACAAGCGGTTACTATACAGCAACTGGCCCGTACGCAGCCAACAACCTGGCAGCAGCACGGTATCAGTCGGTCGAACCTAGCTGATATAGAACTCAGCTGATGGAGAGAGCCGAGAGCAGCTTGCAAGCTGCATCAGTTGCGTCAGCCGCAGCAGCTGTATAAATTCACCGTCGACTACTCCCTGTGACGTAACAGGTTAGAAACGACTGAATTGCCGTTAATTTTTGTTGGTTATCTTGTACTGTTCTGTTTGTTTGAGTCGCGCATTCGCGTAGTGTTACATTGCCTTGTCGCGTGTACAATGTGTGGCTCTTGCCTTTTATTGTCAAAATGTAGACCGTACAGGCATCGTTGACTGCCGTCCGACCCCTAGGCTTAGTGGTTGTTGCTCAGTTTTTACCGCGCGATGCACTGTAGTGCAAAGCGCGGTCTTGCGATCGCATGTCGTCTGTCTGTCTGTCTGTCCGTCCGTCCGTCCGTGTGTAACGTTGTTGGATTGTGATCAAATAAGTTGGAATTCTCCCGAAATAATTTCACCATTAGTTAGTCTGGGATGTTCGCTCTCTGCAGACCCAAAATCAGGGGGTCTACTCCAAGGGAACACCCGGAAATTTTGGCCGAAAGTGACCCATCTCCCTGTTGATTTGAGCGTCGGATACATTCGATCGCAAATTGCGGCCGAATGGTTACAGATAGCGCAACGGTCACAATAGAGAGCCTATAGGAAACCACCATCGCTTTTTCGAATGGTGCCATCGCATACCCCCTACGACCTCCCCTTCCTTCAAAATGGGGATTCCATATGCCCCAAGACACGCGAATGGCCATATCTCCGCAACGGGTGATCGAATACAATTCATGTTTGGTTCTAGTGTAGGGTTTTCAGGGTCGGCGGATCGAATGGCGCTATTTCCGGTTACATCAAATCCAAGTTGGCGACAGGCCGCCATCTTGGATAATTTCGAATGGCCATATCTCTGCAACGGCTCATTCGATCCACTTATGTAGCGTGCATCGCGCGGTCATCTTTGCGATAGCACAGTTTTCTTGTTTTACAAGGGACGATTCAGACCAAGGAATAAGAGCGATTTACAAGCTTTAGCAACCGTATGTGCAAGAAAAAAGTTATGAATCTGCTGGAGTCGATTTATTTGAGAACTGAGAATACTGAAATGAAGAAAAAAAATGATAAAAAGAGTTAAGTAGGCCTAGTCGAGTTGATTGAACGAAAAACAACGCATTTCTCAAATAAAATTGCACCTTATCTCGCACGTAGACTGTATACTGATCTACGCAGTCTCGACAAACTGTCACGAGAACGGTGCATGTAGTTCATTGCAGTGCATAACATATCGTCAAACAGGGTTTTTTTAGGTTGAATACAGTGTAATATTATGACTTTGCGGCGTCATCCGCACAGCGTACGATTACAAACTAACTGCACCAGTGCAAAACTGAGATCCCTGTAAGGTGCGCCTGAACATGCCGATTGACGTATTCATGTTCAGTTTTGTATTACTTAGTTTTTTAAACAAATCATCCACTCATTGGCTTCTAGCCTGCTATTGAATAAACTCGAATTGAATTGTTGAATTGATTCGTTTAGCTAATCGATTGGGATCGATTCTTTTTGTAATGATCGGCCTTTTGATTCGTCATTGTCCTGTATAGTTTTTCATGCTCATTTTAACTAAAATAAGCTGATATCGTTGCATTTGTTTACTTAAATTTGTAAGAAAATATAATGTAATCATACTAGCTCATCGCATACACAAAAATAACAAAAAAAGCAATATGCATGCTGTAAAGATAATCATAATTTATTTGACTATCAATATTCAAGCGCCCACTTGCTTCATCGAATTGTCAAATCTAGCCTAATCTATTGTTTTTCTCTGAATTCACATGTTCTATCAGGTATTATGTAGTTTAAATAAAAATTGATTAATTAACACCTATACGTTTATTTTTGAACATAGTTTTTGTTTGAGTGGCCAACATTACTGACCTCAGGGTTTTCTGGCAACCTTGCTCTATTTGCATGTTTTGAATGGATTTTGCTTTATTGTAAATGACAAAGGACCGAAGCCTCTTACATGCCAAAATAAAAACAATAGTAAAATACAAAGCTAAAATCGACAGATTACTGTTGTTTTGAGTCAAATAAATTTCCTGTTCTTCTTCTTCTACCGTCCTTTGTCACTGCACTATTAAGCGTTCTCGAGGGTTTTGCGATGCATGTGAATGTACAAACTGTTAATTAGTTCTTTACTCATTGTTCGGTTGAAGACCAGAGCTCATCGTCGGTCGAAAATCTGTGTCCACGAAGATGTTTCTTTACATTTGGCGACAGCCTAATCACTTGGTGTCAGATAAGAAGATAGTGTAGCTAGGCTACGCCTCTATGGTTTCTTCAAGTAAAGCTGCAGCCCTTGCAGCGTCAGCCTATGCTTGGGTCAGTTCGTCAGCTATTCTCCTTGTAAAGTAAGTGAACGTAGTAAATGACATATAGTGAATCGCTATGTATCTTCAGCGTTAACACACTGCACATTATCTTGTCAAATGATGCCTGAACCGTGAACTCATGAGGGTTCGGAGAACTGGCACGTTTACACTTTCGACTATGCTCACGTAATGATGCGCCCGTCTTATTGCCTGCTACTTTGCGCTTTACCAACAAAATAATACCAACCGACAAGCATTATAGGCCTAAGTCCTGTCCGAGTCCTAATTCGTGAAAACAGTGGAAGGAAATAATGTAAATCGAGATATTATAGCAGTTTGTAGGGGCAGTTCGATTGATGTTTTTACCGCGCTCTGCGTAGCATCGCGCGGTATTGCTATGGCAAGTTGTCTGTCCGTCTGTCTGTCTGTCTGTCCGTAACGTTGAGGTATTGTGATTACATAGGTTGGAAATCTTCAAAAATAATTTCATGGTTAGTTAGCCTGGGA
>Ga0056114_1000610_pt1 | contig 13264 bp, 17 predicted proteins | sample WorMetHERISLAND1_FD_77005 | JGI IMG/M metagenome (GOLD analysis project Ga0056114, IMG submission 77005) | Marine gutless worms symbiont microbial communities from Max Planck institute for Marine Microbiology, Germany - Olavius loisae HERON... ...
CGTCCCCGCCACAAAGTGCTCCATCAAACGATCACGCTTCCAACCACTGAGCCGGCTTCTTCTCGCATACATCCTGCAATCCTAGCCCAAGCATCTCGCTTAGCTAGGACAGCCCCGATCGATCTGCATGATGGACATTATCTCATCAAGGGCGGAACGCAGCGGTTACCGGACGCTTTGGCGGCACAACTGGACGGGCAGATTCACGTGCATCAGGCCTTGGAAGCTGTCCGTCCCTCAGGCAACGGTTTTATGTTGAGCTTTTCAGGAAACAGGGGTGCACCAAAGTGAAGTGGAGGCCGACATCAGCAGTGCTGACAGTGCCCTTTTTCGGTATTGCACCATATTGGAGCTGTGGGTCGATGTTGCCATCGCTGAAGAAACAGGTTATCACGGAGCTCGGTTGAACATTGCACTCTTGTCAAACCAAGCTGGAATGAGAGGAATAAGTCCTTGATGTATCTTGAAGTGAGAGGCACCCATAAAGCGTGCCGGATTCCCTGGAGAGCGAAAAAAGATACAGAAGGAGAAGCAGACAGCACCCCATTCCCATGCTGGCAGAGTATGACCCCGCTGATGCCTTGGTTGATGGGCTTGGCAAACCCGTTTATATCGATACGCTGCTACCCGATAATGTTATCGAGATGATCCGAAAAGAGGTTGGCGCAGAAGCAGTCGCGGCGGCTATGATAAAGGCTACCTCAGGCACCTCCGAGGCCACCTCCTGCGCAGGAGCTATTATCCCGATAACCAACTTCTGTACGTTCCCAGAAATTACGTATCTCAGGGCCAGAAAGCTCCCATACTCCCTTATATCAGCGACCAACTGGCGTTGAGTCTGCTTGATTCTTTTAGCAGTCAATAATGCTGTCTCAGTGGCATTTGGCTTCCCATGGATGGCGAGCCTAGGAAAGATGAACATGATGAACTGGCTGGTGTGGGACGCAAAAACTATCCGGTCGCGGGTCGCTTACATCATCGCCCAGATCAGTGAATATACTGACAGGTCCTGGAAGGTTTCAGGGAAGCGCTCTATGTGATTAGCCATAACATTTCTTGAGGTTTGGATTCGCTGGATGGCTGAGAAGGTCAGCGGCATTGAGATTCTGTGGTGTGGCACCAATGGAAGTGGTTTATTCCGCGCGTGCGGAACCTACAGGCCGCAACAAACTGTTTCTCGATTATTCTAAGTCTAAAAAGGCGACGGACGGGCCGAAGATTTCGGGCTCGAGTACGAAATTTCCGACCGGAAGCACCGGATATGCTGAAACGTCTGGTCCAGATCTGACTGGAATGAGCCCGGATCATGCTTGCGTATCGCCACGGGATCCCACTGGACGGCTACGCATTCCAGTCTAGCTGATCCTGATCTTGCTGATCGCACCGCCTCTCTTGTTCGCAGCGGGTATCAACGTGGTGCACCTGCGCTATCAGACCATCTCAGGTCGCCTCCAGATCAAGATGTGGAAGGATCTCCGGGACGAAGGCGTGGAGAAGCAGAACTTAGACATTTCGTGCGGCTCGGCTGCCACCGCTACGATCCTGCGGTCATTCTACAGATTGGACGTTTCCAAGCTGGATATCTTCTCCACGATCATCCGGGGTGACATTGAAAGAACGTCCCTCACCGAAACAGCAAAATCATTTGTCCTCAAGATCATTCTGTCCGAATTCAACAAGACGTCTTCCTTCCAAGACATTCTGGATATTCTCGTCGGGGCGATTCAATCAGGACTGGATGAGACGTCCGTTCCTGGAGTTCGAAGACCTTTTGGATGAATTCAACCGTCTTGGCACCGACGGCCTGGTCTCATTTGCGAGCATTCGGCAGGTGATTGGCGAATTCGGGTTCTACGCCATTGGCTCGGTTTTGAGTTTCGGGGATCTTAAAAAAGATTCGAATCCCAGTCATTGTGCAATTGCGCTATAAAGGGAAGGGGTACTTCTCGGTAGTCTGCAGCATTCGAGTAGATGGGTTGGTCTGGCTTGGTGATCCCTACTTGGGGAACCGAAAGTTCAAGGCCCACCGGTTCCGGGCAATGTGGGAGAGCAACGGGAAATCGGGCAGCATTCTTGCCCTCTCTGCCAAAGGACGCTACTGTTCGCGCGCAGGCTGAACACGACTTTTCCCAAGCACCAGAGCGAACACATTACCGCTTCAGTATCTCATTCTACTGCGCAGGCCTTAAACTCTCACAGGCCGCTGCCCTTCAAAATGGCATGGCAGAAGCCTTTTTCAAAACCTTTAAACGCGACTATGTTCGCGTCAATCCCCTGCCGGATGCTAAAACCGTGCTCTGGAAAATCACCTGATGGTTTGAGGGCTATAACGAAAGCCAACCACATTCCGGGCTCAAGGTTGGGCTTAAGAGGATGTCCCCCAGGGAATCCATCCGAGCTCAAGACACATGACCGACTGTCCGGTACCAAACGGGGGTAACTCCAGCTTCTCGTGCTGATCACAAAACTTGTGAATCAAGCTAAACGAGATGCCTTGCCAATCACCATCATAGTCGCGTTCAAAGGAAGCCATCGCCGGTGCTGTTCTTTCTCTCTTCATTGATCCTGGTATAGAGGGCATAGACCTTGGTGCGCTTGCTAAAATTACGATTGAGGCCGAAGGCCCAGCTTTTTATATCACCTGGGTTGCTCAAGGCATCCATGCTTTTCTGACCGTACATACCCTTGATCATGCTATTGCTGAAGGCATAGCCAATCTGGCCTTGCCACACATCGGCATTATCAGCCTTGCCGTTGATTGTTTCCACAAAGCCGATGGACTTCTGGTTTTCATAGATAGCGCTCAGGTAAAGGCCTCTTAGATCTTAGAAGCCCAAACTAACGCGCTGTTTCTCGTAATCCGACGTGTAGGAATTGGCGATCTTGACGGCATCAAGCACGTCGTTATTAATAAGACCGGCATTGAAGTCGGTGACAGCGGAATCGATATTGGCCTTGGCCTGGCTGAATTCGTCAGACGCTAACTCGTAGGCGGCGCTGGCGTACCAGGGACCATTTCCATAAATTGCGGCGATGGAATGACCCTAGAGCAGCCGATTTGCCTCGCGGTTTTTTCGCCCGTTATCGGTGCTTCTTGAACTAGGCATAGTGGCCGCAGAGAACTGGAAGCCATGGAAGTTAGGACTGATGTAAGCGATGGTGTTATCGGCGCGGACTTCGTTGAAGCCGAGCGTGTCCACGTAGTCAGCCATAGTGTCGTTGAACAATCCCAGTTTGCTGGCGGGAGACCTTGAGCGGGGTGGTGCCGAAGTCACTCTTCAAGCCAACATAGCTGTTGCGCAGCTTGATCCCTCCCTGTTCGCCGTTGTTGATGCCTTGGTCCCTTTCTTTGGCCAGCGGTATACCGGATTCGACCTGATAGATGGCCTTAAATCTCGATCCGCTTGGCGATCCCAAGCGCCCGGCGCTTTCTGACACCGAAATGGGCCGAGATGGCTGAGACCGCGTTCTATCCCAATAGCTCACGCACGGCCTCCACACTGCGCTTACTGCTTGTAAATAAGTGCGGCGTTGGTGCAGCGTAGGCTGTGGGAGCTATAGTTCGCTGGATCCAGATGGACATAGCCCACCCATTTTCCACGAGATTTCTGTATTGGGTGGTTGTGATCGCTCGGTCCAGGTCGCCGCAAAGCCTAGTGAAGAGCAGCTTCCAAGGGGGGTTGTGACTCATATAGCTATCCATTGAGCGAGCACCTTCCTGGCATACGGCGTAAGCGCCACCAGGGTCCCCTTACCGGTCTTCTGTTAGCGGACGGTGAAACTCATGAGGACCTGCCCCCATGTGGTCGGTCACATCGGCGACGGTGAGGGCGAGCAGGTCCACTCCACGCAGCATCGTATCGACGTCGCAGAGTTCGTTGGCATTTCCGACCTTGCATCCGAGCCGATCGGCAAGGCGTGATTTACTACGATCGTTTGGGCGGGGTGCTGGGTAATCATCACAAAGGGCCAGAGCCGTAGTTGACCCAGATAGGGTTTTCTATATCTGTGCCTTACACCTGACTCTGTGGTTCAGCGGTCAGTGTCTCGTCGAGCTTTGCGTGATCGAAATCGGCGGTGACCAGGGCCTTGCCGATGCCTTGCAGGAGTACCAGGCGCAGTCGGTTGTCCACGACCTTTTTGTCCATGGACATCAGCTCGCGAAAACGCGCGGGGCCGATATTTGCCGGGGGGGCGGTGGGAAGCCTGGCTGCGGCGACCAGCGATCGGATGCGCCGGACGGAATCATCATCGAGCCAGCCGAGGCGAGCGGAGAGATCAGCGGCCATGCACATGCCAACCCCGACTGCCTCGCCGTGCAGCCAAGCGCCATAGCCGGTACCCGTCTCGACGGCGTGTCCGAAGGTGTGGCCCAGATTTAACAAGGCCCGCTTGCCGACCTCCAACTCGTCGGCGGCGACCACCTCCGCTTTGTTGCGACAGGAGCGTTCGATCGCATAGGCGAGTGCGTCCGTATCCCGGGCGCGTAGCTTTTCGATGTTTGCTTCGAGCCATGCGAAGAACGCCGGGTCCCGAATCAGTCCGTATTTGATCACCTCGGCGATCCCAGCCGCTAGCTCTGGGTCCGGTAGGGTGCCCAGGGTGTCCGTGTCAGCCAGCACGGCACGGGGTTGGTGGAAGGTGCCGATCATGTTCTTGCCCAGGGTATGGTTAACACCAGTCTTGCCGCCGACGGAGGAGTCGACCTGGGCGAGGAGGCTGGTGGGTACCTGGATAAATGCAACCCCCCGTTGGTAGCAGGCCGCTGCGAAGCCGGCGATGTCACCGATCACACCGCCACCAAGCGCGATCAGGGTGCAGTCGCGCGCGAAGCGGTGGTCCAGGAGGCCATCTATAATTTGGCCCCAGGTTTCCAGCGTTTTGTACGTCTCTCCGTCCGGGAGCACGACCCGCGCGATACGATAGGCACCGAGCGCACGTTCTACCCGGTCTAGGTAGAGGGGAGCTACGGTCTCGTTGGTGACGACCATGACTTGGTGTCCGGTGATGCGGGCCTCAAGAATTGCCGGTTTGTCGATCAGCCCAGGGCCGATGTAGATGGGGTAGCTGCGCGGGCCTAGGTCGACTTCAAGGGTTCTGAACATGCGCTCGATCCGGCTTATGGGGTATCTGATCCCAGGCGGCGACGGATTTCCTTGACCACCGCCGGTATGCCCCGGCGTTCGGTGGAGACCACTAGGTCGGCGACCTTTCGGTACATGGGGTCGCGTTCTTCCATAAGCTGGCGCAGGCGTGCCAAGGGCTCTTCGGTCTGCAGTAAGGGTCGGTTACGGTCGCGGGCAGTACGCGTGTACTGTTGCTCAGGGCTGCAATGCAGGTAGATTACAATGCCGCAGGATGCCAAATCCTGGCGGTTGTCCGCTCTGAGTACGGTACCACCGCCGGTAGCCATTACGATGCCGCTTAGCCTGCTCAGTTCCTCGATCACCTGCCGCTCCCGTTGTCGGAATCCTGCTTCACCTTCGTATTCGAAGATGGTTGGAATATCGACGCCGGTACGGCGCTGTATTTCCTGGTCGCTGTCCTTGAACTTGAAAGACAGGGCCGTAGCCAGCTGGCGTCCCACGGTGCTTTTGCCTACCCCCATGGGACCCACGAGAAAGATATTTTTAAACCGTATCATTATGAGCAAAGGTATGCCAGATTTTGCCGTCGCAGGCAAGGACGACACGTTTGATCGTTGTGCCGTCACTATGCTGTGGAGGATGCGGATGGGACCGATCAGGGGCCGGCGACTGTACCATCACGTCGCGCGTGCAGCGGATGGGGTCGGCGTTGTTGAGTTACCCACATGTTTGTGGTGAGCCCCTCAGGGTTCAGGGTTCAGCGACGCCCGCTTTGCCGAGTACCGGCGTTTCGCCATTATCTACCAGCACGTTGATTTCTACTGAGCGCGTATTGATCGGCGGTACGCCCTGGACTTCGTGGGTGAAGCCCGCGCCGTCCTTTTTGACCTTGAGGCCGATGACGGAGCGGTCGTCAGGGGTGATTTGGGGAGTGACCTTGATCTTGAGCACGGCTTCTTTGAAGGCCACGGTAGTCCTACCCACTTCTCGCTGTTCCTGCATAGGGGATTTCTTGCCTGACCTTTATGGTCACCTCTTTGTCTTGGTTATCGTCCGATCTTACCGAGAATGAAACTGGTTCCGCTGGTGGGGTTGGTAACCGGAAGGTTGATCATGAGGAGGGACGACGCTATTGGGAATTTGAATAGTGACGGCGCCGGCCAGGGCGAGATCTCGCACTTAATGAATCCTGACAGTATCCTGGATACATCCCTCGACAGCACACGTGATCTCATTGAAGTGACCTGTATTGGCATTTTCCTGCCACCGGCTGAACCCGAAACGCATCCCCAGATCCCGCGCGAAATCGTTGTTGGAGACGACCGCGCGCGACTTGATCAGGACTTGGCGCACTAGCACGTCCAACCTTTGGACGATGCGTCAGATATCCCTCCAGCTTGGCTTGGGTATCCTGCACCAGGAGGGTATTGGTGCACTCGCCGAAGGTGACTTTGCCGCGCTCGGAGAGCAGCTGGTACTCCTTCGATTTTAAGAGCGCCGTTAAGCTCGTCTGCCTTGGCGTAGTTGATCTGGATGAAGTCGGAGTGCAGCGGTGCCCAGCGTTGCGATCTTCCGATCAGCTAAAAACCTGTTTATGATCTTTAGTGTCAAAGTGATTTTGACGCGAGGGCAGCTTGAGAAATATGGTTCTCGTCAACGGCACGTCTGAATAATCAATGGATTAGATTCCATTTATCGGTGAACATACCTGATTTTTCAAGGTGCACCCGACTCAAAAGGGAGATTCAGAGGGTATCCTCAAAGGGTTTAGCTGACCCACTGGTGCATAGACAGGCGGTCCGGTTGTGACCAGCTGAACGTGAATGCATCACCCTATTAGGCAGGCAGCCACAAGGGTATATTTAGATTATGCTGGCGTAGCTCAGTTGGTAGAGCAGCTGATTTGTAATCAGCCGGTCGTAGGTTCGAATCCTGTCGCCAGCTCCAACAAAACCAGGGGGTTGCGAGGCGAGAGATCGGAACTCCCCGGGCTTTGTCTGTGGTGCACGCACCTACATTCTGGTAGCTTGTTGTAGCCTTACTGCCTAATGCTCAGTAAATTGGGTGAGCCCCTGGAGTGTGCCAACACCTCTAGGGCTCTTTACCACAGCCAACCTGTGTGGAAGTTAGGCCATGGCTAGGATTGCTATGCGGGTAGAAATCCGGCTTAAAGGCGATCCGGCACAACGCGTGACATTCCCCCAGTTCACGGATGCCAAAGTTATGAACGCGGGACACCGAATCCGACATCAAGCACGGCTGCATTTCAAGACGACCTGGGCCAAACAGCACACCCTGGCAGGCTTGGTAGAGGGTTGATGATGGCCTTTGACAAAGCGTCCCCGTAAGATCCTCAAAAGTAACTCTGACAGGACTTGCAGCGGTACCATTGATGATGCAGCTGGGTTGAATCAAAACCTTGCCTACAGATGTGCTTGCTGCCGCAAAACGGATGCCGTATTCCCTACGGGCCAACGCGACTTGCGGACTTTCCGGGAGCAACTTGCATTCTCGACCAAGCCTTGAATGTTGACCATGCTACCTGACAAAGGTCGAATAGAGCTGACCATTACCCCGACGCGTTAGAGGGCAGCCATGCCTAGGGACGTGGGTAGCGGAGATGGAAGTTGCCTGCGGTCAGGGACAGCAATAGCGGCATGGGCTCCCTAGGCACCATGGCACCAATGGGTGGCGAGGAGGGCTCCGGCATCACGCGATACGCGTGCCTTTGCAGGCTAGGTCTATCTATTTAGAATAATCCACATATTTCTAAATGCTTGCGTTTTTTTATGACTTGGATCATTCTTTGAATATCTTCCCGATCGGTAGTTTAAGCGGCAAAATTTCTTGCCGGGGGTTCGCTGGGTGCCTTTTGAGAACGGGAAAAACGGGTTATCTGCGAGATCGCCTCAAGTACTCCGGATCCTACGCAGTGGGCGGCGACTCGCAGCAGTGGGCGGCTTTCCAGCCAACTGGACGCGGGTCGATCTGCGCGCGATCCCCGCGGCTGGTGCCCCAGTCGCCTCCTCCTGCGCTGTCACGGCAAGGGACGACCGGAGGTATGGTATAGGTTCACAGTTGGTTGAGACGGAGCAGCGTGAGGAGCTGGCCGTTGAGCTGGGCCTGGGTTTTGGTGGGCCGCGTGTTGGCCCCGTCTGTCCCCAGCACCAGCTCGACTGATTCAGCGTGGGTTCGGACTCGCCAGGCGGCCGGTTCCGAATCCCATGTCGGGTATCTCTCGGTTCCGATGGGGGCGAGAGCGGCAGGTTGTTGCGCCAGCGGCGCGTGTATCAACGAATGAGAGAAACTATGGCAGCAATCAGCAAGTGCCTCGGCGCCTTATCCGTATTTTCACTCCTCGCCGGCTGGGCCGGCCGCGCCGGTGCGGAGATGGCCTTGAATTTTCCCGAGCCCGCCGCTGGTGTGGCCCAGGAGATCTATGATATCCATATGTTCACCTCGGCCATCGCCACGGTGCTTTTGGTGATCGTCTTCGCCTTTGTCGGTTATTCGCTGTACTACCACCGTAAGAGCCGCGGGTATCAGGCCGACCAAGGCTTCCATGAGACTTGGTTTGGTCAGTGGGCCTGGATCATCGTGCCGGTGTTGGTGCTTGGGATCGACTTGACTATTGCCGGCTCTGCTCAGAAGACCCTGGAGAAGGTGTGGGAGGTACCCAAGGGAGAGGACCTGATGGACGTGAAGGTCATTGGTCACCAGTGGTGGTGGGAGTACGAATATCTCGACCATAGCGTCGAGATCGACGGTAAACCCAAGCCGGTTTGGGTCGAGAGCCGGTATCTCCCGGAAGACCAGGCTGGGGAGGATACCGCCGGGTATCTGCGGGCGGTTGACAATCCCTTGGTATTGCCCGTGGGCAAAAAGGTACGCTTTCTCCATACCTCCGCGGATGTGCTCCACGCCTTCTGGGTCCCGGAGCTGGCGGTGAAAAAGGACGCTATCCCTGGCTATGTGACCGAGACCTGGGTCGACCTCACCCGCGAGGGTCGCTTCTCAGGGCAGTGCGCCGAGCTCTGCGGCACTTGGCACTCGCGCATGCCTATTGAGGTAGACGTGGTTGCGGAAGAGGAGTTCAACGCCTGGATGGAAGGACGAAAACAGGCCATGCTGGCAGCCGCCGCTGAGGCTGCGATGGACAAAGACTGGACCATGGAGGAGTTGAGGGAGAAGGGGCAAGCCAACTACAACACCAAGTGCGCTTCCTGCCACCAGATTACGGGAAAGGGCTTGCCACCCGCCTTCCCAGCACTCGTTGGCGGTGCTATTGCTACCGGTCCCCTACCCGCGCATCTGGAGATTGTCTTGAACGGCAAGAAAGGGACGGCGATGGTGGCCTGGAATACCCTCACTGATCTTGAGCTTGCCTCCATCATCACTTACGAGCGCAATGCCTGGGGCAATGAGATGGGTGATCTGGTGCAGCCCCGCGACATAAAGGCCGCCCGCACCTTGGCTGTCAAATAGCGGCTAGTTACGGGTTTCGTCTTTCATTGATCGTTCAACGAATTTAAATCCAAGCCTGAGTAGAGGAAGATTGCCATGAGTACCGCAACTATCGACCTCGAGCACCACGAGGAGCATGAACACCACGGGCCTCCCAAGGGCCTCAAGCGCTGGTTGTTCTCGACCAACCACAAGGATATCGGGACCATGTACCTGATATTTGCCTTCACCATGCTGTTCGCTGGGGGCTTGAGCGCCATGGTGATTCGGGCCGAGCTCTTTCTGCCCGGGCTGCAACTCCTGGAGCCGGACCTCTATAACAATCTGGTGACTAATCATGCCTTGATCATGATCTTCGGTGCCGTCATGCCGGCGGCAGCCGGTTTGGCTAACTGGATGATCCCGCTTATGATCGGGGCGCCGGACATGGCCCTGCCCAGGCTCAACAACCTGAGCTTCTGGATCCTGCCAGCGGCGGCCACTATGCTCATCCTGTCCTTTGTGGTGCCCTTTTTCCCCGGCGGCGGCACCCAGATCAACACCGGCTGGACCATCTATCCGCCGTTGTCGATCCAGGTCGGCATGTCCATGGACTTCCTGATCTTCGCCCTCCATATGCTGGGTATCTCTTCGGTGCTAGCGTCCATCAATATCATCGTCACCATTTTCAACATGCGGGCTCGGGACATGACGCTGATGCGGATGCCGATCTTCGTCTGGACCTGGCTGGTAACCGCCTTCCTGCTGATTCTGGTGATTCCGGTGCTGGCTGGCGGGGTGACCATGTTGCTCTTCGACCGTCATTTCGGCACCAGCTTCTTCAGTGCTGGCGGTGGGGGCGACCCGGTGCTGTTCCAGCACCTATTCTGGTTCTTCGGTCATCCCGAGGTCTACATCCTGATTCTGCCCTCTATGGGGGTGTTGGCCTCTGTAGTGCCGACCTTTGCCCGTAAGCCTCTGTTTGGATACGACTCCCTGGTAGGCGCCATGATCGCGATCATGGTCATCGGTATGGTGGTCTGGGCCCATCATCAATACACCATCGGCATGTCCTTGGGCGCGGTCAGCTACTTCATGATCGGCACTATCATCATCTCCATCCCGGTCGGGTTGATGGTCTTCAATTACATGGCGACCATGTGGCGCGGGGCCATGACCTTCGAGACCCCCATGCTGTTCGCAGTCGGCATCTTGCTCATGTTCTCCTTCGGTGGCCTGACCGGCATCATGCTAGCGGTGGTACCGGCGGACATGCAGTACCACGATTCCATGTTCGTGGTGGCCCACTTCCATTACGTGTTGATGCCTGGCGCCGTGTTCGGGTTGTTCGCAGGCGTCTTCTATTGGCTGCCTAAATGGACCGGACACATGTACGACGAGAAGCTGGCTAAGATCTTCTTCTGGATCAATGTCATCAGCTTCAACATCACCTTCTTCCCGCAGCACTTCATCGGCCTGGCCGGAATGCCGCGGCGCATCGTCGACTATCATGCGATGTTTACCGAATTCAACATCATCTCTAGCGTCGGTGCCATGGTCTTCGGTCTGAGCCATCTGCTGTTGCTCTACATTGTCATCAAGACCGTCCGTGGCGGTAAGCAGGCGGAGAGCAGAACATGGGAAGGTGCCAAAGGCTTGGAGTGGGAGCTGCCCTCACCGCCCCCATTCCATAGCTGGACCACGCCTCCTAAGCTCGTCACCTCCTGACCTGAGACCCTCAGATGAACTCAGGCATGGGCCAGGTAGGAAATGCCCGCGCTTTTTGAATGAAGATATCTGAATGATGAGAGCAGATAACTCCCCCGAGCAGCGCCGCAAAAACCTGCGTCTAGCTTGGATCTTAGCGGGCTTCGTCCTGTTTATGCTTCTGAGTTCCATCCCCTTCTGGAAAGGCTTGTTTGAGCTGGTCGTCAATGGTGCCCAATGAGATGAGCGACGTTGAGAGACGCAAACGGCGCACCTTGTTCTTGCTGATGGGCCTAGCCATCGGCATGTTCGGTTTCGGTTTCGCCATGGTCCCCTTGTACGGCCTGTTATGCCGGGTAACCGGCGTACAATCGGTTGAACAACGGGCTATGATCGGTGCCGGGGCGGTGCAAGCAGCTCCCGCCGGCGTGGTACAGGACCGGTGGGTGACGGTGAAGTTCGATACCACCATTCATCCGGATCTGCCTTGGATGCTCGATCCAATGGAGCGTGAGTTGCGCGTGCGTCCGGGCGAGTCATACAAAGTGAAGTTCATTGCTGAGAACCGCTCGGGGCAGGAGATTACGGGCCAAGCCATCCCGAGCATTGCCCCATGGCAGGCCACCGGCTTCTTCGCCAAAATGGAGTGTTTCTGCTTCAATCGGCAAACTCTAGCGGGTAATGAGATTACTGAGATGCCCTTACGTTTCTCCGTGTCGTCTGATCTACCCGCGGACATTGACTCACTTACCTTGTCCTATAGCGTACTGCGGGTCTCCGATTGATCCTGGTTCGCTCACGACCATGAAGCTGAGCGAGAAATTATCAACAACCTGAAGAGGTATCGCAAAAGCCACTCCCCCACTGGGGAGAGAGGTCAGGGGGTTGCTCCCTGCACTCGAAACACAGGATTTCTCGCATCGCTTGGAATGACACTAAATGTCAACACTAACTTAATTAAGAGGAAGATAGACGGATGAGTAGCGCTACCCATCACGGTCCTACTGACTATTACATCCCGAATTCCAGCCCCTGGCCGATCGTCGCCGTGCTGTCGGTGTTCCTTATGCTGTCGGGAACCGCCCTGATGGTCAACGAAGTCGGCCCCAGCATCTGGATGGTCCTGGTCGGCTTCGCCCTGTTGGTGGTTATGTTCTATGGCTGGTTCGGTCAAGTGGTTAAGGAAAACCTCTCGGACAAGTACAATGAACAGGTGGACGGTTCCTTCCGCCAGGGTATGTTCTGGTTTATCGCCTCCGAGGTCTTCTTTTTTCTAAGCTTCTTTGGTGCTCTCTACTACGTCCGGGAGATTGCACTGCCCTGGATCAGCGGCGAGGGCTATCTCGGTGTTACCCGGGAGCTCCTCTACAGTCAATTCACCGCGAATTGGCCAAGCGCAGGACCGGAGCAGCTGGGAGGCGAGTTCGAGCCCATGGGAGCCTGGGGGGTGCCGGCGCTCAATACCCTAATCCTGCTTACCTCTGGTGCCACCGTGACCTGGGCCCACTGGGGACTGAAGGAACATGACCAGAACAAGCTCGTACTGGGCTTGGCTGCGACCATCGCCCTGGGTCTGCTCTTCATCGTGATGCAGGCCTATGAGTATTACCATGCCCATGCTGAGCTGAACCTGACGCTGAAATCCGGCATCTACGGTTCGACCTTTTACATGCTGACCGGTTTCCACGGTCTCCACGTCACCATAGGCACGGTCATGCTTATGGTCATCCTGGTCCGAGCGATGAAGAGCCACTTTTCACCCCACAATCACTTTGCCTTCGAGGCCGTAGCTTGGTATTGGCACTTCGTCGATGTGGTTTGGCTAGGGCTGTTCGTATTCGTCTACTGGTTGTAACTGATTTGCGTCAAACTGCCGCGGAACGTTTGAGAAATTAGAAAAGGACTTCGCGAGCTTTCTTAATGATGATCCGTTAGAAGTTGCCCAGGTTGGATTGAGTATGGGGAAATCTAGGAGCTGGTAACCGAAAGCAAGGATGTTGGGATTCCTTGCCTGCCATACCATAGGC
>Ga0056114_1000611_pt1 | contig 13260 bp, 3 predicted proteins | sample WorMetHERISLAND1_FD_77005 | JGI IMG/M metagenome (GOLD analysis project Ga0056114, IMG submission 77005) | Marine gutless worms symbiont microbial communities from Max Planck institute for Marine Microbiology, Germany - Olavius loisae HERON... ...
CATAAGCGAGCACACCCCGCCTTAACCCCAGCCGATGAAGGCTGGTACTCGATTTACCTACCCCGAAGGGATGGAAGGCTGAGTTGACCTAGGTGCCTGATAATGCGCAGACTGGGAATCGAACCCATGACCGCCGGATCAGAAGTCCGACGCCCTAACCACTGCGCCACCGAGACGCACCGTGTACTGACTTACTGAGCTGACAGTCATCCACAAAACCATAGAAGCCAATGCCATGCCTCTCAGCTACATAAAGCTTTGAGGCATATGTAATATATAGTAGGGGTGTCTGGAAAACTCATTCAAAAATTCAGTTTATGGTTTTTTAATTTAATCCAAATTGCCTCTGAATTTTATATCTGTTTACGATAATAAACTGTGTGTAGTCTGCAAAGCTGTGTTTATTCTGCAATATCTATTGAAGGACTAGATTTTTGGAGACATTTTCAGTGTCATTAATGCATTTTGAAACTAAAAGTTACATATAGCTAGTAGCATAGTATTAAGTTATGAACAGATGGCAAACTCCAGAAATCTACACTGTGTTTCAAAAAAGTGACTCAATTTCGAAACGGTATAACTCAAAATTATATGGATCAATTTTGGTGATATTTGTCAGAAATATTCAAAAGAATCTAGAATAGAGTTTGCATGTTTCAGTTTTCATGTAGGCTTGCTTTTTAACGTGCGACAGCATATAGCATATATGCTTAGCGCGGTATATGCTATTGCCCTTCTGTCCGTCCGTCACACGGGTGTATCATACAAAAACGGCTGAAGATAGGATTATGACAGTTCCACCACACGGTAGCCACATCCATCTAGTTTTTGCGCGGTAAGTTTCATGCAGAATTTCTAATGATTGCCCCGAGAGGGGGCATCAAACAAGGGTGGGGTGGGAAAACAAGCCATTTTCTAGCTTTGAACGTCAATATCTCAAAAAACGGTAGGAGATACTTCGGAAGTTACTATTAATTAATAATTACTAATAGGAAGTTGTACCTGGGCTTTCGATTGACACCAAGATCGATGACCTTGGACTGCTATAAGGTCAAATTTTGTTGTAATTTTGCATGATTTCGCGATTTTTGGAAGGCAGCAACGGCTAAACAAATGAGGATAGACCAGTATTGTCAGTGACAACGTTGTAAGCAACTGAACACACTTTTCAACATTGTGTTCCTTACGTTCATTTGCCGTAGATTTCTTCGCTAGGGGCCTTCATACGTGCACTGCGGTCGCTTAGCGTTAGCTAGGCTTTCTTGTTTTATTAACTTTTCGTCTTTCAAACTAGACACCGATAATAACGTGAATTTTGATGCTGTATCAAGCAAACGCGGCAACTCTGATGTCATTCAGTAAAGAAGACAAAATTTTGATCAAAAATCCATATGAATGTAAAGGTTACAGTGCTCGATAATTTATAATAGAGTTTCCGGATAAATGTTGGACGAAGAACAGCATTAACAGACTGCTGGTGAAGTTGAGAAAGTTCGGAACAGTCAACATGTAGGCAGTGTAATGCGTAATTTTCCTCACTTTTGGTGAATATCAATTAACTAAAGCTGTGTTAGCAGTAATTTATTAATGAGTGTATAATGTTTAAACGTCTGCAGATTATGTGTGCCAAATATTATGAGCTTAGGCATATGTTTTAACAAGAAGCCAAGCTGTCGCTAGGATAGCCGATGGTACTGCCTCACAGCAGACTCTAGTAATTAGCGATTGTTGCTAAATAGCATTATAGCACCCATGGTGTCACGAAAAAACCACATCCCCGATTCTATCTTTCTTTTATAGACGAAAGACCTATATACGATACGATGATTGTGTGTCGATAGTATGAAGGTTCGATAGTTCGAAAGTCAGATAGTCCGACCACTAACCTAACCCTAACTGTAACCCTATTCCTTACCCTAACCCTACTGCTGGTAGCCTGGCAGGCTAAGTGGCCGACTTTCACACTATCGAACCTTCGGACTATCGAGCAGACTCCGATATTATACAACAGTTTAACGTGGACTGAAGCCGAGTGTACACGTAGCCAGAAAGAAAAATATAACAAGAAAGCACGTTTACTTGATAAGCTTATAGTGTCAAAATTTGCTTTATTTTAGGTGTCTGCTTTGAAAGACGAAAAGTCGATAAAAAGTAAACCTGCATGAAAACTGAAACATGCAAATTCTAGGTATTCTAGAGTCTTCTGAATATTTCTGCCAAATGTCCTTAAAATTGATCTTTATAATTTTGAGCTATACCATTTAAAAGTTGGGTCGTTTTTTTGAGACAGCGTAGCAAAATGAATGTTCTGCCACCTTTTATTCATTGCTGAGCAATCTATTATTTGCTTGAATATATCAAATGATTAAACGCTCAGAGCCAAAATAATTGAAAACCGAACTGCATAGGAACCGCATCAAAAATCAGTTCTGTACACACACACCTGATGTATTGAAGTAGTACAAGCATGTAGTCTTGAGGTAGACTACAAATGAAATCTCTCTGTTGTCAGCGTCTCGCCATCAGATAATACTGAATATTAATATATGGAGATGCGTGTCTCATTTCATGCAATAAGGGTGATACAGCACTTAACTTATTGTTTGGAACCTCCAGGGCAATACTGTGAGCGACAGTGGGAATTGTAGCCATACCTTGCTTAGCAGCCAGTACAGAGTGGTTTCAGTTGAAAGCTGAGGTCTGTATGCTGATTGGTGGTAACATCTTATTATCATTGGAGCATTTACTGGTCTGAGTAGCCACACAGCATTCCAGTAGCTTTCAGACAAATGACAGGTTGGACACTGGTCAATAGTTGGCTAGCTGAGCAGGATCAACAGATGGCTTCTTGAAGATTGGTTTGACTACTGCATGCTGATGTGAAGTTGGAAACTCGTGACGGCTGAGTCAGTAATTGATCGTCTTTGCAAGGATCGACACTAATATGTTAGAAAGAGACATACAGTACCTAGCCAGGTTGGCACCTGATCAAGTCTACAGTGCTTACTGAGACAGTATCTGACCAGACAACGAACTTTTTCACCAGGTCTGAATGTGAAAGGATAATGACTAGTTGTTTGACTGACAACTAATTATTTATTATGTTGTTAAAAATAAATTTCAGTTAGTTTTTATTGTTCATCTTGTACAGATAGTGCAGACTATGTTGTGGCAAAATGTTGGCTACCAAAAGTACTGCAAACAACCCTGGCTGAGCATCGCCACTTTTCAAGTCCTTCAAGACAAGGCCAAGCATGCATGAGATGCAACACAGCTGAATGTAAACATCTGCAATCTATATTCTGGGTAAAGACAAAGAGATGATCTTGAGCACTATTCTTTGCAAGTCAAGTGACAGAGTTGAAGAGGGAGTCTCTCACAATGACCACAGGCTGGCATATGCCACTGTCTCCATTGGCTAAGGGGCTGTAACACAATATGCAAAACTCTGGTCCAGAAGAAGGATGGTAGCCCATGTCACTCCCAGGACATGCTCCTGTCCAGATTGACCGACACATGCCAAGGCACTGAATCGTCCTTGGTTTCACCATGTCGGGATCTTGATAACGAATCACTCACTGCTACTGATGATCAATGAGTACATGTCAATGTGCCTATCTTGCATGACGTGTGGAGGGCCATGATTGATTAAAGTTTGGCTGTGATGCAGAAGGTGATACCATCGCATCAGAATTGCTGAAGATGGCAGTAGAATTTGCCATCTACATTCTCCACAGGTCTGGACTGCTGGCAAAGTCCCTGGTGCATGGACAGATGGGATTAATTGTCTCCTTATACAGGGGCATTGAAGGTTCTCGGAGTGACTGTAGATGTAGTAGTTACTGACCAATTTCACTTTTACCCATACCTGGAAAGGTCTTCGCCCATATCCTACTAGCTAGAATAGCCCCCTTAGTTTAGAGTAAACGGAAGCCGTACATTCCATCAGTGTTCCTCAGTTTCTGCTCAAGCTGGTGGGAGATTTTCATGATTGTACTATGTTTAGGGTCAGGATTGGAGGCTTTCTTATCCAGTTTCTTAGCCTCCTCTGGTGTCATACAAGGGTGTGTCCTAGCACCAGCATGCCCATGTGGGCTCAGGCATACGAGCATGGTAGAATACGCCCACCTCATTTCTGATCGAGTGTTGTAAGAGGTTAAAAACCAGGGTATTTTTTGTTTAGCTGTATTTTGTGTTGGTTTCTTTTTTACCGCAAGATGCACTATAATGCAAAACGCGGTCTTGCGATTGCATGTCGTCTGTCCGTCCGTCTGTCTCTCTGTGACGTTGGTGGATTGTGATCACGTAGGTTGAAATTCTTCGAAAATAATTTCACCATCAGTTAGCCTGGGATGTTCGCTCTTTGCAACCCAAACACCACGGGTCTACTCCAAGGGGAACACCCTGGAATTTTCGCCCGAATAGGGATGGGGTGCTGAAAAAGTGGCTTTCGGCGTACAAAAGCTCTAATATCTCTGAAACGTGGCAAGATAGGACCAAGGTTACTATTGAGGTCGAATAGGAAGTCATATACACGCTTTCAATTGGTGCCAAATAAGGATGTAAAACGACTTTCGATTAATCGATAGTTGATCAAAATAATCGACTATCGAATGACGCTGCCGCCTAACCGGTAATCGAATTTGCCAGTATATAAACACCCCATCGGGCGGTGGCGGCTATGCAATCGCCGTGCACGACTGCCAGCGCCGTGCGTTTGATCAATGTGTCTTTGTCACCAGCCGCCGTGACATGGGTGGTCTACTTCCTAGTCACTACGTGGGTGGCCGGGCGGGTGGGATGAGTTGATGCAGGCAGCTGACAGGTTGACTATCGACTTCTGGACTCCCTGTGATAATTAGATTGCCTGTCAGTCATCCGCCGTCACATCAGGGTAACGCGATCTACATCAATGGGGTGGACGGACCACCCATGGAGTCATTAGAGTGACCACCCATGGAGCCCTATATAATAGGTATCCATGGACAACCCAACGCGCTGACTGCCGCATCAGTCATTAATTCACTGCACATGCTGCTGCAGGCTGGCGTCCCTGACCCGCCCCTCGTACCAGACCGTCCAGCCGCCCTGAATTCGACTATCGATTAATAGCCGTTTAATACCCATTCGATTATCGATTAACGAAAAAATTCGAAAGTAGCATCCTCCTTAGTGCCAAAATCAATGACCTCGGATGACCTTGAAGGGTCATTATGCACTGTTTCAAAGCACGTGTGCCTTTCGGAGCTTACTGTGAAAATCTGAATAAGGAAGGATCTATACTATCAGTGACAGGGATGTGGCCCAATGACTGTAGTTTCTGGGAATGTAAGTTTTGTGCCGATATCCGAGGGGGTTTATTTGAGAGAGGGCGTCAAACGACAGTGGGGTAATCAAAAACGGATTTTCATGGCTTTCGACACTACGTCTTCATCACGTTAAGAAATGAGACGAACGTTATTATGTACTATTATTTAATCCCTTGTCGCTTTTCCACTGAACCCGAAATGTATGACCTTGGCTTGCGATTTGCGATCTTGCCTTCAGTAATTTTCTTCTTATTCACTGTAGAGTATGTTTATGCAGCGGCATGACACGTGACCCGCATAGAAGTGCGGGAAGTGGAGTTTAGGATCGTGATCCGCCGAATATTTGGAATTGGCGAGACTCTACATCGTCGAAACGTTAACCATTATCGCCAAAATTATGATATAGTATTAGTGCTTCACTGCACTTCCACTGACTCCAAACACTGTTTAATCGACATTTGCTTTAAATTCTGTTTTGCGCCAATATGTTTGGAGCTCGGAAGCCTGGGCTTTCGAAGCTTGTCTACTGTTAAAGTTATAGTGAATGCATGGAGAACTTTAAACCGATTAGAGCAGCTGCGGCATCGCCCGGTTTCCTTGTGGCAGCACGGCCTTCTTGTCTGGGTTGTGTTTAGTTCATGTATTGGCTGTCTTCTGTCACTGTATTTTCCAGTGTGAACCAACTTGAATGACACTGTATAGCCTTTTTGTGCTGATGTGCTGTTAAGAATCTACTTCCTCACCCTAGCAGCAGCACTGTTCTGCATGCAGTCAACTGGATTCTGATGGTGTCATTTCCCGAGTCGGTGTTTGCATAGGTGACGACAAATTCACTAATCTGGATTATGCCAGTGACATTGCACTCCTTGCTGAGTCATCTCATCACCTGTATATGGCCTTAAACGACTTCGAAAAGTTAGTCTCATGTCTTGGTCTGCACGTATGGCAAAACTGCAAAAGACCAAGATCCAGAATTTTGCAGCAGGCAGTTCAGCTCCAGTTTGACAGTAGACAATCAAATCACATGATGGATGGAGTCGATAAATTCACCTATTGTGGCTCCATGCAGTCATCCACTGGTAGATGTTACTCAGATATATCCAGAAAAATGGGTATCGCCGTATCCACCATGCATTCCTTTCAGAGAGTCCGGTGGCAAGACCAACTGTTGCGCAATACCAAACTATGCCTGTATCACAGCTGTGTCCGTTCTGTTACGTTATGGACTTTGCTCCTGGAATACAAATGGAAACTCGAGTTTCTCTATCTTGGATGTCAGCGACAAATCTTCAACATCTACTAAGATAACTGTGATCGGAACAGCTCTGTTGTGGCTGCCACAGGCCTCCCAAGCATCTGCGACATGATCAATCGACAACATAGCTCATTCTTTGGTCACATCATGATCAAATCCCAGCTCACTGAGCACTGAAACAGGCAGTAGCAGTCCGTTCAGGCTTCTTTCCTAATTGTGCATCGACACCCTGGCCGCCTCGTCTGACTTGCATACAGCAGATTGGTGACTGCTCACCATATGGCATCAGACCTGAATTGAATGGTCATTGCAAGGAGTCACAGTGGACCACTGCTGTCTATGTGCCTCAGTGGATTAATGAGTGATAAAGACCCACAGTTCAAATCTTTGTTTACACCCTTGATCTCCATGTTCAAGCCATTTGCCAAAATCACTCATCATAGCAATGCGATGGATTCTGTGAGTTGACCTCACCCCAACATCCCTAGGGGTTGAGGCGCCAGAAGTGGTAACCCAAGGGCACAAAATTTTTGCAAGACTCATGATATCTGCTGCAGTTGTTAAGTCCACAACTACAAAATTACTAACTAATTAAGTCATTGTGCAACTAACTCCCATGAGTGAAGCAGAGCTCATACCCAAATATTTTACATTTACCTCTTAATAGAACTACCAAATTTGGTAGATGAATGAACAAAGTCAGCAATATAGCAGGAATGTAGTAACCATTGTCTGGGATATACGTTCTAACTAACAACTTCTAGTCATTGTGCGGCCTATGTACGTTACGTACGTAATTTTTTTCCGATAACGTACATACAGTAAGCCTACGTTATTTTTCCGTACGTTAACCGTAGTTGACCTCGTTATATGACGAAAATAAACTGTGTAAGTTGCTTATATATACCAAAATTCACAAAAGTCAGCACTGAATGTCTCATTGATTCTCACAAACTCGAACAATAACAAGAAGCCAAGCTGTCGCTATGATAGCCGACCGCACTGCCTCACAGCAGACTGTCTAGTAATTAGCGATTGTTGCTAATAGCATCTCCATCTGTTTTTGAGATATTGGACTCCTAGCGTATTAAAGTCACAAGTTTGACCTTTCATGGGCATGTGACGTCATCGGTCACGTGACCATTGGATTCCCCATAGGCTATTTCCTATTTGTGGTCCTTTGAAACCAAGCTTCTATCTCTGACAGTTTCCAAGGTATTCAATGGTGAATGTGACGCAGAATATGACCTTAAACGACCTCTAAACAAAGGTCAATGATTTTGGTAACAATTTATTTCTCATATGCGACTTCCTATAGGCTATCAATAGTGTATTTTGCTCTAGAAAGCACCGTTTAACCACAATACATAACGTTGAAGACAGACGACGACGACAGATGACAGATGATAGACGCAACGTCGTAGCATTAGTACAGTCGGCTAAAACAACTAGTGGGGGACTGGTTCAAGTTGTAGTTATTGTTGCGCACAAGAAATGTCATTAATTCTGCAAAATATAATTATATTTTTACCGTATGCATTCCGTATGCGTATGTTTTTTTTCCATAGCGTACGTACTATATGCGTACGTTATTCCAGGAGAAAACGTACGGTCACACTTTGCTTCTAGTTCCTTATATGAAGCTTGTGTCGCGTTTTTCGTCATGAAGCAACAGTCTACTGCTAGGGCTTGGGTGTGTGCTTATCATCTTGACCCACCAGGGTGATACACTTCTGTAGATCCCACTTCTGTCAGTCGAAACGTGTGCACAAATGACATTTTTTTTTCAAAATCTATGCATGTAAAAGTCACGGTGACCATTGGTGACTGCTAAATGACATATGGGATTTTAAAGAATCCATTTTTTTGAACCTCTCCAATGTCCATTGATACAGAAAGTTTGTAGGATATTTTCTCAGAAATCCCCCAGTCTGTATGTCATATATCACAACAAGAGCTACCAAATTTGGCACACACTGACCAAAACCAAACATGGCCAGATGACGAATTCTGTGGGTTGATGAACATGAGAGGGTTTGGCCTCCAGGCCACCAATCTTTGTGACTTTCATTGTCTTCGTGCTCATACTGTGCATCGTGAACTTAAAGCTTCAAAATTTAGCAGGATGACCCATCGCTAACAGATGTTTCATTGCAGCTGCCAAATTTGCAGGGGTTACTTTGGCAGGACTTCCAAAAGCAAACATCTTCCATTCAAAGTTTATCCCATTTGAACTAGAATTATCAATTTGCCACAATGTATGAACACACCTATGTGATGAATTTTATTTGTACTAATATCATGAGTCTGCCACTCATAAGTTTACAGTTTTTGAGTACTATGCAACTGATATTTGACTAGTTAAATTGCTCGCCAACATTTATTGGTGTTTTGGTGCATTGACTATACAGTGTATACAAAAAGTATTGGCTTGATAGAAATGAGCAAAAGACAAATATTTGTTGAAAAATACTGAACAAAATTTGAATAGCTTCAAAAATTAGTGTTTAGTGCAATAAAGTTAAGGGAAAATGTAGATTTCATGGAATTTCATGCAGGTACATATTTATAGGGAAGATGGCCAATTTTATGGAAAATGTCACAGCTGTGAAATTGTGAATTGGTTGGTCTCTGATTATTGCCTCAATCATTTGGATGATAAACCTGCCTTTTGCAAAATCCATGCACCAGTATGCATGGATTTTACAAAAAGCAAAGGTGGAGCATATCTGGAGACAAATGCCCCTTTCAGTGAAGTCCAGTGACATTGCCTAGAGCCGATCCTGCAGGACACCTACCATATCACGTTGTGCATGATTGGCTTCAGACAGTGTTGTTGGATTTTATTGAAAGGAGCATTAGTCTCAGATTTGCTGGACCTAACCCAGTTGGTTAATGCATACAGGAACTAGGATGTGTTGTTGAGGCCCATCGTAAACTGTAGCCTCCATCCAAAATCAGAGTGCTGAAGCTGACAGGGATTGTTTGTAGTACGATTAGCAAGGATGTTAAATGTTATACAAAACCATTAAATATATGCATGAAGCTTGCACTGATGAACATTTTCAGCATTGAAGTGACTCAAACGATTGCGACATTGCTTCACATGTCGGATATATTACTGTTATATCCGTTTTTATGTTTTACATTGCTAACGTTTATGAGCAGGTGAAGAGTCCATGAACTAAAAGGCTCTCAGTCACAGTTTGTGTGTGGCTATGAATGACAGTCAAATACACAAAATATCATTTAGAAATTCCAGTTTTTGTGGGATTACTTTCTTTGTAGTACACAGTATAATGCTGATGTATTTTATGTGTTTATGCTGTCATTATGTCTATTGTAGTGTGTTGTTTACACACTGTACTACAGCAGCAAATATTGCTCTAACAGCACGTTTACCATGATGGAATTTGGAAATGTCAGAGCAAATCTTCCGTATACGCATGGCATAGCGCTTGCATGCTGGGTGTGGCCGAAATGGAAATTGATACATATTACAGTAGTTGTGGATGGATATCGACATGAAGATTGCAGAATGGTGTATACCGATCACTGTAGTCGTTCATATGGCAGTTTGAGCTCGATCTTAGTGCACAAAACTGTGGTTTTTATGGCACGTCGTTCGTCTGAGACCTGGGGTATGGCGGTAACAGTCGTTCTATTTGTCATGCCGTCGTGTAGTCTCATGTGATGAAAATGCCGAAAACTGTTACTGCTGTTGATGCATTACTGTTTTAGTTTTGGTGAAGTTTGTTCTAAATTGTTGCAGGCACAGAAGATATCAAGTTTTTAATATTTTTTGTATTTGTTTGTCTGGTAGCTGGATGTCTGAAAATCTGGAACCGATTGACCTTGAGGAAGGATTCCTTGGGGATGGAGGGGTTGAAATATCATGTTGTATAGTTTAGCCAAGACTGTGATGTTGCAACAGAGTTACCAAATTTATTACCATGTAATTGTAAACATGTTGGGGCAATGGGAAAGTTTTAGAGGTCAAGCTCCCAAGCCCCAATATTGTTTCATACTCTTGTTTTCAAACCTCAAAGCAATTGGTGTATCACTAAGAAATTTGGCACAGTAATGAAATGGAGCCACATGATAAATTCTAAGGGTTGGACCAATGACATCCATGTCCATGGAGTAAGTGCTTGCGATCCCATGTTTGCATATTTAGCTCGAACCATTTGACTGTAGCTACCAGCTGCATCCAGCTGATGAATTACTAGTACTGTGTCATTCTCACCTCATCCTCATCTCAATGTTTCGACCTGCCCACCTACATGTACAAACTATTTGACTTCCTTTTACCAAGGATCTACTCTACCTTAAATCAAAGCAGATCCAGTGTTACTAGAGCCCAAAATTTTCCATGAAATTCCTGGCACCATGCTGAAACCATTTCAGGCACAGCTACAAAATTTGATGGGATGATTGGAAACAGCCAGACGATGAATACTACAGGTTGACCTTTCCTCAGTCCTCTGGAGATTGAGACAGTGGTAAACTAACTATATGTCATCTGTTGACAAGAAAGCTTAGCTAACACTAAGGTAAGTGCGTGACAGTAGTGTGTGCATGAACTTATGAAGGCCCTAGCAAAGAAATCCACGGCAAATCAAAGCAAGGAATATGATCTTGAAAGGCATATTACAATGCTGTCGCTGACAATGTCTTCATTCGTTTAGCATTTGTTGCCTCCCAAATCTGTGGAATTTTTTTCCCGAAAATTCAACCTTAGAGCAGTTCAAGGTCATCCGTGATCATCAATCTTGGTATCAATCGAAAGTGAATATGCAACATTCTATTAGTCACTGTTATATTTACAGTGAACACCAGCATGTTCTACTGCATGTTGGCATTATTTACTGAAAAGTACATTCCCATCTGCATGCATATCATCCTTAAACTGAGCGACACGATCCAATACACTTTTAATTTTTAGCCGACCGTACTAACAGTCGCACTTATGCTACAATGTTGTGTCCATCTGTACGTTTTCTGTTTGTTTGTCTGTGACGTATGTATTGTGGCTAAACCATGTGTCCTATAGCAAAAGTTACTATTGACAGCCTTCGAGTTATCGAACCTTTGCTCTAGGATGCACCGTTTAGGTGCAATACGCACGTCACAGACAGACACCACTCTAGCATAAGCACGACTGTTAGTATGGTCAGCTAAAAATGGTTCAAGTTAGGATTATGCAATTTTCACCATATGGTAGCCCTATCTCTCTATTTTTTTGTGGGGTAAGCTATGGGTTCCCCTGAGCAGGGAGGGATGGGAAAAATTAAGCCATTTTCTAGCTTTATGCGTCAATATCTGGAAAACAGTAGGAGATACATCCAGGGTTACTGTTAATGACTAATAGGAAGTCGCATATGCACATTCGATTTACACCAAGATCTATGACCTTGAATGATCTTAAACTGCCATAAGTTTGAATTCTCTTGGAATTTTGTGGGATGTCACCGATTTGGGAGCCAACAATGGCTAAATGATTGAATATAGACCTGTATTGTCAGTGACCGAGTTGTAGCCCATTAAATGTACTTTTCAACAGTGCATAGATTACATTGATATCACAGGGCGTTCCTCAAATAGGAGGAATTAAACATGGGTGGGGTGGGGAAAGCAAGCTATTTTCATGCAAAATGTGTCAGTATCCCAAAATGATAGGCGATATGTCCTAAGTTACTGTTAATGACTAATAGGTAGTTGCATATGTTCTTTTGATTGGTACCAAGATTGATGACCTTGAACTGCTATAAGTTTGAGTTTTCGGAGAGTTTCACGGTATTTCACAGATTTGGGAGGCAACAAACTGCTAAACAAATGAAGTTATACCTATATTGTCAGCGACAGCGTTGTAACCCACTGAATGTGCTGTTAAGCATTATGTTCCTTGCATTGATTTGCCATAGATTTCTTCACTACCGGCCTTCATACATGCACTGCTGTCACGTGCTTACCGTAGCATTAGCTAGGCTATCTTGTTTGACAAATAAACTGCTGTTTCTCGGAAACAGTGCAATATACAGCTAAACATTAATAGCAAATGAAAGTTATTAGCGCATTATATGCTATTGCCCATCCGACCATCTGTCCGTCCGTCTGTCACACGGGTGGATCAGTCGAAAACGGTTGAAGTTAGGATTATGAAACTTTCACCTTACGGTAGCCCCATGCCTCTAGTTTTTGCGAGGTAATTTTCATCCAGAAATTCTAAGGGGTTCCCTGATCGGCGGTGTCAAACAAGGGTGGCGTCGGAAAGGTCAGCTATTTTCTAGCTTTAAGCGTCAATATCTCGAAAACGGTAGAAAATACGGCCAAATTTACTATTAGTGACTAATAGGAAGTCACATATGCGCTTTCGATTGACACCAAGATTGATTACCTTGGATGACCTTGAACTGCTGTAAGGTAAAATTTTGGCGGAATTTCACATCATTTCGCAATTTTGGGAGCAAACAGCGGCTAAACGAATGAAGGTAGACCCGCAGTGTCTGTGATGGAATTGTAGCCCATTGAATATACTTTCAGTGGTGTATAGATTACGTTGATAATGCAAGGCGTTCCTTCGCTAGGGGGCACTAAACAAGGGTGGGGTGGGAAAATATACCTATTTTCGAGCTAGATGCGTCAATATCTCGAAAACGGTAAGAGATGCGTCCATAGTTAGTTAATATTAATGAC
>Ga0056114_1000612_pt1 | contig 13260 bp, 7 predicted proteins | sample WorMetHERISLAND1_FD_77005 | JGI IMG/M metagenome (GOLD analysis project Ga0056114, IMG submission 77005) | Marine gutless worms symbiont microbial communities from Max Planck institute for Marine Microbiology, Germany - Olavius loisae HERON... ...
CTAACCTATGTGATCACAATTCACCAACGTCACAGACAGACAGACAGACAGACGGACAGACAGACGACATGCGATCGCAATACCGCGCTTTGCACTAAAGTGCATCGCGCGGTAAAAACGGGGTGAAGGTTAGGGTTAGGGTTAGGGTCAGGGTTAGGATTAGGGTTAGCGTTTCATCGCTGTACAGACAAGGGCCACATTTTTACTGATAAGGGCCAATTACAGATAAGGGCCTAACACACGTTGTCTTCTATTCATGTTGCCTGTTGGCTGTGCTGTCCGTCAGCGGTCCGGGTTCTCTGCATGAATCTCTGAATTTCTGCTGTGTTTCACGGTCACCAATCCTTTAATAGGAACTTGACCTTGTAGGTCAAAGTTCAAAGGTTAAAGGTGTCTTGGCATACGATTTTTATTTTCAACTGTGGGGGCGGAGGCACAATTACGACTTTGGCCGGTCGACCGCTATAAGTTATGTGTCTCTGCGTGAATCAGTAAAGACAGACTGCAATCGATTACGAACATACCGGCGAAGCGTTTAATTGATGTCTTTTACGTGACGGACTGCAGAGAGACGAATCAACTGAACTGTTGTTCGAGGAAGGTTCTTCGATTTTTTCCGGTACAGACGACAGTGGCCTGAACGAACAACATTAACATTAACAAATCACAACAACGCACAGCAGAACAAGAAGCTATTGTGGACCGACGTAAGTGATGTTACAGAGATTAAGAATATGAACTAAAAAATCACTAGCGGAATAAATCATAAAATACACGATCAAAGTGTCCATGCAAAATGACAATGTCAATGTCAATATTAATACACTTCACTATATAACATGCGAATGATTAATACAAATAAACTACAGATTATAAGTATTGGGCAAACTGCATAAGCATGTATGCCATATTTCAATAGGTAGTTCTGCTGTCATAAACCTTGTTTATGAGCTAAAGTATCTAGGTTATTAATGTACAGTACATCGTATGCGTTTTCGCTTCTTTCATTGTTTCAGTTACACGCAAACTGTCATAATTTCAGTGAACCCCTGTATTACAATATCTATAGTTAAATGCAAGCCATATCTCTTGTGCCGTTGACCGGTGCTGAAGTTATTGTCTGGAATAAGAGTGAATTTTGTTAAGTCTTTTATATTCAATAAATAGTGCAACGTGTAAAGCGTATATTGACTTTCATTCTTTAGTACTGGTACTGTATATTATTACACTGGACATTGCTGATGATGCGTTTAAAAGTCAGACAACTTTCTTGCATTTTATCAACAACAGTAGCCTATTGTAAGGTTATTAGCTGAAAGACGTTGCTAAAGACATCTCACTTACTGTTTTCTGTCTGTCTTGTATCGTTTGTATATGTGTTTGTTTGTTTGTCTGTTTCAATGTTTCTCTCTGCTACGAATATATATTGATAAATAAAAGGTTGACATTAACTGTTTTCCGCAACAGACTGGATTTAGCTTGAGGCACCGGATTATCTTATTCCTGAAGAGAAGTACAGTATGAATCGCCACTCGAAGCACAGATGCAAAGTAGACAATTTAATTAGTCATTAGAGACAGAATCATGTGCAGTAATGAACAGTTACAGAGATGCTGCCTCGGGCGAACAGGAAATCGATACCAAACAGTTTAATTAGTAGACGGCAGCTGGTCTGTGGTCGGACGAAGATCGAAGATGTGCGACAACTCTCGAGTTTTTGCTGTCAGTATTATCTAAATTAACGTTTATTACATTTTACTACTTTTAACAAACTAAACGCATGTTAACGTTTTTACTCATGAAACATTTTTATTGCAAAAATGCCGACAACAATAACGCAAAAGTTTCTTTTATCTTTGCCTATATACACACTTCTGCTCATTTTTTGACAGCATCAGAGTATCATGCAGCACAAATACAAGTAGAGAGTTTTTAAACGTTTCTTATTATATTGTCTCTTTTTAGGCCCCTATGTTATTTAACGCCTTTACTTTAATGTAAACTTTTTGACATTTATCCGCCAAAGGTGGTAGTTATCTTAATCAGAACTGTCAAGACTTTTGTCGTTCTCTTTGATCTGGTGTGATTGCTGAATAAAACATGAAAGAATATTTATGGTTTTCAGCTTTGAACATCGGTGCGCCTTTGAACAAGAGACAGTCGTTTTTAGTTTGGTTTTTGTGCGAATCGGTGACGAAAAATATTCCTCAAACGGCGTTAGGAATTAATTGAACCTAACCTGTGGCGAACGCAAATAAAAACATCGATAGTCCACTATTAAATCTTCTTTATACGCCAGCGCAATCGGCAATATACATGTACTTGCGGGAATTTACACTCTGTGTGTTTTCATGCTGAGTAAAAATATAGAAACATTCACTCGATTTTAAATTTTTAAATTCTGTTTAAACGTTCAAAATACATGAAGCATTTAAAACAGTAACTTTAACGTTTATGCAGAAAGGTTTCATTCCTGTCTGTTTCCAATCCCCCATCATGTCATCACACCGTCCTGAAAAAAACATAACCCGAAGTGTACCAGTGATTAATTAGTGGATCTACAGCTGCTGTAAGTAGTCACAAGCACCTGCCAGCTTGCGTATGTCTAGTCACTGACCTTGTCCCATGAGTCGGTGAAGACGAGTTCTCTATTGTAGCATCGCGTGATCTGTTACCACCGCCTGAGAGCAACTTCATTCGGCTAAACGCCATCAACCAACACGCATTGTCGGCATTAGCGAGGTGCCCAGTCTCATTACCCGGCTTGATATACTATACGACACGAGAGCTTAACTAAAACATGAACTGAATAGCTGAGTGTGGTCAGCTTAATCTAGGACACGTAACCAAAAAAACAACAAGAAATATTTTAGATTGCGACCAATCTAATTACTCCTCGCGAATTATTCTCTCCCATATTCCTGCAATAATCCTCTCTATTTCACTCAAGTGGCTTGGATAACCCATTCCCTGTTAGACGCAAATATCTCTGAATACAAACAAACGCCATTGCCCACTTAGCCCGGTCCAAGTCCAAGATCCGTGGAGGCAGTCCAAATAGAACCAGAGAGACTATGGAGGAAAGGATTTGTGAAAGAGATGAATTTGAAGTCTGGAGTAAAAGGCCGAGGGAGTGCTAGATGGTAAGAGCGAAGGTGGTGACTGTGATGAGGTGATATGCGCAGGATGTGGTGAACCAGGAGGAGAGTGAACAGAATAAGGTTGACGGAATGAAAAAGTTAATTAGCAAGTAAAATTAAAGATTTTTTACAATGTAAATAGTCTGCCGTGCAGTTACATGCATGCAAAACTGATTTTAAAACTTGTGCTTATTTTCACATTAGTTCTTTGCAGTGACGTGTTTAGTTGCATAAAACGTAAGCCCTGAAATAATGAATTTATATAAATAGCCACGATTTAATTAGTTCATCGTTAGTTTATCGAAATTCAGACTGAAACATTCCATTGCACCCCGTAACTTACTGATTCACGAAAACGGGTACGGGTACGGGTACCCGGTTCTGGAACCAGTTTATGGTGCCCGGAGAAGTCACTGACAGCAACATCGTCATTAGAATTGGCAATAAAACTTCCGAAATCCATTGAACGCAATCACCGACACAGTTTCATTGTAAATTTGACCGAAAATTCGTTAAATTGGCTACGAATATGCACAACCTCTTACCTCTGTCGAAACTAGCCATTTTAAATCAGAATTTCCCAATTATCAAGATTAGTGCATGAAAACTGACATGGACATTTTTGTGTTTCTACATTTTTAGATGTTATTGTGCATACTTCTTTTTGTGTTCAGAAAAGATGGTTTTTCAGGCTAAAAGTGCACAAAATGTGTTTGGTGGTCGAGTTCCGCCCGGACCTGCTGTGGGAGCTGAGTGTAGGGGAAAGGGGCATGGGGACAGGGAGGGAAGAGAAAAGGCGAGAGGAGGGGAATGGAGGAAACTAGAAGGGAGGGACGACCCCCTTCGGGAAGTTTCTAGATGCGCCCCTGGTATGCTCTCTATCCCAATCACTGTACAGCGCTCCTCGATTTTGACTTGCAGACCAGAAGATAATGACGTTGTCGCATTCGCCGAGAAGACGAATTGATATTGTCCAGTGTTTGTTATCGATTATAGGCCATGCACGGTCTGCTACAGAAGACAGAAAGAAGAACGCGATGGCGAGAAGCGATTTCGACTTTATGACGGTGGCATAGGAATCGCTGGCGCCGACGAACGGAGACTCATATAATTTGCAGTGAATACGCGGCCGGCGACGAGCTGTTAATCTCATCGGTGTTTTGTGAGCCAGGATAAGTGTACATGTGAAGGATGGGACGTGGTTTCAAGAAGCCCAACTCGTCGGCGACACTGACTACAGTTGAATAATTGACGAGGAACAGTCGGACTAATTAGATCATATCGCGGGAGCAATGTTCGTAACAGGCACTTATTACATATTTTACAACTCTAGTTCTGTGACACTTTTTACAGTTACTGACATAAGCAATTTGCAGAACGCTTATTATTCGCTTTAACTCAGCATTATTATATTCTGGCGAAGGTTTACCTCTTTGTGTGTCTTCAGGATAAGTAAAACTATTGGGACATTCACTCGATGATGCAAGTGTGTTTAAACGTTACCAGTGTGTAAAGTATTAAAAAGTATGACTTTGTCTTTCATGTGCAGTCACACACTGAGTACCACAACTGCCTTGCCACAAACGTGGCATCCTCTTGCTATGCGATAAAGGCTTTATTATGCAGACCTCCCTGGGGGGCGCATTAATTGTTGCACCCCGACCGTCCGTCCGTCAGTCAGTCTGTCTGTCTGTCCCGTGCCTTCGATTTTCTCGAAATAGGAAAGCCTTAGAAACTTCTAATTTTGCAGAAACATAGCGCTGAACAGAAGTAACTAAGGGAGCAAATTTGAGGTCTAAATGTCAAAGATCAAGGTCATTGGGAACTGGGTCACTGTCTGTCCGCAGAACTTCGATGACCGGACTTGTCAATGGCTATTTCGTCGACTACTGAAGAACTCGTTATTCACTGCTGCGTACGCTGTCTGTTAGTGCATTAGGGGCTATGCGATAGTGCGCTATATACATTTTCGTAATAATATGGGCGGCCAACGAAAATGTAAAAATTGATTTTCGCACATAATTCAACACAGTTGGATGGATTAATGTCAAACCAAGACGAAAATAATAAACGGCCCATTCTACACATATCGTCGAATACATGTCATCAGCGGAAATGTTTCGTTTTTGATAATATGCGATCAGTAACGTAGGACCGCATGTCGCAATGGCCACCTGGCCTTGCATCTAATTGTTGAAATGGTCACAAATTATAGCAGTGTTTCAAATGCATTCGTGTCGTAAATGCTCCGATTTGGTAGTTGTAAAATTCAGTTAAATGAGGATTAGCATTAAACTGGTCCGTAAAATGTGATCTCAATAATTTTTCGATCTTAACTATGATTACTGTGTTCTGTTATTATGTACTGTTGAAGTTGTACGATATCACAGCTCATGTCTCTAGTATGATCTGATATTTCTCTCATATCAAGGCTCCGACTATCACTCATAGCTTATGAAGCCTTAACCCTTTGACGCCCATGTTGCCATATGGGTACAGCTATAAAGCATCCTGAGCCAGACCAATCGTTAAGCCGTCATTTGTAATTTTTGACATCCTGGCACTCTGACGCTCAGGGCTGAGCGTCAGAGTGCCAGGATGTCAAAAATTAGATATGACGGCATTCACCAGCTGAAGGCTAAACCAAATCTAATACCTTTCTGAGGCAAAATTTTGTGCCAGACAGAGTCCACGGATATTTTTATTTAAACTTTAACAAGCTAATGTTTTGGATATTTTTCGGTGCCGTAATTTTAGCGGCATCTTTGTGAGTACAAAGGAGTACATGTAGGCCGGACTGCACTTACCCGAGCGCCTTGACGCCGGCGTAAAGCCCTCCTGGCCCTCGGGACTCCACTCTCACCGTCGATCTCTTCAGCTGTTTGACGTCGGATCGCGAGCCTCTAGGAGTTGAGGGACCAAGCAACATCAGGTCGTCACGTGACGTGGAAGCTGCCATTCCAAGCCGTTGTTGTTTAGTGGCGTGACAGCAGAGCCTGTAGACGAGCAGAATTGCGGCGAACGAGAGACATCCGGTCAGGGCGATGACACCAAGGGCCAGCAGGAACTCAGCACCGCGCTCCATTCTTCTCTCTACACATTCACAACAGTGGTGCATTGGTTCTACCGCGTCTGGATTAGAACTGACTAAGATACAGCAGCTGCGAATAGACCCGAAGTAGTCGAAACTCGGTTGGTTTCTAGGTTTTTGTGGGAATTTCAGGCACATTCAGTAAAATTCGTTGCATGCACGTGAGTGAGCTGAGCTCACTTGATCAACTGATCAAGCGCTTTATCAAGCGCAGTGTGCTGCCAGAGACGTCGTGCCTCCATTATCTGCTGCCGGACAAGCGTGACGTCTCCGTCACAGACAGAGCTGTGCACACAAGCACATTCGAACCTCTAAAATCAAGGACTGCTAAATTTCGAAATCCTTACTGTCTACACCACTAAGTCTAGACTTTTATTTCGTAGTTTTAGACAGTAGGCTGGTATTTCTTGTATTTGTATTTTGCTGGGCATTGTGTATGTAAATTGATCCAGCCACTGGCTGCCATACAAATAAACCATCTATCTATCTATCTATCGTGTGCGTTTGCGTCACCGAGACAGACCTAATTGAAGCCGAATAGCAGACAGTCAGTTAACAGATCTCTTGATGTGAACAGAAACGGACAGCAACGGCAGAGACAACATACCCGTCGTTGTGAAATGCTGTGTCCAATCTCCTGTGTCGCCGAACAGTAGCACACGGCACTAGCTAGTGATGCTACAGTGCTGCTGCTGCTTGCCTTGAAGCTCTCCTGTGCACCCACACGCCGTGCGATTAACAAGATGCATTAATGTCCTGGTGCCAGTTTGGTGTTCCTGCTAAGTCCCGACGCCGAGAACAATTTGCATTCATTTACAGGACTCCTTCCTTCGTCCTCCGCGTTAATTTACTTCCTCTCAGTGGAGACCGTGTACCAGCTGCTTATCTGCGAGCTTCGTTCATTCTAAACTCACTCGCATCCAGCACGAAAATACCGCTATTTAGTCGGCCGTACTAATGGTCGCGCTTACACTACAGTGCTACGTCCGTCGGTCTGACGTCGTCTGTAGCGTTATGTATTGTGGCTAAACGGTGCGTCCAAGAGCAAAAGTTACTAATGGCAGCCTATAGGAAGTCGTATGTGAGAAATCGATTGGTACCAAAATGAATTATATTGACCTCTGTTTAGAGGTCGTTTAAGGTCACGTGAACCGTTACGCCACATTCGCCATTGAATATCTCGGAAACCGTCAGAGATAGAGCCTTGGTTCCAAAGGGCCATCAATAGCAAATGGCATGTGGGGAATCAAAAGGTCACGTAGTCCCGAAAGGTCAAGTCGTGACGTCAATACATTTAGAGCCCAATATTGCAAAAACAACTGAAGGTGCTACCGGTATTTAGCAACAATTGCCAATTAGGCCTACTATACTAGATAGTCTGCTGTGAGGCAGTGCGGTCGGCTATCCTAGCCACAGCTTGACTTCTTGTTCTTGTACGCAGCTGTTGATACCTTTCAAAAGTACCGTAGTTACTGTATTCATTCACTGTTTTCTGTGCTTTATTTCTACGTCTGCGCCACTGATACTAATGCTGCATTGTTATATTACGATACGATACTGTACGTCAGAAGATTTTAACGTGGACTAAACAGCTGAGTGTGGTCAGCTTAATCTAGCACAAGTGACCAAAAAACAAAAAAATATATAAAAAAGAAACTAGAACAAACAAACGTCAGTGCCCACTTATTTCAAGTCCTAGATTGGTAAAAGCAGTCCAAAAGGAACCAGAAAGACTACGGAGGAAAAGATTTGTGAAACAGATGAGTTCTAAGTCTGGAGTAAAAGGCCGAGGAGTGATAGGTGGTGGGTGAAATAGAAATTGGGGACTGCTATTCAGCCTTCTAGATGGCTACAAATTCATAGTTGTCCGCATGTATTGTTAGCAACATGGTCTGATGGCAGCCAACGGACAAGGCAGTGAACAGGCGGTGCACGCAGCACACATACCACTGCTCCAATCAGCTGCGCTAAGCCTTCACCCCGTATCAAGGCACAGCCTGCCTAGGGTTGCTATGTAACTAGCAAACAAGTAAGCAATTTGTCAGTTGAGCGGGTGCGTGAGAATTGATTCTGTAGACAGCTATACAAATCAGAGACTCGAGAACGATTCAACAAGTGCCGTTTAGCAATAATTACTCATAGTCTAAACTACATGTTACGTCGATACACAATAACAGCTGAAGACTGCGCAAACACATAACGCATCAGTATTACTGATTCAATTTGACTCAAATAGCAGTTATAGTACCCACAGGATAAAATTTCTTTTTTTAAATGTGAAAGAGGAGACATTGTTAGAGTGAGCTTGCAAGACGTATGCTGTATTTCACGTATGCCTCGTTTCACCTTTACATTTTTAAGTTTTTGGTTTTTGCTGTCTCGTTGGTTTACGATTTCCTTTGGTGCGGTATTGGTAGCCAGTAGTCGGTGTCCTTCGAGTGGCCTCTCATGAGGTCACGTGATAGATCACGTGACGCAGTAATGGAGTCGCATCGTGCCTTCGTTCGTGTCTCGACGACGCAACAATATCGTATCTGATACAGTACATCGGGGAATAGTATGGTCAGGAATGTGGCGTATAGGCGAAATCAATTTCTATCGAACTAGATCTACTGTTCTGAGAACTGGCATCTGTTGGTAAAATCAACAAGTCACATAACGTTAACGCGTTATCCTTTCGTATTTGTCAAAATTCCGAACGCAGAAAAACACAAATCATAATGTTGATTGAAAATATTCTCAAACTCGTACTAGTTTGGTATTTGAGCTGGTTTTAAAGTGCAAACATAGAAGCCTAGCTGTCGCTGACAAACATCTCGATACTTGCGCAAGCATCGCGCGTTTTCTCTACGACATCAGAGCCTCAGAAATGTTATCCGTAAATCCGTATCTGCGTACAAAATTAGCAGTGCGTGTTTTACCAGATACAGATGGACCGTGCAGTCTTTGTGGCCTCAAACGACCTTTAACAGTTAGACACAGTCCAGGTTCCAGTCGCTATAGACCCGTCGGCCGTATAACCTATATTGTGTTCTTGCAGACGTTAAACCATGCTCAATCAATCAATCAACCAATCGCTAGACATAGTGTACAGGTAATTCGGTAAGGTGTTTACTGTTTAGCCATGTTTGTTTGTTTTAGTTTCTTTTTCTGGCTACGTGTGCTAGATTGTGCTGAATACTCAGCTTTCGAGTCTACGTCGAACTCTGCTATCGTATCTTATCGTGTCGTATCGTATGTTGATTATCACGTGACAGTAAACAGCGTAGTCCGTGCTATGAATATGCATGCAGTACACCAGCGTGAATACTCTGCCGATAACATAATGTCATGATATAACTTTCTGTTCGATTTGCACGTTCCTTGTAAATATATGATGAAAATAACAAGACACAAATTTCTGTGGCGCTACAAGGTCGTAACTTGGCTGTTACTATGAGAGTATGCGACCATGTGATTAACTTCGTGAGGACGCTGTATATACAAGCGCCATATTAGTACCAGGTCTTCGCCTCAGACATTATGTGATGAAAAAAGTACTCAACAATTTCCCGCGTATGAGACACAATACTAATCTGTTCTCTGTCGGCAGGGCACTGGATACTTCGAGCGTTTTATGATGGAACTGTCACCCAAATAAGTGCGGCCTATTGGCGTCAGCACCATCGCTATTGCAAGCAGGCGGACACAGTGCACCATACATCATCAATAATCGTATCACCAAACATCGTGGTCGAAACTGCAGTCGGCGTCGGCCTATTTCATTGCTTATTCAGCACAATGTCATCATCAGTGTTGACTTGGTTCGTCGATTGTCCGTTTTCTTAAAAAATCGTTTTCAGTAATTATTCACAATATTATTCGACAGTTAGTTTATTATCTTGGCGACATGTTTTCGATTTATTCGTTTCGGCTTTTACCTTTAGTCGCCCGCGCGACGCCACGCATAGAGCGGTTTGTCACAAAGTGTCCACATGTCCGTCTCTCGAGCTGATCAGATAATTTGTTGAAACAGCTTAACAATATCGTTGAACTTCTAGTTCTCTGTGAACTAATCGCCATTATTACGACCATGCCTTACATACATAGAAATCTGAGAATTTAGTGGGCTTTTCGCCACGTTCGATTAAGGGTGTGATAAACCGTGTCGACGAGGTTCTAATGATGTCGCTAACTCGTAACTAAGTGGGCACGATTACTGGCACTGTTTTAGTTTCTTCTTTTTTTATATTTTTTCTGGCTACGTGTGCTAGATTAAGCTGATGACACTCAGCTTTTGAGTCCACGTTAAACTCTTCTATCGTATCGTATCGTATTGATAACATTCTACGAACCGACTGAGGACCAGTGCTGTTAAAAGCCGGTCGCCGAGTGTATGTAGCCTATACACACAGTCCTAATGTATTTACCTGAACGTCACACCATCGACGAGTTCACACTCTGCGATCCTGAGAACTGTCGTGTCGACGGCTCAGCCCTATCAGTCACTGTCACTGAAGAGAGTTAAGCGTAGCACAGCAAATAAATTCGTTTATCGACACAGTTGACAAAAAGCTACTAAGTACATAAACGAAAGGACAACTACACATAAACACAACAGTCTGACTGGTAACTAATGGCAGTCTACGAACAGCGTCCTGGTGATTAGGTTTCAGCTACCTAACTGACCCTGTTTAACAGTTTAAAAGTCTATTGTGGTTTCTATTCCTGAGACTGTACGCGAGTTTTCCTTGGTCTGCAGTAAGCAGAAGATGTAGGTCAAGCCGGTAGACAAACTGACTAGTCGTCAGCTGTTTTGATCTCACGTTAAATCTTCCAGTATCAATCTATCGTATCGTATTCTGAGACGAAGCTTGCTATCTTCCATAAACATCTGCCAACCGAGAAACCGAGACAGAGGTCAGGATAAATTAGCTACGATTACAAGACTACTATCTGGACGCTTGCACTCAGAGTAAATTCGACGGTTTGCATGCAACATACGCTGCGTTAAGAATGCTGAGAAAATAAATTCAATAAGCGAACAATGACTGACAATATTTCTAGTGTGTCGTGGGAGACGCAACGACCAATAGTGCATTAAGCAGTAGGCTATAGTTGGTGGACAGTTAATGAAAAGATATGAAAATGGCGGAACGAATTGCAGGATATGAACAGTACGACACAGGAAATTGGCAGTTAATAATGACAGTCGTTCTGCTAGCTCACTAAACGATCTCATTCACTATGATTCAGGGAGATCCTACTCGATTCAGAAGAGCCCAGTTGGCCGTCACCGGCTGTGCGTACGGACAGAACTACCAACTGGCAACATAATACACAGTAGATAGTTTATTGAATAAAATGGCAGTACAAGGGCTGGACTAAAGGAAAAAATGAAACTGGTAACACAGAGTGTTTCTAAGGCGTAGAATTAACGTAGATCGTCTGAATTTGTTCACATTCATGAGACATTTGGAGCAAATGACAAGCGAACTATACACAAAAGTCATTCGTTCCGTTGACACGATATGTAGCCATACTCCGTATTGGTGTACACACAGTCGCATTATCTAGTATTATCTAGTGGCATAGATCTACAGTCGTCTCCGGTTTCAAAGCAAAACGAAAAGATAAAAGAAAATATCGAGTATGATGTTTAAGAAAGCGATATGATAAATTTATCGAAATTTTTCCGCACGTTCGTATTTAGTTGAGTTCTTCGTATTGTGTGTTGGTGAAGTCGTTAAACTTTTCGTCGTGTATAATGTATAAGCTTATATTTCTTTTTTCGCTGCTACCATTATGATGAAGAAGGGTGAATATTTTCAGTGGCGAACAATGATGTAAACGAGACGCGAATCAAAAGATGAGCAGCACGTTTCGACGACGGGTCCGGGACACGATACAGTTCCTGTCAGTACTCAGAACGTCACCGTGGTGCGATGACATATCCACTATTGATGAAGACGACCTGCACTGCAGTGAATCGACGACAATCGTCACCTTCAGCTCATGAGTGTCGCACATCATCGTTACAGGCGCCGGCCGGCCTACGCAGTCGAGTATGTAAGTAAGTGGGAATATTTATAACCAGTGCCTGCCGGAAAGCAAACGTGGCTAAGACCCTCGGTCTTAGTCCATCCGAAGCAAGTGCACTTTATACTGTTTTCTGAAATATTCCGGACGTATGTCTATTCATTCTCCAGCGTAATGGAGTTGCATTCGTGATGCCATTCGACCACGCTCGTGTATGCAGCACTTGTGTAGACTGACTGAGTTCATCATCCTCATCATTAACAACGACGACGACGACGAGATTATTAATGTGGCCTGAATAACAATTAACAAAGTAACTGCTAGGTCCACAGCAGAATGTAAACTCGGAGTGTCCGATAGGCCCTAATTAAGATGGGTAGCACGGTTCGTAATTTTGTAATTTCATAATTAGAATGCTGTACAGAGACTGGCTTTAACATTTTTCTTCACTACACCTATTCCATGTTAACTTGATGGCGTTTTGTCTGTCATTTTATTAAAATTTTATGTAGCCTATGTGTGTAAGTCAGGCAAGGAAGAGAAAAGTCTTAGGACGCTGTCGGAAAACCGTGAGCGACGGTGCTGATGTGAGATGTGCAGGGAGACTGTTCCAGAGATTGGAGGCGGAGACTGGAAAGGCCCGCCTACCGACAGTAGTGATGCTTTAAGCTGGCGCTATCAGATTGTTACAACGGTTACCGGTTGTCAGATTTGTATCACTTGATATTTATCCTGTGACGTGTATCAACATCAACAATGCGATTTGTAACAGAAAACGCCCAGTATAGTGCTGTATAAGAGTCGGCTACACAACACACGATCAAATAACACATCTTCAGCGGTCGCTTACACGTTCCAGTGTCTGTAACATTGTACAAGAAAGCTGTGCTATCGCAAAGATGACCGCGCGATGCGCGCTATATAAGTACATCGTGAGGCGTTGCGGAGATATGGCCATTCGAAATTATCCAAGATGGCGGCGGCCGCCATCTTGAATTTATTCGAATCGAA
>Ga0056114_1000613_pt1 | contig 13256 bp, 7 predicted proteins | sample WorMetHERISLAND1_FD_77005 | JGI IMG/M metagenome (GOLD analysis project Ga0056114, IMG submission 77005) | Marine gutless worms symbiont microbial communities from Max Planck institute for Marine Microbiology, Germany - Olavius loisae HERON... ...
ACATTGTACACTGAGGTCCAAACAGTGGCATGTGATATGTTATGGTTTTTGCCGGCATACGATGTGTAATTAATTAACTCGCTTTACATTCCACCAACACTGGTCTGTGTAGTTACCTTACCTTGTTCTGTCGATGTCGTCTCTGGCTTCTGTAATGGATCCAGATGGAGACTTGGGGATAATAATCGAATGTGCAGACACAGGGGAAATGGTCGACATTAGAGTGTAGGTGATTGTCAGTAACTCTGCTGTGGCGTGTTGTTACCACTGCGGTGACAACAGTGCCAGTGATTACAGAACCTATCATTGTCTGTGCCAATTCATTGTCTGACGAGTGTCATCAGGTTAAGAGCAGCATGCTGACTGGTTACAGTAGAGCAGTTTATTGTCAGCTAAATATTTATGCAGCTGCTCCACCATGGCCACCATTTCTTCGCTCAATCGTTCTTTCGAATGGTATGATCGATGGCCCCCCTTCTACCTCCCCTTCCCCTAAAATGGACGGGAAGGGTCCTAAATGTACCCATCGTGACATGTTGAATTTTGAATGGCCATATCTCCACAGTTGGTCATCCGATCCACTTTATGTTTGGATCGTTGGGAGGGTTTTCGAGGTCAACAGATGGAATAGTTCTGGTTCAGTCAAACCCAAGATGACGGCCATGACATGACACGACAGAAGATATCGACAAAAGCCGTGCACTGATGACTTTTGCGAAATTACTTTGGTAGTTTGTGCATAAGTTGGTAGTTCTCTTTCATTGTTGTGAGGTCCACTGTGTTGTTCTTGGTTGTAATATTGTGTTTAGCTTGTGGGTGTTTTGCACCAGTCGTGAGATTGGCTGGGAGATCGTCTCTGAAACGATCTATAGTGAATGGATGTTAAACCGTACTCGACTCAATACTCAGTTTGTGTCGTAAGTTTAAAATTTCATACGTATAAGTTTGTGTCTTGTTTGGATTTTTTTGTATCTGGTTACATAATAGTGTCGTTAGTAATGGATCGGCATCATGCTAGGAAGTTGTTCTCTGAATTGACCGATCATGTTGAGTGTGGTGTTTAAAGCCACACTACTACCACTGGATTTTTGTAAATAATGTTTAAGTGTTAATAGGTGTGCAAATTAGGTTATTTAAATTCTGTTATTTGTTAGCTGGCAGTGATTTTCATTGTATATCAATGGCATTTTATGTTTTAAGTAACCGGCACCTAAAATGTTGCAATTAATCGTTGAGCCACCGAGACCGATGATAAGATAAATTACGCTAGTAGTAAAACAAGTTAATAAGATACGGTAAGCTGTGATATTACAAGGATAAAAAAAATATTATACTGTGAGAGACTTGTAATAGATTAAGTCAGTGCTGTTACTGCGGTATATGCAGTGCGTTTTGCTGCTGAACTAATTCTCTCTTGTTACACTGTGTCACAACTGCTTAACATATCTGTCTGCCAGAGACATGTTTTGGGGTCTGTCTTAAAGAAATGTACTTCCTCAAAAATTTGTCGCAAGCTCGGCCATCTTTCGACGTTTTGTCATTTTGCAGACACTGATAACAGTGATTACCCACCTTCATTCACGGCACCTTGTTTCACTGAACATGGCAGATGTATTGTTGCACAGAATTAACTTAGTGTAGTTTTAGTAACAGAATATTGCATTCCTTCGTAACAGCTCAGCCTCTTGTATTGGTTGCAATAATGCCTGTCACATCACACTGCTGTAGTAAGCCACGTGCGGCTGTTTGTTATTGCTGCTGAGTTGAGTTCATATATCAGCATTGCTGTTTCTGTGGGGGCAGATCAAGGAATTTGAGAAAGATTAGATGCATCTTCCCCCTTCTCTTCCCTCCTTCGTCTACTGTCTCCTCTTCCCATTCCCTTTCTTTTCATTCTTGACCCATCTTATTCCAGCCTTTTTCCCTTCCTTGCCGTGAAACGGTCCCCAATAAATTCAGCTGTGTGTTTGGGAGAGCACTGCATATAAGCTGCCCCAGCGGGGTTCGGTGCAAACACTTTTCACGTACTTGGATCTGGTGCAAAGTTTTTGGGTTCTTCTTGTGTCCTTATTTAAGTTGGGATTCCGTAAGGGTGGGATGTGGCGTCCCCCTCCTCGAATCTGCCTGTGATTCTTGTTACAGTTTATTTTGCTGAAAGTTGTCATTACATTCTGCATGAAGTGAGTTCATTAGTGAAAGTGTGATCATTGTGTCATTGTAATTGTTGTATTAGTCAGCCGTATGCTTTCACTGGTGTTCATAGTTACTCTACATCCATTACATTCCATGTTAGTCACGTGCGAGTGAGCTTACAGTACCATCTACGACTGATGCCCACGACTCTAATGTAGTTTGTGTCTGTTCAGTACTTGGTGTCATGGCTTCGTGTGTGCTGCTTTGCAGTGGCTTAGACATACCGCACCTCCTGCCACAAAAATGCGTAATATTTTTGAGGCATGATTTCTCAGTAATTTAGCTGTAACATGTAAGACCTGCCATATGTCATCATAATATGAGGCAGCCAAATGCATCTTCTGCATTGCACACTTGATAGTTTTTTTGTTTTGTTTTACTGTATTTTGTGTTGTTTGCTTTTTGGGGTTGTATTTAGTTTGTGTACTATTTTCCTGCACTGTTTTGTTAGTCAGTATCAGTCAAGTGACTGGCTGTGAACATTGATATTTTACTTCTCACAATGTTTATTAATTTAATTACTATTTTACTTCACCTGGTTTAATTTTACTTCTAATTCTAATTTTAGTTCTCAAAAAATTCCAAATTCTGATTCAATTCTCGTCGTCGAAATAATTTCCAATTTCTTTTGCAATTTTTAATTCTAATTATGATCCTAATGTGATAATAATCAATCACAATACTTAAGAGTTATCACACGATATCGGCGTCAATATCAGTCTGAGGCAAAGTCGAGGGCTGATGATGACCGATAGCTTGATATAGGGCCGACGTGAAAACAACCATACCTCTTTATCATACGATCGAACTCGTTTAAGTAGATATGGTAACTATTTGTGATGATTCAGTCACAAACATCTGATACACAGCAACAAATATTTTGTTACATTAAATCTGTACATTCACAGCACCCATGAAACTACGCCCGGCAGCTTTCGTGTTTTAACTTTCAAGTTGGTCATATGGGACTTGTGCAAGTTACTTGGGCAAGTTTTCTTGTGAAAGTTACTCACGCAAGTGATCTTCGTAAGAAAGAAACTTTCAGATCATCAGATGTGTCATCGGCATCTGCTGCGGCAGTTCTAGTGTGGGTGGCGCTGTAATTGCTAACAACTGAATAGGCTAATCATCTGATGTGGGCGCTCAGTGGCACAATTAATCAGAGATGCCGGTGTCAATGATGTTTTGCATATGCAACCAATCAGAGACGTGCATATGTTATTATCTTGCATATTTTGCATAAATTTTGTCAGCCCGTATCAGGCCCGTCGCTATGCTTTATCAGCCCTGCGGCAAGCGAGGTATCGGGGCTGATACAGCTCGATCGTATGCTAATATTAATATGCACATTTGTTCACCTTAGTAACTAACTTCCAGATTGTGTTAAAACATTTCTGTAATATTGCAGGATTGGACTGGATTGGACCAGTTGACTGTTGAGCTAACCATGGTTCATTAGTCACAGCAGTGACGCTAGTCGAAAGGACTAACTACAGTTTATTACATCCATGTCAAAAAATCACCAATGTTTAATACTTTCACTTTGAAAATAATTTCTAATTCAAATCCTATTTTACTTCGGTCAGTGTAATTACTAATTTCAGTTTAATTACCATTCTTGGATTATTTTCTAATTCCTAATTTCTTTTTTCCTGAAGTAAATTCAATAATCCTAATTCTAATTACAGTTAATGAAAATATCACTGGCTGTGAAGACCACCTACAGTATGATCTAGATTGTGTCGGGTGATGCGTTAAACTCTACTCCAACTCTAATTCCAACTACTGTTTTGAGCTTCTGGTGGGTACAAAATGATGTCATAACTTGCATGTGTAGTAGTACTGTATTGTGTAGAATTCTGCAGTTGAAGCTAACTCCGTCACACCTGACTGTTTTGCACTCGCAGCCGCTGGAACAGTCTGCCAGCCAGGATTCGCCAGCCCGACAACGACATAGGAGAATTTCGTCGGCAGCTGAAGTTGTTTTTGTTTAATTGACACTGCGGCGCATAGTGACTATTGCTCTTATGTGCCTGTTAAATACTCTTACTCACTCACTCATTCACCTGGCAAATTTGTGAGCTACTCAAATGATTGTGCAATGGCAGTAGTATCTGGGTTGTATCGTTGTTTTGGGCAGGACTAAGGTTCATAATCTTTACTCACTGGTATGCCATGGTATGGCCACACGTTTAGCTCAGCTTTATGTACATAGCAGTTATCTATTGGTCAGCTGCTAATCTGCTAGCTGGTTAGAATCTCGACAGTTGTATCATGTTGAAAACATTCAATAACAGTCGTTTTCTTGGTGTTGTGTCACAGTAATGCTGTTTGGTGAATTTGCAGTAAACTGTTGCCATGTTATGCTCTGCTACAAGTGACGGATCATGTCGCATGCTAATCACTGTATGTTGTATACTGTCGTATGTAACGTGAACTTTGTCATTGCTGCAATGTTGTTAACTTGTACAGTAACTAACTGACTCGATCCGTTAGAAGTTGTGGTCCTGTGGAATTCTGTCGTAGATGCATTGACATTCTGTGTGCCTGAAGAATGGTTGTCTCACTCGTAGCTCGCGTCTTGCTTGAAGATAACGGACTCTGATATCACTATCGGAGAGATTTCACACATGACAGGCAGTAGCTGCCGAGTCAGCAGCATCTCATGCTAATATGTGCCACTGATTGTCAGCTCACGATCAACGAGCGTCAGGCCCGTTAGGCTGCCCCAATGTGGACATGCCCACCAATACCATCAGTGTAGACTAGGGGACTTGCTGTGTTTATTTGTGTAACGGTTATTTGTATACTTTTTGTGTGTGTGTGTATTTTCTGTTTTCTTTATGTTTTTTGTGTTATTTTCCTTTGCAGCTTTCTCCTTTAGTACTTTGATACTGTTGGTTGGGTCTTTTGACCTGTAAAAACCGTCTCCCATATAACCTATACTGTGTTGGAGGGGACGTAAAACACTGCTCAATCAATCAACCATCAGTGATAGGGAGTACCGCAGCGGCAGTCCCACCGCCGCTCAGGCCTAGCGACCCTGCCCTCTGTGGGAGCTGTCCCGTAGTCACCCCATATTAGTAGACTAGGGGACTTGTTGTGTGTTATACTTATATCCTTTCAGCGTATTTATGTGTGTATTTTGTTTGATTTCTCTGGGAAAAGTTTTCCTTTGTAGCTTTTTCCTTTGGTACTGATAAGGCAATGCTCTCATCTCGAAAGAGACTTCCATTCTGTGTTGCTGCATGTGCTACATGGTATTTTAATAAAATATGCAGAATATATGGAATGAATCCTCATTTGTTGACCTTGCAAATTTGGTGAATATATCTGCTAAAATTCCATAGATATCGAATTTTTCCTAGGGGGTTATTTTTTTGGCGTGCGTATAATATATATGGACTTTTGTGTGTCGGTGGAAACATGGAAAAAGAAAGACCATCCAAAACTCGAGGCATACAATAGTGAAAATGAAAAATATACAGTAAGTTATATATACTGATAGCTGTTTGCTCATAAAAATGTTTTCTAGGCATACTTCAGATTATAGCTATTCTCAAATGTTGAATAAATTTCTCACACGAAGGCAAAATATTTCACGCTGCGAGGTACATGTTACAAAAGTGTGCAGTATACTGAACTACATCACATGTTACAATAATACAACATACATACACATGTACTGCAAGACAAGACAATGGATACATAGGCAAATAAATCTAACACAATGAAAAATCTAAGGACAGTAAGTGAACCCAGTGACATGAAGCACAATCCGGTAGACCAAACCTGTCAGCTGTTCAAATGATTGTGCAGCTGTAGAATGCTACACAATACCAGAGAACAGTTCTGGCAATATTCCCTCTCCTGACCGAAACACAGTTCAAATGTGGCCAAACAGAGAAGTACAATTACCTAAGACGTCATCAATGACTTACATTGCACACAGCAACTTTTGACAAGCAACCGTTAAATGAGCCTATGAACACTGTCTGTGCCGTGCAGTTTATTCAGCCAAATGTTATTATAGAACCTTTGACTGATAAAAGCATGTCATAGTTTGATATATGACAATTTAACCAATTAGTGATATTCACTGTGATAACTGGGTCATGTTCATTTCTATAAAATGGAATTACAATCAGCAACATCACCACCATGATGTTTCCGACGTGTCACTGATACAATACCCACGTTACAACAACACTTCACTGTACAAAGACCACAGCTTCTTTGTTTGTTCAACAGTATGAAAGACTAGTATAATGTGCATGTGCAACAGAGCGGCGAGATGTTTGTGTCCAGACTCCAGACACACATGAACAGTTTACAATCTGACTACGGCAGATCCTTCAAAGCACCTTCATTAGCTAGTTGATCGGCAGCTTCATTGCCAGCAATGCCGCTGTGACCATCAACGTGTATCTACAACAGCATATCAACGAGATTACTACAAGGACATTAATATGATGCCAGTTCTCTGTTACAGGGTCGCATGGTTTTCCAGGACGGTTAATGACCAGAACTTTGAGTGAATATTGAATTAGTCAGATTGTCACATGCATTTACTTAAAATTAACTAATTACTGTATGAAATACTAAGAGTTTCAACTGACAATATTGTAAATAAACAGAATACACAGTCAATATGGCAAAGGTACATCTGGTAGGTCAACAGTCAAAAAGACAAGCAACCAGACAGACAGTTTATTTTCCATGATTTTCCAGGACCAGGCCTTTAAACTCCATGACTTTCCACGATCTGTATGCACTCTGCTATTATCATAGAAGACAATTATTCAGACCGAGACTGTGATGTGTTCCTACTAGAAGATTGCAAAGCTGTGAACAATAAATGCTGTCCAGTCATTGGTGCAGAGCCGTACTCACATAATGGACTTGTAGTCCAGAAGAAATGTCTTCTAACTCTTCAAGCTCTTTCCTGTTAATAACAGATGCTCCAGTTGTGGACTTCCAGCCGTTGGACTTCCACTTTGGAATCCACCGAGTTACACCTACAAATTGTCAATGACATCAAAACAGTGTATCGTTAAGTAAGTAAGTAAGTAAGTAAGTAAGAGATTTATATAGCGCCAAAGTCTCGGAAGAGAATCAGAGTAACATTATTACAACTCGGCAATGACATTATTCATTATGAACATTTGTTCACTGTAGATAATCAGTTAACAAAGCACAAGAGTGTAAAATGCAGCAAAGAAAGTCAACATTAGCTTATTTCACTTGATCTACCGATCATATCATCTCATCAGACTCCGGCAACACGAGTTTCAGTGACACTGCACTCACATCACCTATGACCACATTACTGACGCACACTTCATACTGCACTGGAAAACAGCAGTTACAGTAGTCAAGGTCCTTCAACCTCAAGGCCCAGCGGGGTTTGCACGGAGCACATCATGCAACCATACGACACAATACAATTTCGGAATATTTGACATGCGATGGAAAGACGACAGGTACTAGTACCAGCTTAGTCAACTGCACTGCAAGCAGAGGGTGTGTACACATATTGTGATGGTGACAAGGAATATGAGTGTATCACTGACATTTTGTGAAATTTATTTAGCGATCGAGGTTCATATAATGACATGCACTTCATAAACAGCATCTGTAGAGCTTCATCCATGAAGCGATTGAGATGCACTGATACGATACACAACAAGAGCATTATGCAGTGTAATGTTCCAAGACAACGACTGAAGGGTCATCGACGAGCACGTTGCCCTTTAAGCCGTTTGTTATATGATAGTGGAACAACAACTAGAAAACACTCAAATTTTAGAACACTGAGTGTATGTTTGTGTGATAATGGAAAGTGATGACATCCAAAAGAATTATAATTAGAACTAAATACCAAAAATTATCCCACTAGACTGGGAATAAACTCCAACCGATATCAGTAACCATTCAGACAGTGCACAGTGCATACTACATGTACCCAGGCACAGGTATATAAAATATGAAAGACACATGACGTATACTGACAATTGATAAGAAACTGGCTGTCTGTGTAAACTGTTAACTCAGTAATGTCAGCCGCTTTCGCCTGCTGTACTGCACGGATCGCCGCCTAGCACAACATCATTCAAAACATCAGGTTAAAAGGAGTAGAAGCCATGGACAAGACAGTGAGTCCATCATCATAATTACTCAAAGTAACTTTAGCACGGTCAGTTTAATAAATTCAGTTTAACTGGGTTAATGTTGAAACATTGGAAACCTGTTGAAATTGTTGAAACCTGATCTTATCAGTGTCCTCAACAATCTTCAGGGTACTGCAGCACATAAAATGGTGGGGAGGGGTGCAGAGCATGAAAGAGACCACAGGGGAAAGTAAATGATTTCATATCACTGAATAATAACTGCAAACAGACATGGCAAAGGCTGCATTAAAAATCTTGTGAGTGGGCCACAAGGTCCCTGAGCTGGGTTTGGAAAAAGCCAGAATAACAAAAAAAACTTGTTGGCAAACACAGAGAGTAGTAACTGTGATATTTTGGCCACAACTGTCTGAATAAGGATATTAATCAGTGAACTGTGGCAGGAAACTGACAGACAGAAAGGCCAATGACAACAAAATGGTCATCCTGGACAGGATGAATCTTGAGAGAACTCAATGATCAGCTGACAACAGAACAGATAAGAGCTCCAGCTAACCCTCGGCTTGAGAACAGCCAAAGACAAGACAGCAGCCAAGGCTTGTTTTACAATGTAAAAGATGCATTTATGATGCACTACATTAACAAGAACAGATTATGTCATGTCACTATGTTAACAAGAATGTTAGACTTTGTGATTTGTTAACTTACATAAATTTCAGCATGGTTGTTCGTCTGTCGACCAACCAGGCGTTCAGACAAATTGCTGTACACATCGATAATAGAAAAATCAATCTACTAGATATAGCATACAACAGTCAACAGCACTCATTAAAGCATTGGATCGGCAACCAACAGAGTGACGGTTGACTAAAGACTGCTAACGCTGTGTCACAGGGGTGGTAACAGCGGGCTGGCTGCCTATCACCATGTTCAAAATCATCAACAGACTGCCAGTGCACTGACTGGAATCAGCTGTCACCCTGTGCAGGGATTACGCTATCTTTACTATCATGCAAACAAAGATATTACATGACAAAAGCTGAAAAGCAACAGTGTAACATCATCTGACGCTGCTATCAACAAATAAGAAAATACCAGTTTGCATGCAACACAAGCAGATGCTGAATGATTCCATTTATTGCAGTAATTAAATGAAGAAGGATTGTGCAAAAGATCTTACTTTGGATGATTCGGCCCCCAGTATACACCAATCCCAGCACGGCTATTGCCTCTTCCGTTACTCCGACAACAGCCATCAGTGTATACAGCTGCCGAACCTGATAAACATCGTACCGTTAATAACCATGACACCCAAAAGAGAAAACGTCCCACAGAAGACATGCGACTGACTGTCTTTCAACTACAAAGTGTCATAACTTGGTAAAATTGTTGACCACACTGTCCTCGATAAATCTCAGTGTGATTAAACACTTCTCATTTGTGGTGTGGCTTTAAGAGTAACAGCTCAACTCATATGTGTACACTGTACAGTGGTTCTAAAGTAAACTATTTCGTATTTCGTAGAGTTCGGTTTGCACTTTTCTGGATGCAATTACAGTATTGGTTGGTTCAACCCGTTGCTACGTGCAAAATGCTTTCAATTAGCCTACGTGAATGTGAAACGTAATGCATATGCATCGCAGTATGACATTTTTTTTAATCCACAAAAGTCCAAATTTCTACTTATCTGTGCTGCTTGTCAGCATTCTTCACATACTAGTATATACTAGTATGTGCATTGTGCAAGCATGCTCTTTCATTGGCAGTAACCAGACCATTAATGTTGACTCATTTTCATATCTTGGACACACTAATGACTCTAGACTTACTGCCGCAAATGGCAATCCGTCACACGATTGATCAACATGACAACTGCCTTGTAAGGAGAAAGCCATTCAGGTAAGGTATGTAGTGACAATGCCATCTAAAAGGTGCTCAGACACACTACATTGATGACAGGTATGTCATCTGAAAGTCTACTACAAAAAGAATGTGACAGAACAATGCAGATAAATAAAAAGCATTCTGGAGTCTGTACAGTCAAAAGTTACAGTTTTAAAATACCTTTCTCAAGTTTCCTGATAGACGATTTTGTATGGTAATCATCCGGTAAAAGAATTGCTTTTCTTTTACGACTCTTACTAGCCCCTGATGTCGTCTGATCTTCGCTAGACTGCAATGAATCAGCAGTTGATGTGCTTGTGCACGCACTTTCTGTGGTTTCTATCGTTTTTGGTGTATCACTGGTACCTGATGCAGCACAGTTCAATCTACATTGGTCCATAGTGTCAATGTCAATGCCAACTTATATAGCACATAAATTGCACAGAACGTTTAATGCACTCAATGCACTGAGCCACTGAATATTGCTGAAATAAAAATGTCTTCAAAGTGCATTGGAACCGGTCACTCACAACGATGTCATCAGGATCTTGCAAATCGTCACAGAGTGAATTCCGAGTTGTAGGACCAGCCATGATAAAGGCACAATGGCCATACCTGCTACCATACCAGCTGAAACTGATATGACAAGTAAGTAGTGGCTAGTAGAAAACAAAGAGACTTCCATTCTACAACTCAGGTGATCAGTGACCAACTAATCAGTAGTTTTCTATCGTCGGTAATTTAATGCATCTAGATTCTAGAATGTACATAGCATGTTCCCTCGACGTGTGTCAATACAAATCAATGCTCCACAGCTTCTAGCTGCCCAAAAACACACCACAGATGTCTTAGACTTTAATTAAAGACTGCTCAGAGAACGACAAACTACGTCTTCCTACAACTTTCAGCTAGAATCCAGACTAACCGCGTAGGCAAACTAAAGACACCCTTTCTCCCATACCATTCTCAGCATCTTGACTGCACCAAATTATTTAAAAGAAAATGCTGTGTCAACAGTGCCTGGAGGTCATTTAAAATTGCTCTGAAAAACTAGCGTCACTGGCTGACGCAGGATGAAAATGTATATTTTGCGAAACAATACATATTAAATTACAGAAAAGACGGGTCTGGACTGACAGAGCAAAAAACATGGCCATCACCATGTAATGTATAGCTTGCACTGAAAAAAAAATAAAAAACATGTACCAGTGTCTCTTCCATGAACAAACTTCCATGCTTCAGTCTCTGTAGAGAATTTCTTGTAGCGAGCTTGTGGGAAGCCTTTGACCAGACTTTCACACTCAGGCCTTCAAATATATAATGATATCAACAAGTTCATTAAGAATACATGAGGAGTCTTCATGTTAACATGTATGTATTCATGTGCAACTTCAAACTACTACAAAATGTGTAAAATGGGTATATGCGTACACAAATTACACAGACATCAACGCTTTAAAAAAACAAAGACCGAAATCAAGACTTGCCACTTGAGGCTTGGGAACAAAACCAAGAGCAGTCGGATCAGAAAATAGTGAGACAAAACAACCTCGGCTGTACTCAAAGCTTGAGACCACAACACTAAGTGATAACTTCATGACAGAAAATAAAGAGGCATATGTGACTAAAGGATTGAAGCAAGCTGAGTTTATATGTTGCCATAATGCAGATTATCATTTTCTTAAGCTCAGTGTTATTTTTGCCAGCACAAACATAATACACTGTTTTTCATCCTACATGGACAAAAAGAGGCATGGAAGAAACCAGTTGATATGAGATATTTTCTGTTCAGTTTGGGTCTGCTATTCCGGGGGTCTGCTGTTGTTCTCACGGTCATCGTAAACCAATAGCTCGAAATCTGAATTTACACAGGCCTTCAAAATACACCATATTGACCACCATACCCACAGCCACCATGATTTAATTGTAAACATCCAGTCATATATATGGTCACTGATCACATGGCTGAGGACAAAAAATAGCACTGGGCTTCATTATATTACCGTCCATGTGAATGGAAGATAACAATCATGATTTCTTACAACAATGGCAATGAATCTGTGAAAAACTGAACACCTATCAAGAATGCCAAGAGTTTTCAGTGGGGAAGGGAGTTGAGGCACGAAGGGCTGGATCTTACACCGAGTATTGCGGCACGAAAGCTGCAGCAAAGGGGGACCCTTACCCCTCAAAATCGTCGGTTCTGTGCCAATCACACGACTGGTAATGAAATATAACGGGGTAACACCCTAACTCAAGCCTTCCTTGGTGGTCATACTAAAAGACGCCGGGATGACGGTACAGACGATGGGACAGTCATTAGAGCTAAGTGGACCGTCGTCTATTGTCCAGGGCATCACCGTCGTCAGACGATGGGACGACGGGCATTGACGGGCTGTCGTCGTTGACGGGTCAGGCAAGCTGCTTATGGGCACACCACCTATTCATAGCTGAACAGGTGAGCTAATTAACAATTAGCACAGTCAATGTGTGAGTGAATTCGACGACGGGCCATGCTCTGGACAATGCACGACGGTTCACTTCAATCTCATTACTGTCCCGTCCTTTCAGTTCATACTAAATGACGACGGCCCATTATTGCCCGTCGTCATACGACGGTGACGGTGATGCCCTGGACAACAGACGACGGTCCACTGAAATCTAATTACTGTCCCGTCGTCTGACCCTTCCTTGGCATCGACAAACTGTCATCCAGGTGAGGTCGACTCAAGGTCAAGTGCGAGACCACAACTTTTTGGTCGTGAGATCAACAGCAAGATTCAGCATGCAGTTGGCACTTGCATGCTGAAACCGAGACTAGGCGTTGACACTTTGGTTTTGAGAAAAAGATCGAGACATCGTCAAAAAGAGCTCCGGAGCTCGTCACACTGCACTTTCCCTCAGTGATGTAACCAAGACTTTTTTTCAAGATCAAGACCAAGTCCAAGACTTTTTGTCGAAGCTCGGAATTAGCTGCTAACTGTAATATTACCAGTACGACTGCAGAAATATCACAAATATACACACAGTCACCTGTACTGATCACATTCT
>Ga0056114_1000614_pt1 | contig 13255 bp, 7 predicted proteins | sample WorMetHERISLAND1_FD_77005 | JGI IMG/M metagenome (GOLD analysis project Ga0056114, IMG submission 77005) | Marine gutless worms symbiont microbial communities from Max Planck institute for Marine Microbiology, Germany - Olavius loisae HERON... ...
ATTGACTGCACCTGCGGATGCGCTATCTGTTTGCGACAGCCGGCTTGCTTGTCTGTACGTCTTGACGTGTTGTATTTCTAGGCGTACGTCATCAACGAGGATGAAAACGACGTTCTTGGATCCGACGATCGTTCTTTCCAGTTTCTCGCCCGTGAACTGTCGTCTGCCGTCAGTTCTGACGAGTGTCGGTCGTTCAACGGTTACAGGACGGTCGAGGTCTTGACAGCCGTCAACAAGTTGTCCATCCATGACGCCAATAAGCCACGAATCATCAGATCAGGCGTCCTCGAGATCTACGTCCGTCTGTTGAGTCCCGGTCGTTCTGTCGAAGAACAACTGTTGACCACGCAGGGTCTGTGGACACTGGCCATGGAATGTCCGCAGGACGTCGCCAAGCAGGACGGCTGCATTCAAAGTAATACATTTCAGATGTTAGTCAAACAGCTTTTTGCTTCGTGTCATTATCGCAGGAGGATCTGTGATAAGGATTAGATTCATAGTTTGACACGACGTAGAAGATTTTCGATTAATTATTCTATTGTAGTTTTATGCCTGAGTCATTGTTCGTTGTATCAAAGATTGAGTTCAATACAGTAGATGGTAGATTGTGGCGATGACGGTGTGTACTTGAAGATCTGGAACAGCTGCTGAAGGAGAGTGAAGATGACGCACTGAGAAGACAGGTTCGTGGAGTGCTGGGTGCTGTGGGAGCGATCAAAGACAGGACAGTACCTCGTGTCGGAGAGTCTGCGCAGCCCCGCCTCAACAACGTGTCTGTTACTGCTGCTGGTGCAGGTAAGAGAATGAGATCCATCTAGGCCCTATTATGCGGCTCTCTATAGGGGCCATATTAAGTTGTGCACCTCGTCCGTCTGTCTCTGCGCCCGTCCGTCACGTGCCTCCGATTTTCTTGAAATAAAAACGGCACAGAAACTTCTAATTTAGTTGAAACATAGCTCTGGACAAGAGTAACTAGGGGAGCAAAATTTGAGTTCTACAGGTCAAATGTCAAGGTCACTGAGAACGAAAAAGTAAAAGTCGTATTTCGCGCATGTCTGCGTCACTCAAAAGTGGATCGATTTACGTCAAACCAAGACCAGAATGAGCATCAGATATTGTCAAATACACTTCACCAGCGAAAATGCTTCATCTTGTGATAATCTGTAATTAATTATCCGGTAGGGCTTCATGTCGCAGCGGCAACCTGGCCAGGCTTGCCGTGTACGTACTTGTTAGACATAGGTAGTCGACCTGGCGTAGAAATAATATATCGCAAATGGTCTGAAGATCGCCGGATAGCATGAATTGCGTATATAATTGGAACAGATTTACCTTAAGAATCATGCGTGTTTTACTGATCGTAGAACATTTTTGCAGTTGTGATTATGTTAGTCGTTTTTTTACAATTTATCTCAAAGGGTTAGTTTTGTTAGTTGTGTGTGACGCGTCATAGGCAGCAGCAGCAGCAGCAGCCGTGATGCAAAGCACATCTTCATCAGCTACAATCACGGCTCCAAGGCGACCGTTCTGCGTCTCAGGGACCAGCTCAAAGCCGCTGGATTTGTAGTCTGGGTTGACGAGGAAGGCGTCTGTATGCATGTCTTTGTTGTCTATTAGTATCATTTCGTTTTATGTATATTCATTGTTTTCTGTTGCAATTTATAAGCCACAGTTTTACGTTTCGGTTAGATTACGGTTAGCGTTAACCTAGTTACCGTAACAATCTGTGTTTACCGTTGGTGGTAACAGTTGTGCATGTAGTTACAGTTTTTATTTGTGAAGAAAGAAATTATCTGTGCTGACAAAGTTGAATTAAAACCACAAATAGACTTTACAGTTTTTAATAATAATAATAATAGTCGAATTTATAAAGCGCCATACGCGAAGCTACAGAGGCGCTATAAAGTTTTTGGCGACTGGTTTTTAGGAATATGGTTTACACCGCATAACATTACACAACCGTTAAAAATCTACTTAGATCAACAGCACCCAGGTTATTTTTAAAACTAGCAACAGACGTTGATTTCACAACAGTATCAGAAAGACTATTCCAAACGTCCATAGACTACGTTGCTCGTTTTATGTACAATCTGATATTTGGAGGTTTGGGTTTCTCCGAAAAAACCTTTAAATTTGTGATTTCGTCGCCAGTTAATAACGCTTGACTTTCACGGTCGCAGACCGCAGCGGTATCGGGAGACCATTTCACAGACCGTCATTATGTAACTAACCTACAAGAGTATTTAGCAATACGGAGCGTCGACCAGTCTCGGCAACAGACGAGCACCTGTGAGATCCATCGCTTTCTGTGCTAGATAGATATCGCCGTTGTGGATGTTTGAACTCTCTGAGTTGTTTCTAGTCGTTCCTATACTAGCGACAGTGATGTTGACTGTCATCTAAGTCTGATGATGATGATGATGAAGTTGCTGATGTTGGTGTTACATAGACGAGTCGATAGCCGATGACATTATAACGGGGCTTGAGAGCGCACACGTTGTGCTTGTCTGCATGTCACAGAAGTACTATGAAAGTCCTTACTGTAAGAAAGGTTCGGTATAGTTTTCATCACTCCTGTCAGATAAACATTTCTTTTTGCGCTTCGTTTCAGACCAATAATTAAAATGATCAAATAAGTAAAAAAAAACAATTGGCGATGAGTATGGTTGGGACTCGCATTAACGTGCTAGTTCGTCGAACAATCAACAGTTAATGAGATTCTTCTTGTCGCCTGATGCCAAGTACCGTAGCTTAATTTTTCCCGGGTGTGAAATGTATAGATAAATACACATGTAGGGGCACTGGCTTTGTTTGTTTTAGTTTCTGGCTACGTGTGCTAGATTATGTGTATACTCAGCTTTCGAGTCAACGTTAAACTCTTCTATCGTATCGTATCGTATCGTATAGTATATGTACGGTATATATAGGGGGTATATATAGGGCTCGAAAACGATGTCTGCCGGAAGTTCTTATTGGTCGTTTTGGTACGGTGCCGGACTGGCACGTAATAGTTTTGTGTTCCACTGTTCAAACCCATATGCGACCAATTTTTTTGCATCATTTTTCCTATTTTAGTTACGAAAAGCAATTGAGTTGCGGTTTTATGCATTTTGGCTTGCTTTTGCTGCTTATTCAGTGTAGACATCGCTGCTCGTGCCGCTCTGTATCAACTTACACCTGACAAAAAATCGCTGTCAGTGTCAGTGTCGGCCGGTTGTGTCCAGAGCTGGTGTACGCGGCGGAGAGCTACAAGAAGATCATACCGTTGACGCTTGAACCGCGTTACAATCCGCATGGCTGGCTACGGTTCCATACTAGTGATGGGCTGAGGTATGACTTCAGCAGTAACGATTCGTTCGAAGAATCGTTCAAGAAACTCGTTCGAGTACTCAAGAAAAGCTACAGTTCCTCAGGTACGAAATGTCAATGTGTTACATGAAAAAAACACGACGGTGTTGTTTAACTGTGTTATCACTGACATGTATCTTGTAATCTTGTTGATCTAAAAGAAATGAACTGATCGATTGATTGACTGACTGACTGACCCGCTGATAGATTTATTGATATACATGTGTGTAAATGAAAGATGTATATAAGTAATAAGAACTTACTGATTTGTTAACTATCAGCTTGATTATCTGTGTTATTCGTTCGTTCTATGACGACGACGGATTGTTTATACTCATTTGAACAAAGCATCAATACCAATTAGTGGCCGCACCCTGTGGCGCGGGATTATTTACGGTGAATATCCAACGAGCGCGGGTCCGTGGCAGGATACAGCAACAACATTTGCGTGGCACTTTCCCACGCTGTGTCATTTTCTGTACGATGACTGCGCCTATCAACAACATTAGGTAATTTGTGTTCCCGAGTGTCACTTCTTTTTAAACTGATTCGTTTATACTTGGAACTCATTCAGTCGGCAGTCAGTGCATACAGTAGAGGTGCATCTCGACTGCACTGTTAAGAGTGTAGGCTACTTTTGTCATTGTCTGCTGTTTACATTTTTATCAAAATTTTTATCATTTTATCATTTTTAACTGATTGATTGATTGATTGATTGATTGATGACTGGGCGGTGGTAGACGAGAACGTGCGGAGACTGGAGCAGATCCACTCGAGTGAAGCAGCAGCAGCAGCTCCTCCTCTCATCTCACCTGTATCACGTGACGATGATGATCAGATAAAAACCAATACAGGTGTCACAGGTGACAGCGGCCAATCCGGCGTCAGTTCTTGGACATGCGATGACGTCACACGCTGGCTCGCCGACAACCAGTTGCTCTGTCTCCAGAAATGGTAACTAAATAATAATAATTATTATTATTATATCTGGAGACAATCGTGAAATCAGCTTTTTGTTCCAACGCGTTTCTGCTGTTGTACAGTGATTCAACCCTGTTTTGCTAGTTGCTACAGGAAAGTTTTTCTGCAGACAGCCGCTCGGAGGATGACCTCTAGAGTTTACATTTTGTTTAGCTTAATTTTTTCCTCCCTCGGGAATTGCTACCGAGGGTCAAAAATAATAATATCAACAACAGTAACAGCAGCAGAAGCAGCCACAGCAACAACGACAGTAATAAAATACAAACATTACATACCGTAATCATGTTAATGGCCAATGAGCGACAGCGATATGCTGCTCGCATGTGACCGGAAATGACGTCATCGACGACGACTCTGCGGCAGCTAGGCTTCTCTCAAACCTCGGTTGGAGGTTAGTTGTGATTTCAGGGAAAAGCCGCGAAATCAATTTCCTGTTTCAGAGTGTGCTCAGTCGTCTTTGTGCAGCGTTTTAATGCTGTTCTCCCGCATGACAGTTTGCCAGATTGCTGAGTCTGATGACTGCACGGACTGATGATCACACGCTCAAATGTTTCATTTTCATTTTTAAACCTCTCTCGTGATCACGGTTAGCGAGGGTATATATAATAGTTATTATTCTGTTCTGGTACACTGATGATATGAAAAACATGGTTCTGTTGTGCAATGCGAAGGTTTGCTGGGTTCGACGGTGAAACGTTGACGGAATACAAGTCTTACAGACACGGCTCGTCACAGTGTCTGGCAGCGTGTGTGAAAGACGAGTTACAAAATGCCGGAGTGACATTAGCCGATGTGATGCGGCTCAACAGGGCTCTGAGACGGCTCTAATCAGCTGCTTATTTATGCTCTCACAGTTTAATCCCTTTATACACTGTACCTTTCCACGCCTTGGCTTCCGCTTAATTTATGCTCAGATTAAATCGTAATTTCAAAGCACGATTGATTTTAGCTCTTCGAGTTGTTGAGAAATTCACACGCAAACAGGACCGATCTTCTGACTGTCTGTGAGATGTCACACGAGTGAGATATCCATTATGCCATCTGTGTCATGTTCTCCTACCCACTTCCTTACTTGTTTAACGTTTAGTTTAGCTTTTAGAGTTTGTAGGCTACATTGTATTTATACTAATTTCTAATGCCTAAAATGCTGAAAATGCGTCAAGCAAAGGACCAATTTTTGTAGCCCACCTTAAATTAGATCTACTTAATTAAAATGAAAGTGATGGAACGAGTGCCCATAACAATGCGTTACGACGTTTATAATAAGCGCACCAACGAGTTTTGTCAACAACAGAAAGATGTACTGTAGTATATAAACAAAGCAAAGCAACAAGCGGCCTATCAAGCAACCTATGGAAACATCATCATCATCATCATCATTATGAGCATGTAACCATAGATGAAGTGGGCCTATCACGCAAACGTAAACGCGTCATAAAATTCGACACCGATCGTACTGTCATTGACAACCGGGTTGCATAGTGTTAATACACCAAGGCATAATAACTTGCACAGAAGTGAAACCATGTAAGGCGATACTCTAGTTGGTACACTAAACCTTAATGTCTGCGTTGATGCGTTTGGTAAACAAGATAAAAACATGTCTTTCTGCCCTCCGCTACGGCCTTTACTGTCCCAAATTCGGCCTATCCGAAACAGTTAACGAACGATTTATCAAAATACTTAAAATATTTTCTCTATCTATCTGTTAAAAAGCGGAAGCTGTGTTGTTTGTTGCGGCTAAAGCTGTAGCTGCACCGACGGCATTGCTCGCAGTTCAATGTAATGCGTCTCGCACACCCAGCGAACCTCTCCGCCGATGTAGACAGCCCTTAAACCTCCAAACCGACCGGCACTCGACTCAATACGCAGGAACCTTCCCAGTTCCGTGCGACTTGCTCTTGAGCTGGCAGACCGCGAGAAGACGTCGGAAGGACCCAGAGCCGTACCGGCTTTGAGGTAGATATCAGCCTGTTGCGAGTTGTCGGCCCCGGCCGTCTGCTGAGCGGCCGCAGTCAGCGTCCGTGTCAACATGGTCGTGAGACGGTCCTTGTTCGACGTGAGGAACAGCTCAGCGTCACGACGACTCACGTACGACGACGACGACGCGACGTCGGACGATCGTAGATGGTCGTAGGTCGACAACAGTTTCATGACGACCGGAGCCAGTAGTCGCACTGTCTCAGCGTGCTCGTTCACACCCTGGACTCACACACAATCACTGACAATGATCGGCAAATGTAAATAGCTAAGATTAAAGAAGCTATTTAAGTATAACTGTTATGTGTAGAAAGGCTTCGACAAATTATGGATAGCTATACTGGAAGCTGCGATGTCGTAACGAAGCTGTCGCGCGGATTGCCAGAGATAGCTCAACTACTTGTGTATAACGACAGTCGACAGGCATAACGTTCTGCGTGAATTCTCGACCAAGGTGATGTTTGCTGCATGTTTTAAAGCTATGATGATGTTCTCTGGATGTAATGAGAGACCGCCGCAAACGCTTCTAGGACCAGTTTATCGAACTCTACGATAAGCTGTGTAGATCACAGAATACACTCCAGTTAATGATTTTGTACATGTCGCACAAAAGCATGAATGAACTACAGAGCAGTAAGTAAGTAAGTAATGATGATGCTAATAAGTCACCTGTATGAGCTGAATGATAGTCATCGAGAGATCGAGCACTGTCAACATTCGAACGCTGAACTGAGAGCGAAGCGACTGATCAGCATGAGCTAAACAAGGTAGACGTAGTCCGTAGCCGTCGAGCAGATGCCACGCCGACGGACTCTCACACAGAACGTGGATGTCATGACCTTCAAGGAACTTAGATCGACTCGTCATACGCCACGTCCTCTCGGCTATCTACACGAACAGACACACGTCCACGACAAACTGTTGTTCCCAAACGAACACCTTCTACCGGTCAAAAATTTCGTAGCAACATCGATCATTGAATACAAATGAGATACTTTTTTTTAGAAATATTTGTCCTACAAAACAACAATGGTGGAACTTTAGGTGAATGGCTTCATTTCGGCAGTTAGTAGGACAACACAATTTTCATTTTAGAAGTTTTAAATGACGTTCAAGTAGACGGACGACGGGTTTAATCTTTTTACGACGTACGTACTGTACAACGGGTCCCACCTAGAACCACAGCTGTATACGTCACATGAATCAACGACTTGTGGTTTTTAGGTACGGACGTCTTGCTAATAGAAATGTCAGATCATTATTTCTCTGTGGTTTTTCTGACGTATAGACACAACAGATCTAGAGACTATAGCTTTCAAATACGCTTTCAGACCGTCTTTTGGTGGCTGTGTTCAGGGATTTTCTGTTATCATGGGCTCAGTTATCATTTCAGTACTTCACCATACCATAAAAGCGGTTTAATCTTTTGTGCCACTGTTTCTGTCTTTCGGTCTGTTAGCCGCACAACTTATTCATGAAAACTATAGATAAATTTCTATAAATAGAATGTTTGTTAACAACAACCACAGGCGTAAAACATTTTCACATTTTTACATTTTAACTATCACAATTTTTAACGTTCTGAAAATTTAGTTTCTGATAATAATGTAATATTGCGACGTTTCTTTTGTTACAAAATGTTTGCTATCGTATCTGACGTATTTAAGGGATTCAGGAAGCATATTGCATGATTCGCTTACAGCAAAGTTTTAAACATACATGTTTAGGCCAAAACGTGAAACTTAGCAATCTCTTTCTGACTTCGCAATTGTATACGAGCTCTCTCGTTGAAGTTGTATCAGACAGTAGCGGATTGACCTTTGGGTCTGGCGGCAGCAGCAACAGAAGACGAGGATGTTCGTAGTCAGGAAGGGTACTTGGCGTCAATGAGTAGACAACCGGTCTGTCGCCGAGGTTTGACGCTCCACCGAACCTGTAGTCGCCTGTCACGGCACGCCACCAGCTGCCCAGGTTATGCCACTTACTACAGACAGCCTTACGGCGCCGGTCGACCATACAGCGGTACGAGATACGCTCCGGCCAGACCTCACCCAACAGTACGCACTTCGGACAGAGAAAGTACAGCTGACGAGGTGTGTCTGCTTCGCTCGACACATCCAGTTCGACGTTGTCGCTGTGGAACGACTCTGTCGTCAGAGAACCATCACACAGCGACGGTGGACGCTCCTCTGATGACGGAACTGTCGACAGGATGCTCGACTTGTCGACTTGGATGTCGTCGTCGGTCAGCGTCACGTGACCAGCGTCGTCGTCAAGGTGACAGTCGATAAAGCTGATGAGAGCTCTGAGCACACAGCACGGCGTGAGACCGCGCACCTGCAGGCGCACGGCGTCCATGCGAGTCACGTTTAGGCTCAGACGGACCCGGTGAAGCACGTCGTCGGACTGGACCGCCGCAGAGTCGTCGTCGATAACGTCATTTCCGGCCAGTGCATCGTCGACGCGCGTGCGCTGCAGTCGGCGTGTGGGCCGACAGTCGGCACATCCGTCGACGTCGAACGCCGTGAAGAACACAGCGTCGTAGGCGAGGAAGACAGGCGACGGGTCGAGTAGCACATCGAGCTGGCGGCGTCCCTCGTGACCACACAGTGACGTCACCAGGTCAGCGAACATTCGAAAACCACCGGACGACGACCACAGTCCAATTTCGCATGTCACCTGTCTCTCGTCTGGTTCTGGCCTGTCGGGCCAGACCTCCCGGTTCGGGACGCCGACCTCTAGCTGGTCGGCAAACAGGAACAGTCTGCTGCCGACAAACGAAAACGACAGTCCGAACGGTATGCAAACCTGGAGCGACTGGAACGCGGCGAGAAGCCAGTGAACCACAAGACTGTGGGCGGAGCTTAGTTTCTCAACGTGAACGCCAACTTCCGCGTAGTTATCAGCGAACAGACCGCGAACTAGTTTACTGGCGTCAATGACTGCGCCCTGAGATCGCGCTGCCTCTGACGTCGCCGACAGTATCGTCTTCATAAACCAGGCGCAGTCGACTACGACAAGGCTGGACAGCAGAGGATCTGAGTCGTCTGATATGTGAACCACTCGACAGCGTCTGTGCATCCGCCGCAGTACGTGACACGCCTGCAATCAAAATCACACACCTCTACGGACATTGTACATTGAGTGACTTTACATTTTGACTTAGCCTTTGCTGAGCCGAAAATTCGAAGTTTCGGCTCAGCGAAAGACTCAGCGAAAGTCTTAGACGAAAAGTATGGTCTGAGTCAGACTTAGACCGAAGTTAATACAAACTAACTGACTTAGGTCGGTCGAGTTTGCATGGAACAGATAGCTTAAGCCCTTAGGACTTAACTTTCGCTGAGACTGACTGACTGAACCCACTTCAACTTTTTTAAACTTCCGCTGAGCCAAAACAAACATTCGTAAACGAACATGGCGACGTCTATCAGAGATGCGACAATTTGGGCTGGTGCCCAACAAGGAGTGAGGCGCAGAAATCCAAGTATGTTGAAAATCCGTGCGGATCGATGACAGATGTCTGCGTGTCGTCGCGGTTGTCGGAACGGAAAGTTCAAACCGTGGCACTGAATGGCATGTACAGTAGTTAGAACCGGCTCAGCAAAATGCTAAGTCAAAAAGTGAAGTCGCCCATCTTCACTTTGTTTACAACATGATAAACCAATCTGCGACTCATATTGTTACACGCCATTAAACATTTTTACTAATAGCAGTGAGTAAGGTCTATAAACAAAAGCAAAAAAATTGAACATAAATTTAAAAATCTAAATCTGTTTTAAAAAATGTAAAGCTGCAGTACGTTATTGCTGTACATGTATAACTCTTTTTGCAGGCACACTTTACACATCCGTACTGTTTGCTTAATAACAAATTCTAATGCACGTTTGAGAGTCAACAAGATAATGACTATGTATTACCTGAGAACTATCGATGCCGTAATTACGAGCAATGCAGATGACGTCATCGAGCGTCAAGCATGGCGTTCCTGCCAGCCCACACGTGTCTCCAAGCGATGCGATATGTCGCCCAAAATCCGCCCAAGTTGTGGCGATGCGGTCGGCACGAGCCTGTCCGACGCGCTGTAACACGGCTCGCAGTCGCTCGATGCTGGCGTTGTTCGCCTTCTTCGAGTCGGTCTTCGGGTAGTTGCGTACCGAGTCAACGACGATGTAGCCGACCACGTGCGGCATCGTGGTCGTGCGGCGTCTGCGGCTGTGAGAAGGCGGTCTCGGGGCGTCGGGCGACCGTGCGTGGCTCCTTGGCGACAGAGGTCGAGCCGACAGCTCGTCAAAATGACCGCCAGGCGACGACCTTGACTTGATCAGGTGCGCTGACGGCGACGAAGAAGAATTCAACTTCCGGTTGTCGGTGCACAGCAAGCAGGCCTGACAGGGCGCCGTCGTCGTAGCGTAGCGTCGTCGGTGGTGATGTCGACTGTCCACCGGAAACAGTTCGTCGACGAAGTCGCTGAAATTCGACGTGGCACGCACAAGGTCGGCGTGTGTGCCGACGAGTAGCACTGGTGAGTCAGGCTCGAGCTCCTGCAGCGCGTCAAGCCACAACTGAGTACGGGTCACGTGACGCGCCAATGTCTGCTGGTGTGCCGCGCCATTCTGTCCCACCTCCAATGACGTCATGTCGATCAGAAGTAACCGGATATCCGTCTTCAGCTGTCGGAAGTAGGCATCGACGAAGTCGGCGCAGTAGGCGACGGCTGTAAGGTGGCAGCGACTGGACGAAGACGAGCCGCTGTTGTCGGACAGTACGCCGTTTGACCGCAAGATGTCGCTACGTAGTCGATGTAACGGGGACTTGGTCGTCTCACCGGAACTAGTAATATTACCGGAAGATCCTACAGGACTTGTGAAACGCACAATGTCAACCGGAGCCGTCGAACGCGCCGACGTATCACCCCTATAAGTGCCGCGCGGGTCGGCTAGGGCATGAGCCAACGTTCTTTTTCCACTTCCGGTGTCGCCGAATATGGCGACGGTGACGTCAAAGGCGGTGACGTCATCGCGCGGGACGACGGGAGAAGTGGGCGTGTCCGCAGCGTCGGCAGCTTCAAGCTGGAGATAGGCACATAGCTGGTCTGTGGTCTGTCGTCGCAGCCAGCGAGGTCGCAGGCTGACACTGTACCACTCAAACCGACACAGAGTGGTTCCGGAAATGAGCTCCAACAGCTGATAGGGGATGTGCTGGAACGGATTGTGGGACACGTCCAACCAGGTGAGTTGTCGGAGATTGACGAGCTGAACGGGCAGGTGAGAGATGCGGTTTCTGTCGCAGCGCAGAACTCGCAGGTTCGGCAGCGTGACGATCCAGTCGATCGCTTCGATGTTGTTGTCGCTGATTGATAAGACCTGTACAGACGGCGACAGTTATCGATTCACTCGCCAGGTGGCCTGGAAACCAATCACAATGCCGTCGACCGGCGAATTTATCGCGTTAAACCAACGTTCTGACAGCACAATCAAACGCCGAGCAACTCACACGTTGAAAATACGATCTGCGACCGGCCTCAAGGATACGAGACGCTCTACTAAAAGCATTATTCATCGTACAAGAAGCTCGACTATTGCTGACAAACCGGACTATATTTAAAAAGCGCTATGGATTTCTGTATGATACGATACGATACGATAGGAGAGTTTAACGTGGACTGGATAGCTGAGTATGATAGCGTAGCATCTAGCACTTATCAACAGTAGCTTATCTGTATAACAATTTACAAGTGTGTTACTTTCTTCGTGCGTTCCTGTGTGGTAAATTTACGACTACATATGATGTCTACCTTAAACAATGTCTCATATACAATACAATGTGTAAATATTATTTTCCCTATTTTCGTTGCTGCCGTTACAGTCAATAAAGACGAATATAATACAGAAATATGTGACAAATAAGATGCAATAAAGTTCAATAAGCGACATGAAGTACTTATTACAATATTGTCTTTCGGAATGTTTGCAACAGCTGAAGTGACATTTATAGGTCATTCAAAGTCACTGTTAAGGGCGCTGTTCGATAGTTCTCATATGATATTTTATTCTCTGTGCAATCATGTCTCTATCTTGTATCTCTTATTCCTCCTTTCCGTCAATTTTATCGTGTTCACATATCACCTCATCACAGTCCCTGTCTTCACTCTCACCATCTATCATCTCCTCAGCCTTTCACTCAAGACTTACAACCCATCTGTTCCACAATTTTTTCTTCCATATAGTCTTTCTGGTTCCACTTGGACTGCCTCAACAGAACTTTAACTCACTGGGACCGGACTTACTGGAACTGCCGTTTTGTTTGTTTTTAGTTTCTTTTTGTTATTATTTTGTTTTTGATTACATGTGCTAGACTAAGCTGACCACACTCTGATTTTCAGTCCACGTTAAACTCTTGTATCGTATCGTATCGCACTGTACTGGAGTCTGTAGGCAATGGAAACTCCGTGACTATGGCGCCTATTGGTCGACTTCTACCTGGAGCTGGTGAAGTCGTGTGATTGAGCCGGGGAGTAGTCTGACTCGAGGTCGCTGTGAGGCACAGCTGAATGCCGTCAGACGTTCTAGACGTCCGAGCAGTGACGGTATCTCGACGAGATTATTGTGATCCACTTTCAGTACCTGACGAACAGTATAGCACACAATACGTGTGGAATTCAATCTACAAATAGAAAAAATAAACCAAACTTGAACAGAACCGAATATAACCCTGTTAGCACCAAGCGTCAAGTATACGCTTATCCTAAAACATATTGTTTACATCCTTAATATAATTATGTATCTCAGAAGAGAATAGGCGTAACATCTTCGAACTTCGTAGTTAACACAAAACAAGAAGCAGTTTTCAATTTAGCAGAAAGTATGTGGATGAAATGCATGGGCGGTACCAGGAATCTGAAGCTGGGGAGGCAACGTGGGGGCAAGGGCCAGGGCACAGGGGGCAA
>Ga0056114_1000615_pt1 | contig 13253 bp, 9 predicted proteins | sample WorMetHERISLAND1_FD_77005 | JGI IMG/M metagenome (GOLD analysis project Ga0056114, IMG submission 77005) | Marine gutless worms symbiont microbial communities from Max Planck institute for Marine Microbiology, Germany - Olavius loisae HERON... ...
AGACCGAGGCAGGAGGGGTCGAGACCGAGACCGAGGCAGGAGGGGTCGAGACCGAGACCGAGGCAGTGAAAATTGCGCCTCGAGGCTGCCTCGAGGCGAGGCAGTGTCTCGAGGCACCACATCACTGGGTACCAGTAACTTGGACAAAGAACTTGGGTCGTGTGCCATAGGCTAACGGCAGTATGCAGAACTGTGTCTGCGATGTTAGCGCTGACCAATGACTTGATATTAAACAAGGTCCTTCCACAGTCTCGTGCCGATCTCTGTTTTGAGACACCAGCCAAAGTTGCAAGACCACAGATATGGGGCGAGTTCATCTCGTGGTGTGCCCATTTACTCCCAGCTGTGTCTGCAATGTTAGCGCTGACCAATGGCGGACTGTTGTGTGAATGCTGATTGCTGATTGGCTGGTGTTCAACTGAGTCTATAACTGGCTGTATCTATACTGTAGCTTGGAGCTACACTTGTGTAACTGGTATGGATAGTCATTCTCCATGCAGTTGTCAAACTAGATTTTAATTTGTTCGTGGAGTGGAGTATGTCACAGCCGGGGTCAGTCAGATAATGTTAAGCCTCATGGTATTAATGGGACGAATTTTGTCTTATTTTTAATATCGTTAGCTAATTCGTTATAAACTGCAGAAGTAACCTCCAGGCACTATAAATGTGACTGCCTTGAATATTACTATCGTATGTGGCTCCTTAATATTACTGACTCCAGCTGTTGAAAATACGACCTGATAGTCTGTGTCACTGCCTCAGCCAGTCTTTCAACTTGTGGACGTATGAACATTAGTGATGCCCGTTGCCCACATTTTCAAGGAATGAAGTCGTCATCCAATTACTGAAAAATCAAGTATTGCTTATGGTTTCTAACAAATTTCGTTATAGTTTAAACATTGCATTTATAAGTTGTTTTCAAGCTGCTTTATAGCAACAGTAGTAATTTTGCACGTGTATAAACGCCTTTAAACCTCCCGCTGTGTGCACCACTGTCCATGTGTGTTGAGTTTGTGTAGTGTATGAGCAGTCATTATACGTACAGTGTTGATCACTTAGCCATTGCTGAGCGTCACATTTATTGGCAACTGTTTAGGCTTATCTGGTAAGTCTACGCTTTTCAGAAGTCATCACGCTTTCCTAATTCACAGCACAATAGGTGACTTCACTTTTTGACCTATTCTGGAATTAAACCGAACTTTAGCTCATCGAAAGGCTTGGCAAAAGGATGTGTCAAAAAGTGAAGTCGCCCAGTGTCAAGATACTAAAGGCATGTGTACATTCAGTTGCTACCTATGAATGTGTATTGCAGCGGTTATCTCGGTGATAATGGGTGTCGGGTGCTATCTACTTCGCTGGTACATTCCACTGGCATTCACGTCCGATGAGTAAGCACTCGTCTTATGACACTCTAGTCTTGAGATGAATTAGTAAATTGGTCCGAAAAATATTTCTCATTTATAAACACAGTTTTTCACACTGTTGTTGCCGTGGTTGCTTGCTAGTATGAATGATACTTGATGCTGCTGACTGGCCTCTTCTGAGGGTTAATTCCCACTGAACAGCTTGTCTGAGAGACTGTGGCCAGATAAATTGTGATATTTAGAAGTTCGTTTCATGTTAATTTCTTGAGCTCGTATGCAAGAGGACATGATATTATACAAAGTCCTTCCAGAGCCTCATGCCGATTTTGTGTTTTCAGACACCAGCCAAAGCTGCAAGACCAGTTCAGCACGTGGTGTGCCCATTTACTCCCTAGCTTTTGCAGGGCTCATTAACCGACCAAGAAGCGACCGCACGTGGAGTCTGCGTTGGTACACAGTAGCCACAAGTGGGATTTGAACCCGTGTCGTTGATCGCAAGCGCGGCAGTCTGTCACGCGACCACTTTAGTCAATCAATCAATCAATCAAGACATTTTTAATGTGGCCTAAATAACAAGCTGCTACCACAAGGACCACACAGAGAAACAGTTGATTTATAAGACGAGGCCAGGATATGAGAGTCGAAACAGATGCAGTTTTAGTCGTTTTCTGAAGGTGAGAAGAGACGGTGCTGAGTAGGTCGTTCCATAGTGTATGCGTTTAGAGGACTTGATAACGTCATGTGTAAACTGTGACCACAGTAGCCTTGCAATATATGGATTCACAACGGCTATCAAGTATGGACCTCTGCTACAATTGAGTTGCTGTGGATGAGGTAGTCTAGCTTGTGTGTAGACTGTTCAAGTGAGGCAGTCTGAGAGCTGGTCTAGCATAGTACGGATGCTGGTCACTTGTGTCAGTATATGGGCTTGAGTTGATCATATCAGATCATGTGGTTATGTCTTCATTCAGCAGACTAAAGGCTCAGGGTAGTTGTGATTTCATGTGGCCTCTGCAGTAATGCCACTCCACACATTCCTGCAGAGGCCACACGAAATCACGATTGCCCTGAGCCTTGAGTCTGCTGACTGAAGGCATAATCGCACCAGCATTTGGTCAACGCCAGCCTAGATGTTGTCATGCATTAACAATGCTTGGATTGTCGACTCTGATGTTTGCATTACTGGTGTACATTGGTTGTTGGCAGAGATTTGGTGTCGTACACCGCCGACATTATGCAGCTTGTTTCACTATACGTCCTCCTGGAAGGCACTAGTGTATGTGCTGTTTTATTACCATAAAATCTTACACCAGTGGTGACATGCAGAGCTGCATTTGACTTCTGGTCCACTGAAGTTCATGGTTATAATAGGATGCTGTAGTATAAATGATGCATAGTGCGTGAGTTAGTTATGCGGTGATTAGAATTGCGATTCGACTTCGATTTGGTTTCGATTTGACTGCGATTTATTTAACTTAGCGTTTGGTATTGAGATATACTTATAAAAATTTAACTCATTGATACCCGCTACCAATAACTGCTGTCACATACGCCTTCTGACTCAGCAAAATAATGAAGTTGTTAATTTTTGTCATAGTCGAATTAAAGTTGAACCTAAGCTGAATCGCAGTATAATCGTAATTTTAATCACTTTGTCATAGTCGAATCGCAGTTCTAATCACCACTTTAGCAGTTTATGTACTGATCACATACTTTAAACCTTTGTATTTTCCTGCTGTTAAATTTCCCAACATTGGACGTAAATGCTTTCTGTGCCTGTTGGTTTTTGTAGTGTTAACTTCACAAACAGTTCAGTGAAATATGTGTTTCATCGTATGTAACCGTCACTGTATATGATGTAAACAAAGCATGCTGCATCTGGTATCCTAGTGATGGGCCTTTTGCAATTTCTGTCAATACTGGTAGTGAGTACTGTCGATATTCGATACGATGCTGGGCGGCATTGCAGTGTTCAACATGTGCCAATAGCTGAAAACTGGTCAGTTTCATCTGCTGCATGTAACCAGGAAGTAAAAATTAAAGGAAGTAGAAGAAGAACTGTGAATTTTAAGTCCTGATTGATTGTAGCATTAATACACAACCTGACCAGTGGTTATCATCAACAAACTGCAACGCGTGATTAATGCAACGGCCCGCATTCTGACTGGTACGAGGAAGTTCGACCGCGGTTTGACGCAGCTGATGCATGACAATCTCCATTGGCTTGACGTGCCTGAGCGCGTCAAGTATAAAGTCGTCATCTTGACTCGTCGCTGTCTCATCGGTACCGCGCCACAGTATCTAGCTGCCGATTGTGTTCCGGTCTCCGAGATGGCACAGAGACGTCATCTACGCTCCGCCGCTGGTCATCAGCTCGTCGTGCCGTATGAAATCATGTGGCCTTCGGGCGTTCTTTGTACTCGGTCTGAGACTGTAGAACTCTTTGCCTAGACTGTTGCGTGACACTAGCCACAACACTACTAGCTTTGGGCATTTTCTGCGGACATTTTTCTCTCAGAGTACTAGTGCATACAGCACATTCAGGGCTTTGGCAATTATGCGCTATACAAATCTACTTACTTCACTGTTCGTTCATCAAAAAGGTTCTGTCGACTTGTGAAAGTGATGATCACGTCTTTGTTATTCTAGTGATTTTTGTCACTGGACAAATCAATGCACTGCAGGTTCGTCATCTGATGCTGTGATGACTGAAGCCGACTCAGTTTGTGATGGTAAAATGTCGCGTCTGTTGACGTGCAGGGTCTTGGAGTGAGTATTGCTCGCGGCACAGGGCGTCAGACCCTCGGTGCCGCTATCGTATTCGTCAGCTATTACATCGTCGCTCTGCCCATCGGAGTACCGCTCATGTTTGCAACATACCTTGGGCTTGCCGGTAATGCGTTTATCTGCCGACAATTTTTAAGTTTAATTAAAACCAGTTTTCATTGTAATTGTGCAGTTGAGAAGTCATCTTCTGTGGCATGCACCACTAGGAGTGCGTGGCGCCAAACGTAGACATCAGTCTCCAGAGTGGATGATTCTGAGCCGTGTCACTTGCTTCATCCAGGGAGAGGTTACTGGGTAGTCTTCATACACTTCATAATAATAATCCCACTGGTCTCCTTCAATTCTCCAAAGTAGAAGATCTTTTCTTGACATGCATCATGAACCATTATAATGTTGCATCTCCGTGGTTCCATGGTTCGGTTTGTTAAGAGGCGTTATGAGTTAAACAGTGATTATGCATCGTCATTGTGGAGTACTTCTAGTGGACCTCTTACACTAAGAACACAGGTGCATTACAACGTCAACTAAAACAGTAAAACGTTAAAAGCCAGTATGAAAAAGTACATCTTCACAGAAGATCTAAAATGAGTGTGGTCAGATGCAGCTTGAATGTCGTTAGGCAGAGTGTTGCAAGCAGACAAGGCATTGGTGTATTCTGGTGTTTAGACACACTGTAGCAATGTAAAACGCTTGTGTTTGAGTGATTTGAGCACGTCCGATGCAGTGTATTGTAAGGAATGGAGAAAATAAGTGATTGCGATGTGACGAAGTTCGAATTCGAATTCGAGCGCTGGCGAATTTCGAACAGTTTTATCATATGCGACATTCATCCAGTGTTAAAATTGCCTAGTCATCAAATGCGAATTCACGTTTTTTTACATTCCGCAAATGTAAACAAACAACGCGGCAACTAACTTTAACGTAACGTAATGTAACACGATAATGTAAACTGGGCACATCAGCAAAAGCTGCCATGTGTCGGAGAGTGTCTTGCATCCGGAATGTTGCCTCATCCAACTGCTTTGACAGTTCACGTAAAGTGTTTTAATTTTAGTAACATTTGCATTTGCATTCACATTCGTACGGATTTATACATCAAACATCACATTTGTCGAATGCGAATTTTGATTAACTGCGTCATATCCATAGTGACAGACTAGCAATGAGAGTGGTTTTGAGTAGGTTTTGACAGATCTTGGTAGCAACTCAACCTCAGTTGCTCCGGTGCTAAGAGACTGTAAAACTAGGTCGTTGTTATTGGGGCAGACGATGACAGACGGTTAAGAAAGGGTTAAAAGGTTAAAGGAGTTTAATCTCTCTTCATGGGGAAACCCCATCACAGCGCCACATGACGTCACCTGCCACCCGACACAGGTGAACGTGCCCCGTCTAACCCCAGCCAGGCAAGCTGGCACTCGATTAACCTCCCCCGGAGGGATGGAAGGCTGAGTTTACCTGGGTGGCTGGTTACAGACCAAGATTTTACCCACTTGCTGACGGTCATGCATTCAAGTACTCAACTCGTGTGGCCTTCGGGCGTTCTCTGTACTCGGTACGAGACTAGCATTGAGACTCAATGAGACTGTGGAACTCTTTGTTTAGACTGAGGCGTGACACTAGCCACAACACTACTAGCTTTGGACATTTCTTAAAGACATTCTTTCTGTCAGAGTACCAGTGCATACAGTGCATTAGGGGCTTTGGCGACTATGTACTATACAGATCTACGTTTTACTTACTTACTAACTGGGCTTGACGTAGAGAATTACATAGATCAATACCAACACGCTACCACTAAGCCACACCACGTTGACAGATGACGAGGGAGGGAGACAGCAGTAGCGAACATTCATCGTCGAACCTCTCTATGACAAGTATATTGGATGTCGTGCAGTCATGTTTTGTGTCCACTGTGGTGTGGACGTGGTTTCAGGTCTGTGGTGGGGTTATAACATCGGACTTGCCGTCCAGTGTGTCTGCCTGCTGATATTTGTGGCGCTACTCGACTGGCAAAACGAGGCACACAAGGTTAGTACCGTCTTATACTGTATATAACTGGCAGATGAGACAGCGTTCTGAACAACAGCAGTGCAGTGTAGAAGTTGTCTTGGCTCACTTAGATCTGAGAAATAACTTACAAAGTACTTCTGTGGACTATCTACAATATTAGTACTGGTAGTAGTAGTGGGAGTAGAACTAGTGCTAGTACTACATAAAACAACAGAAAAAAACACCCACTCACATTTTCTTTCGTATCTCCATGAATTTTTTGTGGATTTAAACACAAATTGCAGCGAATATACCCAAGGATTGAGGATTGACAGATTCTGACAATGTAAAAATTAGATATTTATTGTGACTGATGATGTAATTATAACGTCACATTTGTCTGGCTAAAGTTGGAGCGAGTTTACAGCATGCAATAAGCCGTGATCCCAAGGATATCATTGTTTGCGAGTACAGGGTACTTTCTGTTGCATAGACGCGGTCGTATCGTGTATTATGTGGTGGAATTTAAGACAATAATTTTAACATGAAACAAATTTTCATTCATAAACCTGATTAAGTTCGATCACCACTGAAGCGAGGTAAATGTTACAGCAACTGAATGTAGTGGATGACTCGTGCAAATCCACACTTGTGTTAAAGAGAAAGGCGGATATTTTGAGCATAAGTTATGACATTTATGACATTTAGTACTAGCACTAGTACTACTACATGTACTAGTACTACTACTACTAGTACTACTGCTTGTAATAGTACTAGTACTACTACTAGTACTAGTAGTACTACTACTAGTACTACTACTACTAGTACTAGTAGTAGTACTACTACTAGTACTACTACTAGTACTAGTAGTAGTACTAGTAGTAGTAGTAGTACTAGTAGTAGTACTACTAGTACATGTACTAGTACTAGTACTCCCACGACGACTACTAATACTACTTAGCACTAAGTCATGCAATATCCCAAGAAGGTGCCTTGTGCAAAAGCACCTTGGGCAGGAATTGGCTGGTCAAACTTGTCCCCCTGTGTCGCCAAGTCATGTTGATGGTTCCCGTGTATTATAATGCCGCTGTATGTCGTGTTCCTAGCGGCCCTTCTTCACACAACTCCAGTGAAGGAGAATGACACAGGAAGACATAAGTCCTGTCATTGGTGGTCCGCAGCAGTTTATTTTACAAAGGATCCCATTATTTCACAGCTGACCTCTGGAAATTCCAGAGGCCGATCCTCTGTCTGCCACTCGAGCACGCAGCTCTGTGGTTTTGTTCATGTTTTGATTAGAAAAAGATGAGCACTTTTTCTAATCCATATTTCGTCATCTGAACGTCACTGAGAACCGAGTCGGATTAACTCCGGCGATTAGAAAACTACTTAGTTGTTAATCAAAAAGTGAACTGAAAACTGATTAGAAAATTTTTTATCCCTATATATTAAGACTATTCATTTGCACGGAAGATGGTTGATGTTAATCGGAAATGTTCAGATTAACTTTGGTGTTATCTGGCATTTTGTGTTATCTTTTTCTCATCTAGTAGATAATCAGAAATGTTGAAACTAAACACCACACGGATTATATCGTCAGTTCATGTTGACAATTAACTTTTTATTTATTCTTAGAAAAAGTGTTGACTATATAGTGTTAGTCTTTTTTCTTATTGAAACATGAACTGAGCCACTGTCATAGTGTGAGCTGGTTAGATCTATGATAGCGATGTTGGTGGTCCAGGCTCAGGTGCGCGCTGGACTGGTCCATGAGACATGAACTGAGCCACTGTCATAGTGTGAGCTGGTTAGATCTATGATAGCTATGTTGGTGGTCCAGGCTCAGGTGCGCGCTGGACTGGTTCATGAGACATGAACTGAGCCACTGTCATAGTGTGAGCTGGTTAGATCTATGATAGCGATGTTGGTGGTCCAGGCTCAGGTGCGCGCTGGACTGGTCCATGAGTCGTCAAGTAACGTTAACGATGAATCACGGTCTGACTCAACACCGCATCGTACCGACGCTGATGAACATACCAGTATGTCAACTGCTTCTAACTGTTACGATAAAGTGTCGTAATTGTTAAGAACCTGTTGCCTTGTACATTTATATAACATGTGTATCCTGACTTGATACTCCAGAAAAAGTGTTTCCATTGTGCTGCTATACACTGGCCGGCTTCTTGCACAGCATTCAGTGGTTAAAGTGTAATAGGACGCGCCCCCGCCTCTAATTTCTGGTCAGATGCGTTCCCCCACCTCAAAATTCCAAGGGACGTAGGGGAACGCAAAGACGGAATGCAGTAATACGCTATAAACGTGCATTTTAAGATCCATGTTGCTATTTCTGTGAAGAAATTCATTACAGGGTTTATCGTTTTCGACCGGAGTTTATTATGCAATTCACTGCAATGACTGCACACCTACAAATTGATTACTTACTTAATACGTGTTCATGGAAAATTATCGCAAAACGGTGTATACCGATTAAAAACAGAATAATCTAACCGTCTTAGTAAATGAATAAATACTCTGCGGTTCAATGATCACCTGGGGGCACACAACTGTCAACAAGGGGCCCCACATGCACTGACAGGGGCCCAAGTGTGCAGGTACAGTTCCCTCACCTCAAGAATTCCACTTTAACCACTAACAGCATTTGTTTCCGTTTCTCTGTGGCAGTGTTCAAATAGTATTTCTGATATATCCAAGCACTCGAAGGAATCTAATATCCATTTGTTCGTTGACCTAGATCGTTAATGCACGTGTTGTTCGTTGACCTAGATCGTTAATGCACGTGTTTGTAAACTACAACTGATTATTCCAAGCTCAAAGCGTTCCGGGTCAAGACTGTCAGCGTTTGGATCTTTAAGCGAGAATTACTTTGTTTACATGCGACACAGTGGAGGTTGTCTGACGTTATTGCAGCTGTGTATATTTGCTTAGCAAGAGACAATGAAAATGTGAATTTTAGGATGAAAATGGTGTTGCATTTCACTTATTTTAGTTTCACTTAATTCCCTTATGTTACAACTAACTTGTGTTTTGTTCCATTATCGATTGTTTGCGTTCGTTTTCTCCGGAGCAGATCGCGAAAATCTAACAGCGCTCCGCAGGCCATCCCTCTTACCCGGATAGATTTGCTCTTTAGTTATCGAACGCACCCTGTGTTTGTAGGATTGTTGGATGAAGGTGACAGCGTGGAAGTGTCGAGTGCCCGGAGGTCAAAACTGGTGGTGAGTCGTCTGATGGTCGTGTTGGTCGTGTTACTAGTTGTCGGAGTTCTTGTTGCTGTGAAGATGTTTGTTCACGTCAGCGCCAAGACTGATGCCTGGACGTCGCTGTGTATTCCAACTGACAATAGCACGACTCAACTCAGCCACGCGACCCTTTATCACAATGTCACTCTGAGGCCATGTAATGTCAGCACAACTACGCGACTTCCGCCAACCACCTGGGCAGCTTACGTTCTTGTCTGATATACTGGTTACCAGCACTGCCGTATCGACAATAATTATTGATATTTGTAGGGTTTTTAGAAACTAACGGTTTATTTGTTGTGAATTGCAGTTCAAACGCACATGCGATGGGTTATCACTAAGATTAGGCTAAAAGTAAACCGTTTAACATGAATCAGAATGAACGTTCGGTAAAATCATTCTGTAAACATGAAGTTTTGTTTAATAACAGCGTTGATGTTTAGTTCGTAAATTTGAAGCAATTTGTTTTGTTTATACAGTGAAATGTTGGTGCAGAAACTGACAATTATTATTCACAACACACATGCTGCTGTTGTGAAAATTGTTGATATTGTTACAGTTGTTAATAGTTAAACATGCGTGAACTGTCGTTAAATTCCTGCAGAGTTGTTAGTGTCTATCAGACTCACACGGTACCTGTCTGTTGTCGCTGTTACTTTCTTATAGTTTTTGTCATTATTGTTATTGTTGTCGTTCTAGCCACTGTTCGTCGTCTGTTACATTGCTGTTGTACGTGATCCAGTCAAACAATAGCTACAATCTACCACAGCCCAGATGTCAAAAATTACAAACAATTGCTCAACCTGGTCTGGTACAGGATGCTTTATCAGTACCCGTATGGCGACCGTGTGCATCAAAGGGTTAATGCCGTTAAGACTCTACTTGTATTTAAATGCTGTTGTAATGGTTTCAGTGTGGACTGTGGTTTCACCAGTTTGTTGACTGATATCAGTGACCTGTTGTCTCCCTGTGACATCTGCTGTTCTGCACCATGTCACGCCAGCCTTCACTTTGCTGCCTTTTAGTTTGTTGACTAAACTGAGCACGTGTTTATGTATGCACTTGTTAACCATCTACATGTATATCACTGTCTGTAGTGGTCTGTTGTGAGATTTTCTACGTTGTACAGCTAGACACAGATATGCACTTGTATTTCAACTGAGTGCAACTGTTGATTGCAGTTGTGTGTAAAGGCGTGAGTTTAATTAGCAAACATGTTTGTGTTCTCAGTTTGATTAGCTGTTTGCGCTCAACCACATATGTGTATGTGTCTCCGTTTCATAAACACAAGGTGTTTCAGGCACAGCAAATGTAAACAAATGTGGCCGCCCGCCGAATAGATACCGCTTGTAATATACGTGAGTAAGAGTGTTTCTAAGGCGCAGTTAACAAGGGTCGCACTGCGCCGTGGCCCTACAACCCAAAAAGAAATGTCTTGAGTGACCACTAGCTAAACTGATAATAGGACAAGTCAGGTTGTCTTATGTCAAACGACAAACTGTTCCAAAGCCGAGCTGCTGCCGCAGCAAATTTTCTATTGCCAAAAGAACTTTGTGCGACCGACGACCAGTGTTCGAGTGTCGGCAGAACGCAGTCGTCTGACGCCGGCGTCGGTGACAAGTCGGCAGTCGTCAGCCAGGTAGCTTGGGACAGACACCGATGAACAAGCGTGAGTGACGTTCTTGTACAGCTGACGCGCTGGAAGCCAGTGCAGCTGGCGAAGCACCAGTGAGATGTGATCACATCGTCATGTGCCAGTGATCAGCCTGGCCACGGCGTTCTGCACCAACTGTAGACGTCACATCAACTCGTCAGTGATGTCGTAGTACAGTGAGTTGCAGTAGTCCAGGCGACTGGTAATGAAAGCCTGGACCATCGTCTTGGTGGCATCCACGGATGAGCTTCGGACGGCTTGTCGCAGTTGACTCAGTTGATAGTAGCCACTCCGACAGACAGAGGCCACATGCTCTGACAGCGACAGTTGGCTGTCAATCACCACGCCCGCCCAGCTGATGATACTTTTGGCTGCGATTATCATTATACGCATGACTTTCTGGTTTTGCAGCTGCAGGTCCGAAGCTGTGCAACAGCCTTCCAGCTGAACTGCGACAAGCTGACATTAGCTTTCAACGATTTAAGTGGCTACTAGATCTCGGCGAATTGTTACTAACTGTTAAAGCTGCATTTCATAAGTTTTCTTACTTATTTGCTGAAACAGTGATTATGTTTAAGTCATGTTTTGTGGTATAGACGGACTAAACGCACAAACACAAACACGTTTGCTAAATGCAAATCACGCCTTACATCGCACTGTTTTCTGTTGTTTCTGCCTTCTGTTAGTGAGGTAACAAATGCAAAAGTGAACTGTAGTGATGTGCAGTTATTTCTCATTTATGTTTCATACTCACCACACAGCCTATTGAAGTGTCTTGTATTTTAGCTGTTTAAACGCTGCGCGTGTTTTACTGTTAACATCTGAACGATATTTTTCTGTCAGCGCGAATGATATATATTTATGCATGCGTCAAGCCTTACTTGCTATGTGCTTTACACCGTTAGACTGAGAGCTATGTCTGTACTCGTAGCTGCAGCGATAATAGTTGTTGATTTTGTAACTTGGACTCAGTTTGTTTGAATATTAATCACATAATCGCTGTATTTACTGTAGTCATATTCACGTGGCCATTGTTTAACCTATGATTGACTAGGTTTTTTAGTATTTAGTAGTAGTATTGTGTAGCTTTTTATAGTTGCACAATCAACTGAGCAGCTCGCAGGTTTTGTCTACCAGATTTGGCTTCATGTCATGGGTTGACTCACTGTACTTGGATTTCTTTGTGTGCGTTAGATTTGCTCATGTTTCCACTGTCTTGTACAATATCTGCATGCATGTTGTATTATTGTGACATGGTGAGCTGAGCCTGGTTAGACTGAGGTTTGTCTGGGTGACTAACCACCCTCCTTCAGTGCTTTGACACTGTTGGTTGGGTCATCAGACTTGTAAAAATATCTTCTCTGAAATGACCTAAACTGTGTCTAATGCGATGTTGAACCTTGCTCGGCTCAGCTAAGCTCAGCTCAGCTCAGCTCAACTCAACTCAACTAGGGTTTTTTTTTGTTTAGATATGATAAGAGAACTTAGCATCGGCTGAAAAGCTGATAGTGTGGTCAGCTATGTCACCAAAAAAAACAAAATATAAAAGAAACTAAAATAAACAAATGCCCGGCAAGTCCGGTCTGAGTATAAAAATAATAATAGTAAGCAAAAGTGCTTATGATGATCGTGATTATCATCAGTCACTCACTCACATCACAGTGGTCGTGACATCACATCATCATGCGTCTGTCCTGTGAACTGACAGTATTGTTAGCCTTGCGTGTTACTGAGCCTTCCAACATCACTTCTCTCACTGTGTACAAACCTATCAGCTTCCTTCTTCATTCCGTCAACCTCATTCTGTTCACTGTCCTCCTGGTTTACCTCATCCTGCACACATCACCTCATCACAGTCACCACCTTCACTCTCACCATCTGTCACTCCCTCGACCTTTCACTCCGAACTTAAAACCACAGATATATATATAAATAACTGGATTGTGCTTAGGCCTATGGCCGTGAGGCAAAGATTCCACCATTGTTGATGCACTCGTCTGCCGAATTATTACGCATATTTGTTGTTAATTATTATAGATACCATGTTGCGCTGCATTGAATTGTTCAAATAAACAGTTTCATTCGAGCAGAATTAGTTAATAAATTTTTATAAGCCTTTTTATGATCGAATCGAGTGTGTCATGACCACGCCCAGTACTCTCGCGATCACGCCAACACGTCGGATACCTGTGCTGCCGC
>Ga0056114_1000616_pt1 | contig 13247 bp, 11 predicted proteins | sample WorMetHERISLAND1_FD_77005 | JGI IMG/M metagenome (GOLD analysis project Ga0056114, IMG submission 77005) | Marine gutless worms symbiont microbial communities from Max Planck institute for Marine Microbiology, Germany - Olavius loisae HERON... ...
GCTGCGTGCTTGCTTGTGTGCGGTGTCGGCGGTCAGCAGCATGCTTGTGTGACGTGTCGGCTGTCGGCTGCGGGCGTGCTTGTGTGACGGGTCGGCTGTCAGCTGCGTGCATGCTTGTGTGCCGTGTCGACTGTCAGCTGCGTGCGTGCTTGTGTGACGTGTCGACTGTCAGCTGCGTGCTTGTGTGCCGTGTCGGCTGTCAGCTGCATGCTTGTGTGCCGTGTCGGCTGTCGGCTGCGTGTGCTTGTGTGCCGTGTCGGCTGTCAGCTGTGTGTGCTTGTGTGACATGTCGGCTGTCAGCTGCGTGCTTGTGTGCCGTGTCGGCTGTCAGCTGCGTGCTTGTGTGCCGTGTCGGCTGTCAGCTGCATGCTTGTGTGCCGTGTCGGCTGTCAGCTGCGTGCTTGTGTGACGTGTTGGTTGTCAGCTGGAGAAGAAGAAGACTAACACAGATATTCCAATGTTGCTGCCTAAGTCCAACAGTTCAGTGTCGGTACCTCGCTGGGTCTCTAGTGCTGCATTCTGCTGCAGCACACAGGTCTGTTATGTGCTAATGAATCTCTGCCACTGCACTAGAACTACTGTGTGTGATATAAGCTCTCATTTCTTTCTAATTTGTATGTGAATCACCGAGCATCATTGTGCTAGTTGCTCACTTACCTGACAAATATGGAAGTCTGTTCCAGTAAATGTCATGACTTCGACATTGTTGTAAACATGTTTTTGTCTAATAATGATCTTGCTATAATGAAGTTCTTTAGAGTCAACAAGGATTACAGCACACAGAGAATATTGCTGATCATCTTTCAAAATATTGATCGTGATCTGAAGTTGGAAAACTATTGATAAAAATTGACAAATCTGAAACTAGGAAACAACAGCATTGACGAGCTGTGATGGCATATTGTCTGTGTGTTGTAAGATTATTATTGTCTCCTTGTCAGTAATCTGCTGCACCAGATGCCCGGATGTCAAAAATTACAACATTTCTGATTTTGTAATGCAGATATTGTTGAGATTCTGTTAAGTCCGAGTGAACTGAATTGATGACGATTTGCTGTTTACTGTGACTAACATTACTATGCTACGTACTGACATATGCTGACATGGTTTGTAGATTGTAGATTTGTTTCGTTGATAATTAACTTAGCAATAGTTGTTACAGATTTTATTCAAGTCAGTCAGTGTTTTGTCAATAAATTTTAGGGCTTACTTTTTTGGAACATTATATACAGTAACCTTTGTATCAGTGAGGCAACACAGTGTAAGTAACTAGATATGAGGTCCCAGAAAGTTCAATATATATTGTTTTAATGTTTATTGTTCAACATGCCACAGATACACATACCGGTACTCATGCACACGTCATTTAATGACTGGTTTCTCAGAGGAGTCCAGGGTAGGCAGCGTGCGATGTTCCTCGTGAGTGATTTACTGGTATCACTGAGTGGATCTGTCTCATCCACGAGCATAGTGGATAATTACATAGTTACAAATGTCATTAATAATAATAATAGTGACATTTTTCTGATGCCACTGCTGACTCTTTGATATTTGTTTGTATTTGTTTGTAGATTTTGAGAAGTGCGTGTGATTGGTCAGCTGGTATCAACCACGTCGACGCGTCCATCCACAATGCATACATTGACCTGATAAAAACTGCAAAACATTACATCTACATTGAGGTATGTTGGTTATGATAATGAACTAACATATAATGAACTAGGAGTAGGAGTTGCTGTATGGGCTGTACACAGCAACCTTCACACGACTCTTAAAGACACACTTATTCTCAAGCTATTAACACGTTTAGTGCATTACAGGTGTAGGTGTAATGCATTGACATTACTTGCTACTCACTTAAGCTCCATTCACACAAGGTAACATTGTAAACAGCATCGGACCTTCAGGAAACACGTGCATAGGCTGAGTGGCTAGAAGGGTTTTACCAGTTTTTGTGCAGTGAAGACTCTGTGAACGCTGTGAATTGTGTACGCTGGTAAAGTGCCTCTGTTTGATGTTTTAATACACTGATGAGTGAACAACTGTACAAACAAGAAAACATGGCACAAAATCTCGCTGCAAATGATAGTCTGTTGGCAACTGCAAACGAATTTGAATGTTATACAAAAAAGTATGCATGTGAATATGATGTGAGTGATATGTTGTAGAACCAGTTTTTTGTCACAATCCATGGTGACAGTGTCGTCGAAAACAAGATTGCTTCGGCGCTGTATGATCGCATCATTCGCGCTCATCGGTGCGTGTGACACTGTGTCATTTGCATGACATTGTGTTGTTTGCAAGACAAACATTTCACAAAGGGTGGCAGTCACACCAGTTTAATGATGATTTTTGATTCTAGTGTCATTCTGTCGAGAGCCACTGTTGCTTGTCATTCGGGCTCCAGGGTGGAGACCTAGTGCAAATGTGCAAATCATTCTGACTAAACAAATAAGTAGCTATGTCATTGTCGTTAATAATAGGACTGTAGTCAGAATTGAATTATTGCTGGCTATCACAGAGCCTGCTAACAGTGAATGTGAGTAGTTAGTGCCTTTGTTCTTGTGACAGTACGTCTGGCGTGTTACTGATGATATTTTACAAGGTAGTGTAGTGACACAGTTAGGATGTGGTGGTATGTTTAGTAACCTTTTTTTGCAAATTTTCACAGAATGTGTCGGTGAAAAAAATTTGAAAATCGGTCAATATTTGGCAAAGATATGGACAGAAGTTTGCGGCTTACTTTTTGTGCTACCCTGTATGTTGCAGAGCTGGAGAGAACTTCCGTGTGTACGTGCTGTTGCCGCTGCTGCCTGCGTTTGAGGGTGAGATCGGCCGAGACAACGGAACCGCGATCCAAGCCATATGTCACTGGAACTACTCGTCCATCTGCCGCGGTGGTAACTCACTGCTGGAGAGACTCGTCCAGGCAGGAGGTTTGTTAGACATCAGTTGCACTGTCCATTAACTTTCATTTTAGGAGATAGTGTAAAACTCTTAAATTTTCACATGCCCTTAATTTTGGTGGTTAGAGCTATGAAATTATTTCGGTGTCTTTAATTTTGGCGTTTTTGCTTGCTGAACTAGTAGTGATACAGTATTACTTATTAAATATTGAATGTTCACAGCCCGTTATTTTCGCAAATTTGCTGACGTCGCAAAATAAAGGGCACACGAAAATTTCGGATTTTACGGTAAATATTTTCCCCCTCAACTGATTTTCCCAGTCCTTGCCAGTCATTGATACTGTGTTGGAGTGACAGGGAGTAAGGACATTATGCTGCAGGACGTTCGTCCATGCTTGGACGTTTCATCGCGTTGACAGATGTTTGTTTTCGATATGTTTAGTGCATTTGAGAGTTGAGACTGTCCAGCAGTGAAACGTCAGCAACCGAGTGACAGAAGGCGTTTAGCCTGTTAACAGTTCTGCATCAGTGCCTGGCCTAGCTGATATACTGTCCTTAGTAGCTTGACAGTGGCATTTATTGCTAGAAAGTAGAGGACCCTCTACCTAAGGCCATTGAGTAATGTAATGGATGTGATTTCTATTTTACTTCTGTCGTCTTTTATGTAGTTCCTGATCCTTTCAACTACGTAACATTCTTTGGACTAAGGAAACACGAGGAACTGTCTGGGAGGCTGGTCTGTATTACTTTTGCTCATATGCTTGCTTTTGTTAACAGTAATAACGTTTGCAATGAAACATCACATCACGTGTTAGCTGATAACCCTGTTGTTCTTGTTGGCTATCTTGAGGCCGATGCTGATTGTCAAATGCTGATTCACGTACATGTAATATATGAGTGCAGACAATATGTCATTAGCTTCTTTTACAGCAAATGCAACAGTTAAAAAATTTTGAATGCGGCAGCAACTTTGAATGCGGCAGCATATATCACTAGTTCACTACTGTTACTTTTGTTACCTTCTGTTGGTGAGATTCACAGCCCTACAGAGTCTATCGTCTCTGTCCCCAGGAGACAGACAGTCATCAAATACTCCACTGACATAGCTAATTTTTTAGCTATGTCTCACTCTTCATGTACAGCAGCAGTTAGCATACTGTTGTTCAACATCTCAATGCCGTAGTGATGTTCCTATCTACAATACTGAGACAGACTGGCTGTTAATGTCAAGTATTGTTGGATTCGTTCTATTTACTGCAGTTGCACATGTAATTCACGAGTACAGTGCTGTATTGTGTACAGTGCTGTATTGTGTACAGTGCTGAATGACATACCACTGAGTTAACTCTACGTACACAGTAAATGGCTGATACATACTGTAAAACCTTTAATTTTGTTGGTTAGATTATGAAATTATTTTGGCGTCCTTAATTTTGGCTTTTTTTGGCTTGCTGAACAGATGGACTAGTAATACAGTATTACTTACTGAATATTGAATACATTCGCGGTCCGTTATATTCGCAAAATTGCTGAGGTCACAAAATCCACGAAATAAAGAAGACGCGAAAATTTTCGGGTTTTACTTTACAGTATGTTAGATGGGAACGGTGAGCCAGACTGACAAGCTTGTGATGTGAGCTGGCATTGCGCTGTGTTGATCAGACGACGGAGCTGATCTACGTTCACAGCAAGATGCTGATCGTTGACGACTGTAGTGTCATCATTGCGTCAGCTAATATCAACGACCGAAGCATGCTTGGCTCTCGTGACAGTGAACTCGGAATTCTCGTCCAAGATGTCTGCTTCGTCGAATCTCGCATGGACAATAAACCGTACGAGGCTGGAGCCTTTGCCTGCAGTCTGCGCAAGTCACTGTTTAGGTGAGTCACATGTTGTAATTTAACCCTTTAAAGCCTACTGTTGCCATACGGGTACAGCTATAAAGCATCCTGTGCCAGACTGGGTTAAGCCGTCATTTGTAATTGTTGACATCCGGGCACTCTGACGCTCAGTCCTGAGCATCAGAGTGCCCGGATGTCAACAATTACAAATGACGGCTTAACCCGGTCTGGCACAGGATGCTTTATAGCTGTACCCGTATGGCAACAGTAGGCTTTAAAGGGTTAATGTTGTCTTGATGAAGTCTTGTTTACTACAACACTGGCAGATGTCGGCAGTAAAATGGTGAGACACATACTAGGTACCTGTGACACTGGATATCATCGTGATATAATATTGCTGATCAGGGAACACTTGGGAGTGTCGTCGGATGACGTATACTGTGATGTTACTGACCCGGTCGACGTTGACTTCTACAAGAACGTCTGGCTCAAGCGAGCTTCGATCAACACGACAGTCTACGACAAGGTATAATCACTCGTTCATTCACATCATCTCTAATCAGCGTGAAGCTGCTGTAGTGCACTGTGCCTCCTCACGCCACCGTCTCCGAGATCTGTCAATGTGTCAGTACTTGGCCATTTTCAAACTTATCTGATATATTACCCTGAAAGTTTCATGATGATAAGAGCTACTGCACATTGACAGGTATTGAAACAAACACAGATGTGTATGAACCGGTACTCCTGTTTCTGTTCGAGACAGTACTAGTACTGAGAACAGTACCGCTTTGCTACGCTGTGTGAGCGCTAAAAAGTGCTAAAGCGCTGTCAGTGCTAAAAAGCCGTACTGTTTTGAGGACCTGTAACTCTCATAATTACCTTAGCTTACCTTTGGGTTGGCGACTCTCGAACGCCGGCATTGATGCTGTATAGCCTAGTGTGTGCATCCCCGATGCACAAGTTAATAGACCTCCTTGACATTATTGCTAATCATCAAGAGTACCGGTAAATGTTAACACCTTACCTACAAACAAGGTGAATCACTGAATAACCAATACTTCATACCAACAGCTGTCATAGCTTCTCCTTCAGCCAAGACTAAGACGACCCATTCAGCCTGAGACTCCGCGGTGTAGTAAGTGTTGAACTAGTGCTGCATTCTGGACTGTGTGTGCTGTTCTGCAGGTGTTCTCTTGTATTCCGACCGATGAGACGCTAACGCTTCGTGAACTGCGAGAACATCAGAAACGGCCAGTGCTGGCTACAAACAATCCAGCTGAAGCGCAAGTCCTGCTCCAGAAAGTCAAGGGTCACCTTGTTCTTCTGCCGCTCCAGTTCCTTGCAACAGAAAACCTGACACCGTCAGCTGGTACCAGAGAGGCTCTAGCTCCGAAAGTCCTCTGGACTTGATGCAGAATTTTGTCAGCAAAGCCGTTATGAGTACATCTAGCCTGAGTGTTGTGGACAAATGTGTGTGGCATTACCTTAATTCAGTCTGATTTGCCAGAGAAGTCTGAAACTTGTCGTGTTATTTTTAGCAAGTGAATCTATTTGTTTATGCGTGATAAAGGTGGTAAGTTCAACAGTGGAGAAGTTTGTTTTCATTTATTAAGTTTGACTGACTCAGCATTATTCAGTGTGTATTAACTCAGGTGACCTGCCGTAGTCCTTGTGTTAATTATTACACTGTCATCTGCTCATGTTACTAGACTCGTGGGGTCCAACTCTGACATTACATTTGTATCATTCATTCCTTAGTTATTAGACTAGTCTACTAGACTAGTACATGTAGACAGCAACATTCCACAACTGCACACAGACCTTTATTTTATATCAATCGTAACTGCACAGTTATTGCATAATGCCGTCAGTTGATAAGTGCCAGTTGAATTCCATCTTCAAGACTAATTAAGACGAGTGATTAATTGGTTGTTGTTGTTGCATTGTTGATTTTTTATCGTGTTTTCGTCATAGTTTTAGTGCATTTATTGAGTCATCATGTACGTCTATGTGCCAACAGTATAACTCTGCTTTCACAGGCGTTTTGTTTAATTTTCCAAAGTGCTAAACCTTTAAACTAAATTAGCCGCTGGATTAGATTTTGAGCCACATCTGAATCTGGATGGAGGTTTTGCCAATGATTACAACACGTTCTGCCGACAGCACCTGTCTTGCGTCACTGTCTGTGGTATACGGTCGTTTCCCGGATGGTTACTTTCCCGGATGGTTTTTTTTCCGGAAAGACGATTCCCGGATGGTCATTTTCCCGGAAAGGATGTTTCCCGGAAAGACGATTCCCAGATGGTCACTTTCCCGGAAAGACGTTTCCCAGGTGGTCATTTTCCCGGATGATATGTTTCCCGGAAAGACTTCGTAAATGGTAGCCCTAATGTTTAATTGCAGTTGACGCTGAAGTCTTACAGAAGGACCATACTGCGTGTATTTAAATGGATTTACAGTCAATTCGCCCCACTGCCAATTCGCCCCCACTAAACAACTCGTCCCAGGTAAATATGGGGCGAGTTGGTATCCAATGTTACCAGGTTCCAGTAGTTTCTAATATTAAGTAGCGGTCGTCATTGTCATTGTGTTGCTTCGATTTAGTCGATTTAGTTTCAGTGGGGCGAGTTGTAACAAGTAAGCTGCTACCACAACGACCACACAGAGTATAGCCCCCCTACCCATCTGTAATTTATAAGACTAGGCGGGCCAGGATAAAAAAAGTCGAAACAGATGCAGTTTTAATCGAACCTTGGACGTTTCGTTGCTCATTAGTCTTAGAACTGTGGTGGAAGATAAGCATTTGGCATTTGGCGTAACCCTGCGGGGTTAAAAGCGCGAGTCAATTCGCCTTCCGTCTTGGCATAAATTTATATAACTTGTTATTCATGTTAAGTGTGCGCATGTAGATTAATGATTAAGAAATTGTCTCATCCGGGAAAATGACCACCCGGGAAACTTTTTTCCGGGAAAGTGACCCGGGAATCGTCTTTCCGGGGAAAAAAACCATCCGGGGAAAGTAACCATCCGGGAAACGACTGTAAACCACTGTCTGTTACCTGCAGAGCATGGAACAGTTTGCCGTCATCACTGTCCACTACACTGTATTATCACTTAGTTCTATTAGACGGGAAATAAAGGCTACTCTTCTACACTACAAGTTTCATCTGTCTGATCACTCTAATACTGCACAACCGTCGCCAGTTTCCGGGTACAATGACCTCAGTTTCGTTGACTATGTAAAGTACATCTACTCCTGTTAGTTGCTGTTTGGTGATAGTGTATTTTCATAATAATTAATAATAATTATATCTTTCAAAATTGGCCAGGAGCAGGAGTCGTTTGTGTCTAAAATCTGCTGTTAGTCTGCGACCTCTGTCAATCACTAGATCGGCGTGAAACGTGGGCCTATGGCCAGCACCATATTTGAGCCATACTGGCGCCTAGCACCAGGACGGCTTATTTACGTTGATATTCGTCAGCAGCATGACCTGTGTGCCTTGGTCAAGACTGTTCTGCCTGCCTTGGTGAGTAGTGCTCAGTAGGTTGTTATAGCTTTGCAGGTTGTTGCTGCTGTTTTATGTTCAATTGCATAATTGTATGGTTTCTGTGTCTCAAATATGGTGCGGTTTCTTATTTTCAGACTTTTTGTGTTGTTTATCGTTTGATGCATGCTGACTATGCAAGCCGTAACACTAATTCGCCGTAAATATTTAGCATTTTGATGCTGTGTATTAGCCTAATCGCTCAATTAATGTGGTTTGATTTGTCAGTTTTCACATAACAAACGACTGTACTGTGGTGTTTATGGCAGCCCATGTCGATTTTACAGAGAGTATTTTATGCAGTATTTTCAGTGTTTAATTGGTGGAATCGTGTCAACTGCATGTTTATTGTGAGGCAGGTGATTGTGAGTGCAATTGACGGCTTGTGGACCATGTCCCGGAGTATTTTCTGGAGGCAATTGACGTCTTTTTATATTCCACAAGTTTTTGCATAGCGTTCCATTTTATGAAACATTCAGCTTATCTGGTCATATAAATTTCTATGAGGCTTTTCTCCTGAAGATTTTTGTAGTCTATATTATTGTTCTTTGTGCACTTCACAATGGACATCATATTTCTGTGACCAGCCTACTCATGAGTGGCTTCTGTGCATGTGTAAATAAGTCATCAGTGCAAATCCAAAAAAGTATGCTCTTAACTTTTTGCTAAATTAACTTTTTGGGGTAGTGTTGCACGAAAATTGGAACATAATGTTGCTTGGTAAATTTGCTTCACGTCCATTCACTGAATATTCACGCATCTTATCTGAAAAATGTGACAGCGTGTCACAGTGACGTCATTACCTCGTCACTGGGTAAACACGGTTCCGTTCTTTAGACTTTAAAAACATTATGGCGTGGAAAGAATTATCGCTGTGTCAGTCAAACACCAGTCATGATTTGTAGTTTAAAAACTTTGTGACATTGTCAAATCGGGTTCAACTTCATGGCAGCAGGATAGCCCAGTGGTCGTCAGTGTTCACTGCAATGCTTTGTGACAATGGCGTCAAAGATCTTGTTTTGAACCAAGAAGATAAACCACAAACTCTTTCAACTTAGCATCAAACCTACAGGAGGACATTGAACTTAACTGAGCTTGAATAACTATGGTAGTATGGACTGACATATAATAGGCTACGTATGATCGTCGCCAGTGATTGTATTGCCTTAAATGAGTAGAAATATTGTCGAGATGCTGTTATTGTGCCATTCCATCGGTGAACATTGACAACAGTACCCTGCTGTAGCTGTGAAATGGCGTCATTGTGTTTGTTCTTCTCGCTAAAAGTTTGGTTCTTTACTTTATGAAGTTGCTATCAGTGAACTTGGGAAAAAGAACTCGTTCGTGTAATGAATGACAATCGTAAGAAACAGATCCGCAGTAACACTGCTTAGTACTTGCTGTATTAAATGATAATCCAATGAAGACAATACTCTATGGCCACAATGGCTGACACGTTATAGCAATTACACGAGACGTTACATGGGTATCACACTTGTCAGAAATGAGTCTCTCTTACCAATCTATATTTTACACCAACAATGCGGTGCCTAGTTACTGTCGGGATATCACTAGGCTGTAAGTGTATTTGCCACGAGAAGTCAGAATAATGGGACTCGTCTAGGTGGCGATGAAGGATGTATTTATTATGAGATCGTACACAAGTACACAAAAAAGCAGTGCAAAAATGCATAGACAATGACAGTGATTTTATTCACTGCTGATTAGTAACAGTGGACATAAAAACATGAAATATGCAAGAAAAATACAGCTGGTGAGCAGAAATGACCGGTGTCATGTGTAATGATGTACAGTAGAAATAATATCTGCAGCTGCATAAACAGTCCAACAAGCATCAACATGAACAATTGAACATGAGCAACATTCAACACTCCCTGCCCTGTGAGGTATTAGGGGAGGGTTATCAGCCTGAGATGAAGCTGGGGGGGTTGTACGACATTAGGCCCCTATGGTGTAGAAAACTCCCTGAAATGGTGTTTTTTGTCTGTAGCTTTTATTCTGCAATTCCAGATTCAAAGTTAGACTTGAACTTCCAGTTCCACAAGAACCACCAAAATGTGCATGAACTCCTGCAGCAACAAAGACTTAATGTCCATTCAACACTTCAGAGCTTCTTTCAGACACATTTAGTCAACTCGATGAACTCATCAGCTGTTTCAGTTCGTCCCTGATTAAGTGGACGGTTGACTGACTGACAGATCAATGGTGAAACAAAACTTGGATGAAAGACTGTTTGACCACGCAGTAAAGCGACAGCAATTTACCCAACACGTACATGACGTACGTATCATCCACAAAACCTAGTCCCGTTTTGACTACCTCGGATAAATTTGTCACAAAGGTACTGCATTAGCACAATTTCAAAGGTACTCGAGCATTTTCCACTTCACTTAATAGCAAGTAGCACAGAGCAGAAACGGCTGCATTACATATCAGCAGTGAATGCCGACGGCCAACATCACATAAATATGCACGAACGTTACCAACGTAAACAAAAGTGTTAACTCGATAAAACTGCACACAGTAACAGTCATATAATCAATACCAAATTATAAATCAAAAACCAAATCATAAAAGGCTATTATTAAAGTTTACACTCGGTGACAATTGTGTGTGGTCATAACGTCATCATATAGTGCTATTCTTCCTGCATAACCATTGTGTTCAATGCTCGTCAACTTCTCAATGTAGTACTCAGGCAGCCGGTGTTCCTCTGCACCTTTCACTATCATGTCGAGGTACTGCGGCGATGGCCTACGATCAGCATAGCCTGTATCAAGCAGTGCGTAAGTCCGACATTTCATCTGTATGCCTTCAACTGAATTTACTGTCACAGTTATTGGCTAAACACACACAAACACACAGTTATGCAGATGCACATTTCATTTGTCAAATACATTCAACATTTATGTCAATGAATTCACACTATTTCCTACTCACAGCTAATAAGCTATTTTAAGACACATAAGATATCTGTATGGCCAACGTCTTAAACGTCAAAATGAGAGAGGACTATGATATTACTGCTACTGTAATAATTATTATTATGCCTCACAAATGGTATGGTGGTAAATAAAATAATTTCCAGTAAAGCCTTCAAAAATTATTGATTAACAAGAATGTTGGCAGTTTCTGACGTGCCCTATTTTCCACATTTTCAACCATGGTAGTTCGACCTATTTGATTCACAGATTCACCAAATGTCTATCAAACCGTCTTGAAAAATACTGCAGATATCTCTATCAAATATCTCCAGTGCTGTATCGTACGGTACCTATTTTGCCATTCAGAAAATTTGAATACTATATACACACATTACAGAGAGAACTGCATTTTAACAGGCATGTAAATAAGACTGTGAAGATCGAGACTGAGACTAGACTTCTAGCTTTCAGTCCGAGAAGAAACACAGACTTTCCAAGAATTCTATATACATGACCAATATCAAGACTGAGACACTGAATGGCAAGACTGTGACGTTTTTTGTAAACAGTGACTGACTGATGTCAGACTGGAAGAGTTCTACCCAAATCTTGAGGATTGATCAAAGCGCCATTCGTTGATTTAGCTTGCGCAGAGGACCATACTCCACTTTCAGACCTCCACAGAAAACCCTCATGTCAAGACCTCTCGAGTAGTTCCACCATAGCCTGCCACCACCTCAACCTGTGTCTGTTGATTATTTCTGCTGTAGGCTGACCTCTGAGTACGTAAAACATAAACACGAGCGCAACTGCTAAGACGAAGAATAGAGGCTGTGAGTCACTCATTGGAATCACCGATGTTCAGTTTAAGTGAACTCAGATTTGACTAGAATTTTTCGCTATGTGGTAAACTGTAAACTAAAGCTTGTAAAACGAGACTTTAATGCTCTAGACCGAAACATTCCAAGCTTTCTCCAAGACAGACATGAGACCGTTTCAAAGGTATGATGTCAAGACCGAGACTACGACTACTGTACATGGCTGCATTTTACACTGAAATAAAACGGGACAGTGTAAAATTCCGGATCAGTGGACCGATCCGACAACACAATCTAGAAAGACTCTTTGTTGACAGTAACACAAGCTAGTGAGGCTGACGTCATCGCCAAGTCTATAAAGTTGGAAGTTGTTTATCGAAAAAAACGTTATTTGAAAGTCATTCGTTGGCGCTACAACACCGACTACTGTAATGAGTTAGTATCAGGGACTGCATAGATTTCCGTCATTTAAATAAACTTCAACAAATTTACAATCTTTTTTTAATGGCTCGGATTTGTAATATACCTAACATTTAGTCTACATTTACCTCGTATTTTCATTCTCACATTACAGTATGTGCAGTAGACTAATCAATCACGACAGCTTTTTATTTCATGACCAGATATCGTATCGTATTTTCAATATAACAGTAGACACCTTGTAGATGTTAACATGGACGCCTTCTTGAGCATCAAGGTTACTCAGTTCACTGAACTTTATCAACCAGACAACGCCCCAGACACTGTCACCGCAAGACGGTACAACAGTAGCAGTTGCTCCTTTCCACGTGAACGACCGACGGTCAAAGTCGAGACGATAATCAGACAGACACGCCGTCGTGTGAAACACTGCTGTAGGATTCTGAACATGAATTCTTGCGGCCAGTAAATTACTTCCAAACCCAAAATAGCAGAAACTATCACCTGCACAGTTCAGCAAGTACGTGGAAGCATGGCAAATACACGAAATGTACAGGGCGGCATAAACAAGTGGGCAAAACTTTTGTCCACATCAGTGTTTTTTAGTCAGCTGTTTTAATATTAGTTTTAGTATTAGTCTAATAATAATAATAATAATAATAACCGTCTTTATTCAACGCCTGACACATCGCAGGCTGGTGTACAACGGCATCACACAGGTACGAGAGGTGCTGGAGTGGCGCCAGTCGGCTGCCAACCGCAAGGTCCAGCC
>Ga0056114_1000617_pt1 | contig 13241 bp, 10 predicted proteins | sample WorMetHERISLAND1_FD_77005 | JGI IMG/M metagenome (GOLD analysis project Ga0056114, IMG submission 77005) | Marine gutless worms symbiont microbial communities from Max Planck institute for Marine Microbiology, Germany - Olavius loisae HERON... ...
TTAAAGTCTGTAACGTTTTAAAAAAAATGTGGCAAAGCCGGCAGCCCGGGGGGGGGGGGGGGATTTTTTTCGACTCACACTGTATATAAGCGCCTTAGAAATACTCTTACTTACTTACTTACAAGAACACACAGACAGATGGGTATACACAGACACACGAGAACACACAGGCAGACACAGAAAGATATGCACAAGAACTCAGACAGACAAGAACACATGACAGACATGTCAGAAGACAGACAGACACACAAGAACTCAGACAGACAGACAAAAATACACAGACAGGTAGACAGGTATATACCGACACAAAAGTACACACAGACAGGTATGCAAAAATACACAGACAGGTATACACACACAAGCACACATACACTGGTTTCTTGTTAGCAGGAGTCATAAGTGGAACTGTCTACAGAAAATACGTCCGAGAGCTCTGTCTATGAGCAAATACCATCAAATCACACACAAACAAGCCCTGTCAAAGCCGCTGTCACAAGCTGATTTCCTCACAGACACAGGTGTAAATTGTGTCACATTCTATTACTAACAGCACTGACACACAAGCTGATTTCTACCTGTGCTTTCTCTGATTTGACGGTGGCAAGCAGCTGTTGATAGTGATCGGCGTTGTCACTGAAGACATGTGACAGACTAGCAGCCGATGACTGCAGAGCTGACAGTGTCTGGGAAACAACTTGTCTGTCAATTGCCTCATTTATCTCACTCACCGCCAGTATGCCTACGCGTTCGTACGACAGCACGACAAACAGTGAATTATTATATGTGGCCGCCGACACCAATGTACGTCTGTCAAAGAATTCACATTGTTGTCTCAACTCAAAACTATCAGCAAAAATCCTATTTAACAATATCCTTGATTTATTATTCAAACAAACAGACAAACAATTATAATTATAACATCTCAAATCAGTTCATTAGTTCATACTGTGACTACATTGTGTTCCACCCTTTCATTTTCTGGATAACTCGGTCAAAATCAACAAATTGTGATTATTTTTGACGCACTGATGCATGACAAAATTTGTCACCATTGCGTTGTTTATAGCATTTTGTTTGCTTCAATCAACACGTGTGCATTGGAAGAGCAGCAGCGACAGTTAAGACAAAGCATGACATGTATGGAGTGAATTTGTTAATGGAAGACCATTATTAATCAGCGACATCTCATGTGCCATGTTTCTCTCAACCAGCACGTCGAAGCCTACAGAGACTGGCAGCTGAGTGGACTGGCAAGCCTATGACCATCTAATGGCCATGCATCAGTGCTTCGCTGACCTCACCATGATACACTTGACCTTCTGAACCTTGGCAGCTGACTCACAAACATCGCCCCACTGACACAGGATGTCAACTGGACTCAGAACAGAGCACATATGAGAACATCTGGCAAATGCAATGGCAAATTATCACCTAAGTAATCAAGTAAGTAAGAACGGTACAGACGGTTGTGTTCTGCCGACATCTGTTCATTGACGTCATCAATACAGCGTTGAATCTCATGGTGACGTAACATGTCATTCATTGATGATTCCTAAAACAAACCCACAGCATCCATTCATCACGAATATATACATTTGGAATTCTAAGGAATTTTCGTCTGTATAAGCATTCATTCATCACTTCACTATCACAGCACATACACTCTAGAGAACCAGCCAGTAGTAATAGTTCTACAGGGTTGGATTGGATTGTGCAGTGTTTTACGTCCCCGCCAACACAGTATAGGTTATATGGGCGATGGTTTTTACAGGTCGAAAGACCCAACCAACCATATCAAAGTACTGAAGGAAAATCTTCAAAGGCAAAATCAAACAATGCAAAAAAAACAAAATACACATATGCATACACAATAATAGACAAAAAAGGATACAAATATACAGCACAACAAGTCCCCTAGTCTACACTAATATGGAGTGACTAGGGGACGGCTCCCACAGAGGGTAGGTTCACCTGGCCTAAACAGTGGTGAGGCTGCCGCCGCGGTACCCTACAGGGTTTATTGACTCAACAAGAAACAGCCATATCAGCAGAGTGGTAGTGAGTGAGTGGATTCTTAACGGCTATACAGTACCATTCACGTCGGTATAAAATGGAAAATACAAAACAGAAGACAAATTAAAAATACAGACCATGCAGAAACTACACACGACCCCCGGAAAAGGTAAACAACACAAAACACAGCAAAACAAAACTTATCCTGATTACAGTCGCCTCTTACAACACTCGCCATTGAAACAAGGTGGGCTTATTCTACAATGCTCCTGAGCCCACACGGGGCAAACTTTCTTCCAGTTGCAGCCACGAAAGTCACAACTGACACATGAATACAGTCTGATATATCTTCTGTTTACTGTTTGTCTCCTGGTATGTACGATAACACGTAGACACAACACAACACAACATGATGAAGTATACACACAATGTCTACACCACACAGACCAGGGGCGTGTCTTTTACTTTTTTCCTACATATAGAAATCTATGCTACAGTAAAAGACTACTTCCTCATGATGTCACACTAGATCCTATGTTGCTATAGAAACGATGTCAACAGCAACGTTCAGTCACGGATGTCACGATGTAACATGTCATGTTTAAACACGATCACAACCATAAAAAAACTACTGCTGCCATACTGATGCATTCATACACTAAAATGTTGTCGACTCGATACTAACACTAGCAAATCTGCCCTAACGAAAACACAAATTCTCACCAAACTCACCCTCACCATGTTGTGGGCAGAGCTAGCCAAACCTAGCACAGGAAAATCCCGAGCTCGCGATTTCTCGCCAGTTCTACTAGTTCTTTGGTGAAAATTCTCGAGGAACTCATAAAACTAATAGTAAAAGACACGCCTCTGATACAGCAGCTAGACAGACAATTACACGTGTCTCTGTGTTTGTCTGTGTGTCTGTCTGTCTGTATGTGTGTCTGTCTGTCGGTACCCTCATCTTGGCAGACTTGGCCTTGAAGAGACGTCTGTGATACTTCTCGCGGCATGCAGCGTCCAAGTTGCTGATATGAGCGTCATCAGCAGCGAGACAGTCAAACATCCACACTGAATTATCAACCTCCGCAGCCGCGTTGATCTTCAGAATTGCCGACAACACTACATCACCAAGCACACACCTCTACTGAAGGTATCTACTGGCTTACCACTTCAACACATCTGTCACTGTCTGGCATTTTGCCATCGCACCTGAATGACAACTGCCGTCTTGTCGTCGATGCCCGCGAGCGACGACTACATTCCACAGCGAGCCAAACATGCGTTGTGACGCGGACATACAGCACCTTCGGTGACAGAGCATTTGCAGCTGCTGGACCTGGACTATGGAACAGTCTTCCATCGCACCTGAAAGAGGCGGACTTATCGTACAATAGATTCCGGCGGTCGCTAAAGACATTCTTGTTTGGATACTGGGGCCACGGCGCAGTGTAAACTATTTTAATTGTGCCATTTAGAAATAAGTTCAAATAACCTCACTTACTGAATTACACTACACAATGTTCTATTGACAACAAATCACAAACCACTGCTGATGTACAAAGGCACACTATTTACCAAGAATTACATTCTGTAGTCAAACAATCATCGTTACCTCCGATGGCTCCCAGAATCTCCTCATAGTCCAAACTCTCCTGCAGACAGACACAATCATTCCGTGTCTTCAGACCACATCAGAACACTATGACCTCCACAGTCAGAATCAAGTCTTCAGCCGTCACTGTCACAGAAAGTGTGCGTTCTTCTCATCACTTCTCAAACTGCTCCAAGACAAACTTTGCAAAAGTGAACAATGTCACTTCATTCGCATCATTATGGCCTTGGAGCAACAACAACTGGTAAGCTCTAAGAATGTCACATCAAGACTCCATCAGCAACCTATTTTTTATTCATTGAACATATAAACTCTGTCAAGTAGACTTGAGGCGACATATGAGAAATACAGTCGCCCAGTGTCTGCACAGATACATTCTAGTCTCTCTTTCTGGCTACCAGCACCTGTGGACAGACAGAGATTGGTACTGACTCCATCTATGTGTATGTTCTAGTCTGTGGTACAGACCTGTTTTTCCAGCCTCATGCAGCACAGTTCCTCGTGGTAGAACCTATCAGCAGTGTCCTGTATTGCTGTCGGTAGACACAGTGCTGGGTTGTTTAATGCTCTCAGCGTCGCCGTGTGATCACCAGACATCAGAGCAGCGTTGATGGCATCGACGGCACGTTGACCTGATGACAGCAGCAGCATCAGTCAGACGTGGATCAAAACTAGGGCTGTACCAGATTTCGGCTCTGCCTCCGGCCGGAATATGGCAGTTTTTCCAAATCCGGCACAAATCTGGCTCCGGCAAAAATGCCACCGGAGCCGGATAGTTTTGCCGGATTTGGAAAAGTCGACTTTTCCCAGACATTAATTATATAACTTGGAACTGTAGTAACTTAATCTAGTAGGCCCAAATAAGTAAGAAATCCAGAAAATTAAGAAAGTCATAACGGTAACTGCTGCACAAAAAACAATCAAAAACTCAAATCACTTGTACGTTTGTAATGTTTTACACATCAATTAGTAAATTTACAGTCAATTTGGAAACTCGGCTCCGGTTCCGACTCCGGCCGGATCTATCATACCAAATCCGGCAAAATCCGGCTCCGGCCAGATTGGAAGAAAATAAATCCGCTACAGCCCTAATCAAAACACGGCCAATAGCAACCAAACTCACTTCAGAAGACTGATGTTCACAATTAGCATCTTAACCCTTTAACAAGCCATATGGATACAGCTATAAAGATTGGATTAAGCCGTCATTTGTAATTTTTGACATCTGAGCACTCTCACGCTCAGAGCTTTTTACATCCTCTAAATAGGGAACATATCAGGCCTATTATACAGCTGCTGGAGCCTGCACTGGGCTATTAGGATTCAAAACATTGTTAATTATTCATATTAAAAGACTGAACTAAGATTATCACAGTTACCATGTGAACATCAAGAAGTTGCAAGACCAACAGGTAAAGTAAAGTATACTAAGTAAACAGTGTGTCTTACGGCTGACGTTGCTTTCCATTTCATCATTTGCCGCTGCTACACTCAGTTGTATCTCATCACGACTCAGCAACGTGTCACCGGCGACGACGTCCTGACATCATTCACAACTCGTTCACTCACTCACTCATTCTCACTCAATCACTCACTAACATGAATGAATGACTGAGTAGATAATTAATGGCACATGAGCACAGTTAGACTATACAGTGCCATTCACGTTAGTTCATACTGGAAAGTACAGGACAAAAGATAAATGAAAAACAAACACTACAAAAAACTAAACACAACCCAGAAAAAGCAAACAACCCAAAACACAGCAAAACAAAACTACCAGGTTTAGTTGCCTTTTATGACACTCGACCAGGAAACAAGGTGGGCTTATTCTACGATGCTGCCGAGCCCAAACAGGACCCTTCAAAACAGAGAAGACCCAGTTCACAACTGGACTGAAGAGGCAGAAAGAAGGATGTTGTAAGATGCATTGTCAGTTCAGACACTCGTGGAGATGAGACTGCTGTGTACCACTTTGTATCACATGTTCACATGAAACAACTGCTCATCACTCATCTACTGCTATCACATACCAATCAGTGACATGACCAGCACTGGTGGCTTTTAACAGCGTTTACTGTGATATTTTCAATCCATAATTATTCACATAACTCACCTCATGTTCACTGTCAAAAGTAAGCATTACTTCTGAGTGGTTGTCGTAACGTCGGTCAACGAAGTCGTCAATCTTTTAACGGTTTCCCTTAAACTTTCAGACACGAACCTGTCATCGATTGTTCTCCTGATAACTTTGCTGTGCATTGTGATGTGCATAGACGACACATAGTATTTAGTAGTGAGTATGTAAGTAAAACGTACATTTGTATAGCGCATAATCGCCAAAGCCCCTAATGCACTGTATGCACTATTGCACTAATACTCTCAGAGAAAGAACGTCTTCAAAGGATGTCCAAATCTAGTAGTGCTGTGGCTAGTGTCACGCAACAGTCAAGGCAGAGAGTTCCACAGTCTTGCACTGATTATAGAGAACGTCCGCAAGTCTCTACAGTACAAACAGAGCACGTTATCTATAGCCTGTGTGTGTCTGTGTGTATACATTTGTAATGACCATCTTGTGTTGCTGAGCCTCTGACAGATACGTGAGGTAAGTGTCAGCATTAGCATCAGTGACGCTAGTGAGGCGTAGGTACGGCAGCTGCAGAGCTGATACTAGTGACGGCTTGTCGTCCTGTCTCACCGCCTCATTCACCAGTGATACAGCAAACGATACTGTACACAACACATCAGACAACTGACAGTCTAATTAGCCCTCTGAAACCCACTGCTGCTATATGGGTATAGCTATAAAGCATCCTGTGGCAGACAGGGTTAAGCTGTCAATTGTATTTTTGACATCCGGGCACTCTGACGCTCAGCCCTGACTTCAGAGTGTCCGGATGTCAAAAATCACAAATGATGGCTTAACCCGGTCTGCACAGGATGCCTTAATTAATTATTTTAAATGCACATTAATGGACTTATTGCATTACATACTGGAACTCCTACTTCATAGAATTTGTGTTAATTTTTTAACAGCATTTTTTGTAATCGCGATAAAATCTTACGCATTAATGCATTTAGGTTTGACAGCAATCACTACAGAGAACAACGGTGCAGTCATCAGATGAATCAAAGTACTGACAGCGAACAGTCAATGTTTATCACACCTCAGTTATCTTCACACTTTCATCAGAGCAAACACAGCGGTGAAGGCACGACAGCTGTCACAGCTAGAATACTATGTGTGAGATCTCATGTGATAAATACCAGACACCACAGACTACGTTTGATATATCAAGGCCGATTGCAAGAACGCTGCTCAAATCTCCACTCGGTTGAGTATCACTCAACTGAGTGGTGACTTGAGTGGCTGATTTTGTCATGTAACATTTGTGTGGACTCATATTGACTTGAGAGTGTCTGTGTGTTCTTGCAATGATTTTCATGCTGAGTGTACTCAAACCAGTTACTTGAGTACACTCAACCGTTGACTGGCTGAGTGTACTCAAACCAGTTACTTGAGTACACTCAACCGTTGACTGGCTTTCTTGCAATCCACCCTAAAAGCTGTGATATAAACACAGCCGTACCATTGACTTTGTTGACGTTGCCCTGTATTTCAGCCTGGGTCAACAGTTCATCATAGACATCAGCAACATAGCTGGCATCCACTGACTACACACACAAACATATCCTGTCTTCTACAGATAGTAAAAATGCACAGAAGTGCCTACATACTTCTCTAGTCTTTCCCCGAGTCCTGCCAGTTTTTGCTGGGTTTTCCCACACAGACTTTCCTGTAGCTGTCTGTGACATGGTGGCATTGTGTTGAGACAAACAAATCTTCATGCTTTGTCAACGATTCTCCTCATTTTCACATGAGATGATACCAATGTATCATTTCTTACTTACTAACACAAGTCATCACCATCATTGCAGACAAAACTGTGGCATTGAAAATTAACACTGTTCCATTAGTATGCACCGTATTTTAAAACTGACACACACCACGACCATGGATAACCACTGGCCACAAGCAGGTGTTGTCTGAGCCACTTCAGCCATTTTGAATTTCGGCATCCATAACATCTGGGAATGGAGAGACATGCATTAAGCACTGCAAATTCTGTAAACAGACTCTGGCAAGTGACGATGACAGCCGAGCTTCTTGATCCTAAGATGTCATTAAGAAATTCGTCAGTGCAACTGCATGCACCACTAGGAGTGCGTAGCGTCAAATGTAAACATCAGTCTCCAGAGTGGACGAATCTGAGCCATTATGATTGCTTCATTCAGGGAGAGGTTATTGGATTTCAGGTGTTGCTGGATAGTCTTTATCCACGTAGTACGAGGGCGTCCTGGTGGTCTCCTCCAGTTCTCCAAGGGGCAGCTGTTAAGATCTTCTTAGCATCTGTTTCGTCTGGCATTCGTAAAACGTTGCCAAACAAGGAGAAACGTTGTGCTTACTGGTAAACTGGTGAGAACAAACGGCTTAGTGTTGCTGTGTGAACAACAATCAGCATCGTGCAATGTAATGTAAAGCACAGAAAACTGAAATCTGAGGTGCAGACAGTCGCTAGGTGGGTTGCAGTGGTGAGGTTTTAAGGTAATGTTTGAAACAGTTGAGAGAGGGTGAAGTTCTAATGGTAAGAGGTATTTGGTTCCAGATTTGTGGAGCTGCAGAGAAGAAAGGCACACAGATCACCAACGCTGCACCGCTGACAGCATGTGCCATGCTGCTGAGAGCAAACCAATCGCTGGTGCTGTGTCACTGATATCAAACTCAGTGACGACAACATCTCACATCATCATTTAGCTATAAACACTCCACTGCATAGCTACATCGGTTACCTTGTTGAAAGCAATCTCCTTCTTGATCTGTTTGGCATCATACAACACCGACTGATAATCATCGCCCAGCTCATCCACAATGTTACACAAGTGGGCGGCTGGATTCAGCAGACAGTTGACGGTCGTCATGGCGACACAGTGATCCACCGCATCATTGATGGCGATTATTGCTGCATGCACTACAACAGTAACGGTCGTTATAGTAACGAGTGTCATCATTATCATTATCATCATCAGCCACAGCATCTTTCTATTGTCAATTCATTCATTTGCTCAAAGATTTTGACAATAACACATTGAAAAGCAACAAGAACCGAGCTGGGCAAAAGTCGTTTAAAACTGATATTCGCCCATGAAACTACAAACTTAATAATAATAATAATAATAATGAGTAATGACGACACATAAAACCAGAAAAATCAACATCGCATATTGTTTGTCTAAACGATGACAGAGATGTGAAACTAACAGTTGGTGGCAGACTGTTCATGGATTCATCACACGCTCAGTATAAAGATTATGCCACACACCGCTGGTACATCGAGGCCTGAATAATTTATATGCATGTCCACGAGTAGTTGTGGTAGGACTAAACTCGAAAACTTGTTAAAATTTACAGAGAGACCAACTCAAAAACTATTTCGTAGCAAAATATTAAATCTGGATGCAGCCGACGAAATTCTAGTCTGAGCAACTGTCTGCTTATTTAGCAGAGTCAGGACGTGGAGAGAATTTCATGATCTTTACCTGCTGACATCACAGGCCACTAGAGCTGACATCTTGTAGCATTCGTTAACAGCAACTGTATAACTTCTCACAACCAAAAAGATTACCAGTATTCTATCAACTCCACATTCATCTGCAAGTAAGTAACTAGACATAAATCTGAAATGAAAGAAACTTCAACTTACAGGCAGCTTCATCAACTGGCATCTGTCAACACATCAAACATTAAATACCATTCAATACAATAGTAGAGTTTAACGTGGACTCAAAAGTTGAGCCATACAACTATGGACATAGAAAGGTAAACGGTGCAATTTATTGCCTCACAGTTCAAAATTAAAAATTGATCTTAAAACGAACATACTGGCTGAAGACTATAGGACCCCTAGTGTACAAAATTTGGTCGCTCAGCGGCAATGTCACCATCGGTCAAATCATTAATTGCCCCTTTGCCCGGGGGAGTAGGGGGTCCAAAATACAATCTTTTATAAGCCAAATAAAAAGTTTTACCCAGAAAATTTCATTCCAATACGTTCACAACTCTTAAGTTATCCTGCGCACAAACAAATAAACAAATGAACGGACAAAACAATTGCGTAATCCTCTGACTTTGTTGCGGATAATAAATTAACTAGACGTGCTAACTAACTGAAGGCGTGTAAACTGTACAGATGCACCCTACAGCTGACAGTATGATGTATAGTCTCACCTCACTAGCTAACATTCCTCCAATCTTACTGAACGCTGGCATCTGAATACCATACTTGTCCAGTTCACGCCTCATGTTACTGATCTCCTCGTCTGTCAGACCACACACACAGTCAATGATACCACACAGAGACACACTGACCATCAAAACAACTACTGCATGCTACAGTAGCAGAAGACGTCTGCCTATGGTGAACACATGACATTCATTTCATGCATGCATCACCAGATGTGTTTAGCACGAAACGTAGACATCAGTCTCCAGAGTGGACGATTCTGAGCCACAACGTATGCTTCTTTCACAGAGAGGTTTTTGGATTTCAGGTCTTGCTGGATAGTATTCATCCATGTAGTACATGGGTGTCTTGGTGGTCTCCAGTTCTCCAAGGGGAAGCAGTTAAATCTTCATGGCATCTGATTCATATGGCATTCATGCAATGTGGCCAAACAGGGAGAGACGCCAAGCTTGAACAACAGTCGAAGGGGTTGACCATCTCACGTCGTCATTCTGCAGACTGTGGTATCATTTGATTCCTAACAGCTTTCACAGGCACCAATGACAAGTGCATCAATCTTGAGTACGTCTCTCTGGCTAACTGCCCAGCACCCAAGAGCAGTATAGAAGATGGGTAGAATGCAGGTATCATACAGCTTCAGCATGCTGTAGGCAGAGTCACAGTAAATAACTAGAAACACCGTCATTATACTACATGGAACACCGTCATTACACTGCATATCCCAACAACATCACAACATATCGCATGTTGTTTCACCTGACACTGACAGGACAATGAGAAGATACTTCTAACTGATTAGCTACCATGATGGTGGGTGGAGACGATTCTGAGCCTTTGGACCTCAGACCCATCACACTAACTACACCTGGCTGAGACAATGTAACGAGCAGAGACAAGCAGGTGTGACGACGGCTCACCTGTGAACTTGATCTTGCCATACAAGTCTTGAATCTGAGGTGCTCGGCCGAGCTTGAACAGGTACAGGCTGCACACACCACACTGGTAACTTGACAAAACAATCACAACTCAAGATGACAGTAGGGAATAACAATGTGGGAAATCAACTGAATGTTAAGTACCAGCAGTGATGCCACATTACTGCAGTTGCCACGAGTCCCCACAGACACACACAACTGCACATGCACATCCTTGCAACCTACTCTACTGTGTTCATCTGCACCATGTTCCATTAACATGTTCAATATCTAAACAACAGTTACTTAATACTAGTGCAAAATCTTCTATTATCTCCAGCAACTCTTCCATAATGTTCATACAACTCATCGACAACACTTCAACAGTCATTAACAACCAGTCAGCAGAGATGAACACTGCACGACCTCGTCAGCTTAGCCGCAGTCAACGACTCCCTGTCTAATGCCTCGCAGTTCATTTCTGCCACATCAGTAAGGTCCATGTTAGACATGCAACGAAGTCAAGAAACAACACTATCATTGCACAACTTTGTTGCTGAACAAAGTTGCTTAGGTAACTGTCAATTTCCCTTCAGCAAACAATCGCCAAACAAACATGACACAGACGACAACATTAGTGCTTTGACAACTGCATCAACACTATCAGATGCATCAAGTGAATGTTAGAAAGCGTAAGAGAAATTCACGGGCACGTAAATGAACAACTGACTAATCGAGGCTCAGCAAATGAGCGAGAAATTGCTGAAGAATACAGATGGTTCATATCTAGCAATTTTGTTGCTTGACTTGTCAAACGTTAGGCAACTTGCAATGTCAGGCAGGCAACTTTGTTGAGCAACAAAGTTGTACGACTTTGTTTAACTTTGCTGCGTGTCTGACATGGACATGAGTATAGTTGTACGCTATCACCAACACAGTCTGCAACATCGCTGGCTCTCATTATGTTTACTCACAAACAGTGTGAGTTAGCAGCGTCAGTGACATCATATCAAGCTGCAGCAGTGACATCATCATTGACAGTATCACAGAGCCTACCTCAGAGCATGGATGCAGTAGATCACTCGCGGCATGTTCTTTCTATCGTAGATGTCTGTCGTTTCTGGGTAGAAAATCTACCAATCACAAACAACCAGATCTCATCAGCAAATCTATGTACTATACATGACACACACAAGTTGGTGTGTAAATAATGACAAAAATAAAGACAACACAGTGTACTTTACTACACTGCTTCATTGTCAAATGAGAAGTCCAGCTGTTGACGACAAACTTTCCAATACCTGCATGGTTTGTAAACAGCAGCTGACAGTTTATGGGTATTTCATCCCTTGACATTTAATTCGTGCCTGGTTTTGCCCTTAGACCTGGATGTTTCTCCCTTTTGGATGTTACTCTTCAGGACATTCCCCATGTTTGAAAGTTTCACTCCCATGGACTGCATTTGAGGCTGTCAGGGGGCAAAATATCCAGGAGGGGGCGAAATGTCAGAGGCTAAATGTTCAGTTAACACAGCCAAAGTTCTATACTTGCCAGCCTATCTGCTTATTGCATCTGAAGTGTTCATCATAACCTGTCTCTCAAAAACACATGTGAGCCTGTGGGTGCCAGAATTTATACACGATAACACATGGGTAATTTTTGTTATCCAAATGCTACTGACTGGGAGCCAAATATGAGATGCTTGAAGCTTCCACTGTGCCAATTCAGCAGCAGAATTCACACCAGGATCACCAACACAATCTCTAGAGGTCACACGAGGTCAAGTCAAGTGAAACCACAAGAAGTGATTCAGTTTGACAACAGCATTCCATAAGTGATTAAGTATGGCACAGGCAGTATGTTGAATTGTTTAACACTTTCAACGCCTGGCTAATAACGTTAACCACATGTATAAATGACACTTTGTGCTGTTTACTGTGACATTCAGGCCAAGCAGCTGGTTATTTCTAGGCCAGGCAACCAGTAATTAGACACGTTAACAAGGCAAAGGATGCATTAAATGTCCCTGGTGTTAAGAGATCAGTAACATATCAGTTGAAGATCATCGATTTTCTAAATGTCAGCGTGCATTTCATGACCTCATTGACAGAATTTTGCAACAGTGTCGGGTGTAAGGATGCAGCTGCCAGAGTGGCAAAATGGTCTGATGATCAGCTAACATATGTCAGCTATACTCATGTCCATGTCAGACACGCAGCAAAGTTAAACAAAGTTGTACAACTTTGTTGCTCAACAAAGTTGCCTGCCTGACATTGACATCGACACTCTGCAAGATAGAAGGGAAATATTGTCGGAGCGATTCTTCAATCGTCAAGTCTTGCCGAGCAACGCACTTCTTCATCATCTGCTACCTGATAGACGTGACAATGACACTATCAA
>Ga0056114_1000618_pt1 | contig 13236 bp, 11 predicted proteins | sample WorMetHERISLAND1_FD_77005 | JGI IMG/M metagenome (GOLD analysis project Ga0056114, IMG submission 77005) | Marine gutless worms symbiont microbial communities from Max Planck institute for Marine Microbiology, Germany - Olavius loisae HERON... ...
AACGTGAAAATCTATCTCGTCTGTCTTTAAGCGAGTTTAAGTTGGCAACAAATAAGACGTTGGGATATGACATGCCACGGGTGTCACTGAAGGTGATATGTACTGCTCGTTTTTGGATTGATTGACACTGGTCCAAGACTTTCGACTGTTGTGTGACTGGCAGCATGAGTCGACCGAAAATGCAGTAGCGAGAAATAAAGGACCACTAAAAAGCATTTCTTCTGTGTCCGTGTCATTGAACCATGGAACGGCCTTTACGCCACTGAAGAAGACTTTAGCTTTCTGGGGCGTTTCAAGTCTTTGCTGGGACGTACAGATCTTTCGTAATAATACAGATCTTTTGTCGTACGGTACCTTAAATATACTGAGTAACTATTACTTGCATTATACAATTTCACTTGCATGATATTACTGTACTGCGAAATTAGTCGGTTTGTTTTCAGTGTTTACTTCGTGTCAGTTTTGTATGATTAATTTTTCATTGTTTTTATATTTTCCGGGGGTTATGTAAGTGGTGGCTGCATTCCACCCTTTAGCTTCCTGTTACACATGTTACATTGTCTTTTGATTACTATTTTTATTTTTCATTTTATTATGTTAGCAAATGCTTAAGTGATTAGTAGTATTACCGGCTACAGCTGATGTCATTGTATCTGTAGGTGCCCTCGGTGACAAAGATGACAAAGAGGATAAAAAGAGCGAATCGGCTGAAGAAGAAGATCCAGAGATTGCTGAGGCTCGGCGTGAGGCCGAAGAAAGACGCAACGAGAAGTATCGCCGAATGGAAGAAGAACGCGAAATCATGCGACAAGGAATACGCGATAAGGTGTAGTATACTACTATTCCAGTTATGATTCCACTGTAGTATAGGCCTATTCTACGCTTTAGTCAATGACACTAGTCATAATAGATGTGTTTTGTTTATCGCTTTTTATTGTGTTGCTGTTTGGCTCGACTTAATTGCAGCAGCGCCGACTGAGTGACTATTTCCAATAGTGTATGTATGATGGTAGCAGTTCGAGCTAGCAGTTGAAATAATGCTATTTTCGGTTTGAGTGTGAGCGAAAATAGCATTATTTCAACTGTGCAATATTCTGGTGAATTAAAAATAAAAAGTAACACAAAACTTCGCTTTTTGACTAAAATGTACTACAATTATTTCTTTGTTTAAGCCGAAAAGTAACGTAATGCGATAAAACTACAAAATAAACATCTACTGATGATTTCTTTGTAACGCTACAGTCTTAGCCAGAAACCACAGTTAAAATGTTTAAAAATTTTTAGATTGTTAACTAAAACACATAAAAAAATTTAGTGACAGTTCAGTTCGATTCACAGGTGCCGATTATTTTTAAACGATTCTAAGCCCAGCGCGTTAAGTGAACATAAAATAAAATATAAAAACGATTATTTCGTTGTTCAAATGCATAGTGGTGGACTGGCCATTAGGTTAACTCACTGGCTGCTGTTAGAGGGCCCGGATTTTTTAATGCGAAAAATTGACCATCAAAAAACCAATGCAAAAACAAAAACACAATCAGAAAAATGCACATACCGCGTGGTCAATTAATTCTTAGAAAAATTGATAAAATTGGTGCTACCATGCAGATGTCAGATTTTAAGGCCAAAATGCACCAAATTCGATGTCCGCTGAAGCTCTGCCCCAGACGCCACTGGGGAGCTCACATCGCTCTCCCAGTTTCTAGAGCTCCCCAGTTCATTCACAGCACTCCCCAGACTGCTAGCTCTATTTAACTGACTTATTGGTAAGGGGAGGGAGGGGAAGGACAGAGGAGGAAATGGTAGAGGAAAGGAAGCAAAAGGGAAAGGTAAGGGGAGAGGACTATAGGAAGGGAAGGAAGGGGATGGAGGGAAGTATAGGGGCCAGTGAAATAAAGTGTGAAGCTAGGGTCCGCAGGGTAGCTAGTCTGCATTTGCTGATAGACATGGATTAAAGATGGATGGTTTATGAGGCCTGTTTGCTTTCAGCTGCTAAATTCTCTGCGTAATCACATTTAGCGCGAATAACAAACTTCTCAGTTGCTTTCAGCATCAGTCTTGTGAAGCAGGCAGGAGTGACCTGGACTGAGGTCACCCTTGAACAGCTTGAGTGTCACGACTGACGCTGGCAGTACGTTGAAGAACTAACCGTCTGTTAATGACTACGAAATGAAAATATTTAGTTATGATACAGTATGATAGTTTAATCGTTTAACGTCCGCTAAAAAGTGACGTATGTGACCAAAAATAAAAATATAAAGAAGAAACCAAAACAAAAAAGCCGACGAGCAGTCCTCAGGGAGCCTGCAGACTATGGAGGACGGGATTTGTTGAACAAAAATGGGTTATATGCCTGGACTGAGCGTAATTGCGAAATTTTCGTCGGGAATTCAGCAGCGATGATGTTAAGAGTAACATCACGCAGCCGGCGAAAGTGTAATTGAAGCAAAAATGTCGCGGCTTCGGCGTTTTCATGGTGATAATTGTCCGCCAATAATTGATGAGTTCGTCCAGTGGCCAGTCAGTATAGGTCGCCAGGTGATCTATGGCTGCATACATAGACTCAACCTAACAGTACTGCCCGCCGTCGTCACTGCATCGCAGTCTCTGCATCTCTGCTGCTGATATACGAATCACTCTGAGGCATCTGTGGTCGTAAAGGAGATTCTAATGTGTTCCTTGTTTTACAATATTCAGATTACGTTGAATAATTGACGCGAAGAGTGCAATCGGCAATACTGTCTTTCTTCCTTGATAAAACGACTGATGCATCTACATTGTCAGTCAATACCAGTACTTCGCGCGTTCTCTGCGCAGAGAAGATTTCTGAGTAATAGTAATAACCAAAGTCACTCAAGATCATGAAACTGGTGGTATTCGATAAGCCGTATGTTTAACTTTTTTATTGTAAAAATCGTACACGAAATACACTTTAATTATCAACTAATAACACGTGCGATCTGCAGCGTTCGTAATGCCAGTTCGAGTAGCAGTGACCCTGCGCTTGGGACTAGCTGTATGAGCCCTCCATTCCCGCTGTTGCGGAAAAGACATAGACGCCTGCGGTCAGCACACCTTTGTTTGCATGTTTCGGGTCTCAGCGGCATCAGGCGCTGAACGAGTCATTGCCAGGTCCTTTGCTTCAGCGGGCAGTCCGGGCTCTAAGGAACAGACTGGCATCTATGGCGACAGCGTCAAACGGCCGGATGGCGTCACCTTAGTGCCATGAGAGTCAGACCGGGCCGTGGCCTGGGATGTAACGGTTGCAAACACGTTGGCAGATTCCTAATTCTTCTGCAGGCTGAAGCTTCCAGGAAGGCATTCGATAAGCCATATATGCAGCCTCATTCTCAATTCAGCCGGTGACTTTTGAGACACTGGGACCGACCAATGAATCAGCGGTTGACTTCCTCCGTGAGCTGGATCTCCTGCAAGTTCCAGGAGTAGCGACAGACTGCCTATCTATTCCAGAGAAAATCCTACTCACGTAGCTGAACGTTAAGTTTACGTACAAACAGTACAGTGACGTATAAATGATATTATACCATTATGTTAGATTAATAACAAAATTAAACGAGTAACAGTAGAAGAATTGAACAGTGATTATGTGCGTTTTATAGCCAAAGCGTTCTATATTCTACTGTCATTCACTGTGCACTGCAGCGATAAAATGCAGTTATTTTGCACAGCTTTTCAACAGGTTTGAACCTCTGGCCGCCAATGGAATAGTTTTTAGTCTTTAATTAGCCAATGGAAGAAAAAATAAAAATAAAAGAAAATGAAAAGCATGACTCTACCCATGACAGAGCAGAGCACGCAAGACGCCCGCCGCGCACCGACTTCTGTGCAGTAGACCTACTGTCATCTAATCAGCGCACAACGATCGTATCACCTACTCCTATTTCCTGTTGATCATCTGTCGAAACCAGTCATTCTGTGCACAGTTTCCGCGATACTGTCATTGGTTTTATGTGTGAAAGTGCGTGTAAACTGCATGTATGACCACTGTAGGCCACTGTATGGGACCCGGGATGGGTCTTACTTGCATCAAAAACCTAAATTAGTAACTAAGCTCATTGCTATATTTTCCGATATATTAGATTTAAAAAGGTTTAAAGTAGCTGAAATGACGTTCAAGGTTACTCAAGGTGATTGATAATGGCATTGTTCGTTAGACGCCCTATAATACTGTTGGTCTTTCATTGTAGCTTTCAACTTTTTGTCTTGTAGTGAAATATTATATCTGTTTATGACGGCAAATCAAATACGACCGTAGATTTAATAGCTGGCTGAAAAATTATTAAGACGAGAACTCTACGTTGAATCTGTTTAACATTTAGTAGCAGTTCAAGGTTGTGTGTTGTGTGTGAACAGTATGGTATTAAGAAAAAAGTTCCCATCGAACCTAGTCAAGATCCGGCACTCGAAGGTCGTCTCGGTCGGAGGAAGAAGACGCCGGAGGAGCTCGCTGCTGAGGCTCAACTCGCTGAACAGGAGGCTGAGCGTAGTAGTAAGTACTATGAATATATGAAGTTTCATTCTATTATGATTACCGCGCGATGCTACACGTGACGTGAACTATGCTGTCGCAAAATGTCAGTCTCGCTGTCCATCTGTCCATCTGTTCATCTGTCAGGCTCCGGTATGGTGTCAAAACGGCTAAATATGTCGTCGAAATTCTTCCACCGCATGTTAGCCTCATCATTCTAGTTTTCTTAAAACTAAATCGCGTTTCTATAAATTCCGACAAAGTCACTCTCATCAAAGGCGGGACGTTAAGTACGAGAGGGTATATAAAAATTCGCGATTTTAGACCAGTAAATCACTGTATCTCGGAAACGGTGCAAGATAGAGTTATAGTTACTGTTGAACGTTATAGGCCTACGAACTCGTAGGTTCTCTATCAAACCATGACGTCTCTCATGACATTGAGTGACCGCGACTAAGAGGTGAAAAATCAGATGATGATGATGATAACCCTCACCGTCCCAAAATGTTGTTTTGTGATCAGGCTCCGTACATACGAATTACGTACTTTAGAGATTTCTGGCACATTTACCGTGCATTTCTTGTTGCGTCGATTCATGTCCTTCATGAGTGTTGTTAATATGCTTGTCATGTGATGGCGTTTGTGCGTCCCAACAAAAGATACGTTGTTATTTTACGTTATGTTACGTTTTAACACAAATACCGTGCAGATCTGTTGACTGTATAGATCGCGTTTACACTTATAACAGAAAACCGAGACGTTTTCGTTTCTTCTCAGGTCGCGTCTCCACCGATCGTCGTCGCAAACGACCCATATATCTATATTATGACACAGTGTTAATGTCTACCTAATTTCATCGGAATCGATTAATGTTTGGCAGAACGGCCTGCAAATACGATTTTTATTGACCTGATTGATGACGGTATACGGCCATAGCGGTCATAACGAAGGATTTGTATAGCGCCTTGTGGTCCCCAGGTGGGCGGCACTAAACGGATAGACTTCTATTGTCGCCTGATTAAGATTACTTTTGCATGATCAGATGAGTTACAGATTCAGGGAGTGGCGGTGTGTGAGGGCCGACTGTAGTGGCGGGATGCGAATGAACGTATCTTTCGAGCTGCTGTACGGAGTACATCTCTGATCCGGGTCACATTAAGACGGTGTGCAGTTTACTGTAGTGTTAATTGGCGAGTGTCAGAAGAAAGAAGAGAAAGAAATGGCAGAGATACAGGAAGATGTGAAAGGATATGGTTAGGAGTGCTTGAAATGTTCGCCACATGTTCGCAGTGCAACGACTTAATTCTGTTCCTTTGCGGGATAGTTTTATGGATGATGACCGGGGATCACATGCCAGTTATGGAGATGCTTCGTCGATCAGTGTTAGACGATGAACAAGAAGAACAAAGTCTCGTCAAGATGTTGATTGTTCAGACCAAAGATCTCACGGAGAGATCATATCATACATACGGAGTGTGCGCCAGTGAAGAAGGATTAGGCCTAATCATTGTTTCGTAGCTCAGTCGACATTCCATGCAGTTAGCTGCTATAGTTGTGTTGTCGAAAGAAATGCATAGTTGCAGCTGTTAGATGTCATGTTAATTTTTGGATTCATTCAAATATTTTGCGTTTTTTCCTGTTCATAAGCACACAAAGTATTAAACTGTAAAATATTTAAAATACTAAAATTTTACAGTAGACGTTGTCATATCTTGACTGATGACAGTTAAGGCAGTTGGTTATTTTGTTGATAACTGAGAATTTTGGCTGAATTGCTTATTTACGCGAGCATCTTTGTCGCTTTTCTTCGACGACATGCATATTTGAATGCAATTTAATCATTTATCCTTTATAGTTATAATTACTTACTTGCTTTACATCGCCATCGTTCTTTGTCATAGCAGCGGTGGCATTTCTCGTGTCTGTTTGTTTGTGCTTTTCGTACGCGCCATGCTTCGTCATTTGATTTTTTTCTGTTTGCAAATCAAAGATTCGCTGTTTCCGAGAGACATGGATGACCTGACGAACCGAGTTCAACAGCTTCCAGGCAAGGTGATGACGTCAGTGAGTGGAATAGCGGACAAGTGCAGTATCCAATGATGTCCAGTCTGCTTCACATGCCGAAATGCATTTACGAGGTACGATATGATACGATACATACAGTGTGTGGAGTGTCTATAGAGTGTCTAGAGTGGATCGTTTTCATACACCGTGATTCATAAAATCGGGACCCCTTCGTATTTGTACAATAACTTTTTCAAATGTTGATCGATTTGAATGAAAATTACATCACTGTATTTGTTAGGAAATTTGCTTTCAGGCGATGTGGTTTGCAATTGCATATTTCATAAATATTTTTTGTATGGCGCAATATAATTGCAGTTACAAAATGTAGCACATAGCACGAATTGTACTCAACAAAACAACCAGTGTTTACTGAACAAAACAGCAGTATTTCAAAGAGTTGGTTCTTAAAATTCCGATACAAGATATAATAAATGATACATGTTACATCTTGTGTTCAAAGTGTCCTCCACCTGCAGCCGCACAGGCTTGAAGTCTCTTTCGCCACTCTCCAACTGCTTTATCAATTATGCGCTGGTCAGTCTTGTCCCATTCTTCAGCAATCCGGCGTCGTAGCTCGTCGACATCCTTACGTCTTGTCTTGTAAACCCGTTCTTGCAGTATGCCCCAGATCTTGTAGTCCACTGGGTTGAGATCAGGGCTGTTGGGTGGCCACAGATTTGGTGGAATGAAGTCTGGCGTCTCGACTTTCAGGAGTTCGACAGTACAATGCGTGTTATATGGTGCTACATTTTGTAACTGCAATTATATTACGCCATACAAAGAATATTTATGAAATATGCAATTGCAAACCATATCGCCTGAAAGCAAATTTCCTAACGAATACAGTGATGTAATTTCATTCAAATCGATCAACATTTGAAAAAGTTATTGCAAAAATACAAAAGGGTCCCGATTATATGAATCACGGTGTGCAACATAAAGTTGACAATGAATTCTCAATCTCATGAATCCAGGACATTATCACTGAAGAGGTGTATACATAGGTTGGACGTGTTCAAGTTAACAGTCAAGTCAACAGTGAGTCAGTGACATCAAATCGACATCTCGAAATCAAAGTGAAATTAAGAAAGCAAACAAGAAGCAATTTGAGAAAAATTACAGGCAAACTCTAATTTGAACACTGCTAGTAAAATATACTCAATATTATTTAAAATTACTGCGGTTTGTCTGTGCTGTTCACAAATAAACTTGAGGCGTTTTGACAGACTGAAATGTAGCGCTGCATGGTCTGTGATACGAAAAAATCAGTGCAATAAGCATTCACACATGTAGCATATCGTAGGCATATTGCGTGCATTAAATATAGTGTGATTAATAAGGCATGCAGGCAAAGCATGGGTTTTAAAGTGTCCCGGTTTGGGGTCCGATTTTCTCGACAAAACTGGATTTAAAAACAAAAATCTTAAGATTATGTATTCGGCTTAATGGCTTTTCACTGGAATATTAAACCGGGTAATCGATATTAACGTATATTGCACACAGACAATTTCTATCAATGTAGAACACCTTTTCAGTATAACATAGTGCATAAGATCGTAGATTAAAGCAGCAGAAATCACTTTTGCCAAGATATAATTGAACGCACTGGCCGACCTTACAAATGTGAGTTGTTTATGGCCCAGTTTTAACAGGTTGGACTCCTTGATATGCGACCACCAGTAACTGATAAAGAAAGCCCTGCTGTCGCAAACAAACCCCACAATGCCGCGTGTTATCTTGTTTACGAAAGATTAAACTGTTTGGTTGCAGTTAGTTTCGTGTGCCAGACGAACACAAATCCAGCCCAGTAGAACGGCCATATTTCAATCAGTTTTTGAGATATTTTATTGCTCATGCGCAGAAATGCTCAGTTTTTCACTTCCGTTCTGTAATCTGATATCATCAACATGTTCGGCGATCCTAATTTCCTGCAAGACGGCGATATATCCCGATTATAGAACTATTAGGGCTGATTTCAGACATTTTTGACTGCATATGCTCAGAACCGCCATACTTCTGGCTTGAAACCTGATATCATGAACGAGCTTAGTGATCCTAATTTCCTGTAACGGAGCGGACATTCTTGCCATCTGGAGGACTATTTGCGAGAAAATGGTCTTGAAATACTTTACTTGACCTTGAATAGCCATTCAAAGCCATTCAAGGTCATCGATCTTGATACCAAATGAAAGCCCATGTGCAACTTTAACAAGGCACTAATATCTCTGTCTTGGTCAGTATCAGAGTTATTGCTGATTTTAGCGCCGAAATTCCATACGGCACGCCCATTCCACTTGGAATTTCGTGATCTTTCCACGTTTACTTATTTGTGTGAGAAAACAGAACTTATCTCCGGCATATATCTTATATTTATCAGAAATATTCAAAACTACATGATACGGGTACAAAAGCGTCACAGACAGACAGACGGACAGACGGACGGATAAAATTGCCATGGCTTAACCACGCTCACAAGAGCAGCGTGCGGTAAAAATGGTACGCTTAGTGTCATGGAGTACACATTTCACCGAGCAGTCTAGACTGACTTGAGCGACAACTACGTGCTACACTGTGATGATGTCAGCAAAACAACTCAACTATTTCACGATGAAACAAACTGTGTCTTGTTGTTGTGTTATGTCAGCGGAATATTTGGACCTGGAATAAACGCTATAATGGGTCCAACTGGTTGCGGAAAAACGTCGTAAGTATAAACACATTGTGTTCTGATAAATATGTTATGTATCTACGAACAAGTAACAAGCGGCGTCTCTTTGTGCGCTAAACGTCAAGCGTCCTACAACAACAGGCGTGATGTGCGATGTGGATCACTCGCTGTTGACAATAGGCAGCTAGAATCTAACACGACCCAGACAGACTAACAAACAGACATACAGAACGACAAACACACATCTGGACAGACACATCGACTGACTATAAGGAGGGTCGCTATAGAGCTGAATTAATAAACCGATAATTTAGTAATTTTCACTCACTCACAAAACAGTATGTTGCTTACGGCGAAATTGGTCATTTTTTGTGTTCTGTGATTTCCCGACGTAAGGTAGTTGCATTAGATAGGTGAGGTGGGAAGTGAAACCATCTTTCGATGACACATAGACTTACCACTAACTTTGCCAAAAATTATTGTAATCGGACACTTAATGTTAAAGTTATTGTAGAAAATGTAGTCACATGTTTTTTGGGGACACGGTGTATTTTACAATAAAATAGATTCATTAATACTAGTAGCTTTAATTATTTATCCCGGTTTTTCTGACACTGGTTATGATACTACGCGCATTACTTAATGTGCGATTAAAAGCAAAGCTGGTGGGTGGCACACATACATAGCAGAGATACAAGGAAGCCCGGCCATCACTGACTAACCCGTGCATGCTTCTGTTTCTGTTCGTTATCTGTAGTTCCCAATACATAATTCGTAGTTCCTATAAGGTGCGCTAAAAGAAGGTATGCGACCGAGATGACCTGCACGATCTGCGACTATCCGCTATAACAGAATAGCGTTCTGAAAGCGGAAGGAGATACTTGGGATCTGATCGTATCTCAAGTTGCCGTGTAGAACGGACGGACGGACGGACGGACGTGGGTCAACGCTTACTGCGGTCATTCATTAGACGCCCGCAGCGCAGAACAGCATGCCATCCAGCGTTAACTGTTCTAGTTTGTCAACTGTTCAGAGTACTGTCGGTGCAGTTGAGTTGAGTAATTATTAGATCTGTTATTCATTGTAATTGTCCGGTCAACTGTTAGTACTGGAGTCGGCTACTAGCCATGTTGACCCGCTCGCGTACTGTGTTGTTTCATGTACGTTTTCCTGGGCAAATAAATAAATAAATAAATTAGTTGATCTATTGTACGGCGCTCCTGGACGGCTTCTGTACGGCTGTGCGGACCGACGATAGATGATAATGACTGCAGACTGCAGATCTTTCTTTACAATCATCTTCTGATTGCCTGTTTTATTAGTCAAGTAGGTACCAACACATGTTGTAAGTTAGTAACTCCAACACGACAATTAGTTCCCAAGATGACATGATCTGATTGCATTGCTTTACATAGACTGCTGGACGCTTTGGCGGGTCGTACAGAGCCAAGGAGAGTGAAAGCAACTATTCTTGTTGACGGTCAGCGACCACCAAACAATTACAAATTCAAGACTGGATACGTCATACAGGTGAAATCACTCACTACGTGTCATCGTCTTATTGTACCATAGTTGGCTCGCACCGCTGATAAGCTTTAAGCGACCCTTACTGTCAGTCGACGGCTCGACGCATCTGTCTGTGTGTCCGTGTGCCGGCAACTTTGATGCCAAATATGTCGGAAACTAAGCCATATCCAATAGGGACCCTATATGAAAGTGCCTACGACGCGTCGATTGATGACGTCATCGATGACGTCACGTGACTCTTTGACGTCAAACTCGTGAGTCGTGACGTCACAATCTGCAGACTCATCGCATTCGGAAATTAGAACCGGCTCAACTATCCGTGTGAAAGCTATACAAGCAAACACTATCGTAGAACATTGTGTTAGAACTCTGGGAGAAGAAGCATTTGGCGAAACCTACACCCAAGTGAAAATTGCGAATAATCACTACTGTTGCAGTTCGATGAGGACGAGAGGGTCGCTTAAAGCTCAGCAGCGCGCGAGTCAATTCGTCTACCAGTTTGTACTACTGTATGCTAGCCTATACCTGTGATAGGAGCAGTTGATGTTGCAGGTCGTTTTGAGATATATTATGAGTATGTAAGTATGACGAAGTCATTACTAGTACTAAAATCAAGTCAGCGAATGAGGCTTCTTGTGAGAGTGAGAAACTGACAAATAAATGTGTAAACACCCTACAACTCATGACACAACCAATAGATATTGTTAACGGTTGTGTATTTTGTTAATGTTAACTACTATGTTCAGCTGTGCGAGGTCAACCATGAGATGGACCGTCTCAGCTGAACAGATGAAGACAGAGTGACAACTGTTTGATGTTGTTATGCCTAGGACGATGTCGTGATGGGGACTCTGACAGTGCGTGAGAATCTTATGTTCTCCGCCAACCTACGCCTGCCAGACGTCATGTCAAGAGCTGATAAACAGCGAAGAGTTGACGACACTCTTCAAGAACTCGGACTGAGAGCGTGCGCTCATAGCAAGGTCACGTATCACCATAATACACGGTAGCAATTTAAACAGGTAAAAATACAAACAGAAAAATTAAACTTAACTAAGCTTAACTAAATAAATAATTGTTATCATGTAGGGCAAACAACGGAACATAATAAATTCTCAGAGCTTTCATATTTATTGAGGAATTTTTGTGTCCGTTTTGTAATTATATCCGAAATTGCCTCACAATGAAAATGAGCCTGGCTGTTTTCTGTTGTCGTGAAAGTGTAGGCGAACTGAAAGCTTCTCGTCTTGTGTGAATTATTGTTATTAATGAATCTATTTTATTTTAAAATGGCGACCAGCGTTAGATGAGCTTTACTGGCTTTTCTCTAGCCCTTGTAACTTTTGCATATTGGCGAATGATTGACTGATTGATTGATTGATTGATTTAATATTCACATATACGTATAGTCATCGTATAGTTATCGCTGACATCATTCAGCAGTGCATTGTTTTGTCCTAGAATAACATTGTTTGTCAGAAAATTCGTCTAAAGACTGTTTTGATTTGGTCTGCAATATCTGTTGCGATGGTTTTTAGCATTGAGTAGTTTTGAAGTGGTTGTACAGTCATCGTGTTGTCTGCGCACACTACACTGCACTTAACCGACTGTACATTTTGTTAACTTACTCGTGTGCTGTACAAAGAAAGACACACATCAGTCAGGTTTAGGCCTAAATGACGGACTGATTAGTGATTAGTGACCATTGTTCATTATTGTTCTAATTATTGTAAAGTTTGCGTTCTGTCAAGCCGCAGTAAACAAATCCTGTATTGTATTATGTAGTTGTGTGGTTGTAGGTCGGTACGGAGTTTATCCGCGGTGTGTCGGGCGGTGAACGAAAGCGAACTAACATCGGAATGGAACTGATCATCAGTCCTGGTATTCTGTTCTTGGATGAACCTACCACTGGCCTCGACTCCAGCACAGCTAGCGCTGTCATCTCACTGCTGCGCAAGTCAGTATGTAACCAACACTCTTTGTATAACGTTTTGTTTTGTTTGTTAGAATAACGCTGGTTCTGATAGATCGACTTTATCACTAAACTGCACTATATTTGCCTTGTGTTGTAGTCCGCTTATCTGCCGCATTTTGTCGCCAACGTTCGCCGATCTTAATCTACAGATACTTTGTCGCCAGATAGACACTAAACATTCACTAGTTGCTGCGGCGAAATATTTCGGCAGTGCGCACGCGTTGAACTACATGTACATGTAGAAGCAGACCTGCATGTATTCGTGCGAGCAGCATGAAGGAAATATCGGCTTCGATCGGTGAAATAGACTTGGACATGCAGCAGAGTGCACAGAGAACCAGCAATGACAAGGGACGGTAGCCTATGTGGTGACATATGGAACGTACGAATGATTCAGTTAATAATAATAATAATAATAAACGAATTTGTATAGCGCAAGTATGTCGAATGACTTCAGAAGCGCTGGGCGGACAGTTACAGTCGTGTTATACGGCTAGAGCTAGGCCTAAA
>Ga0056114_1000619_pt1 | contig 13233 bp, 10 predicted proteins | sample WorMetHERISLAND1_FD_77005 | JGI IMG/M metagenome (GOLD analysis project Ga0056114, IMG submission 77005) | Marine gutless worms symbiont microbial communities from Max Planck institute for Marine Microbiology, Germany - Olavius loisae HERON... ...
TCCATCTGCGTATTCTTCTTCATGCCCGGCCTTCATTTCGGCAGCTCCCATGTGGTCGCGGTCTGGGGTCGGTACGATCGTTCAGCGGAACGAAGACTTCGTTGACTATACGGCTGAAACTTCGCTGTCCGGACGAAGGCTTCTTCTATCCTTCGCTTTCACTAGACTGAACTTCGACAAGGAATGAAGATAGCGATGACTTCGATGACCTTCGTCTTCAGAAGCTAGCTTGTGTTTCCTTCGTCTCATTAGTAGGACGAAGGCCGGCTCTAGAACAAGGCAGTTAGTTATCTTCGCACGAGTCAGTTCCGTAGGTCTAATCCTTCGCGGACGGTCGTTTCATTCATAGAATGAAGGCCGGCTCTGCTACATGGCAGTTGCCTCCACCCGAGTCAGTTCCGTCCAACTGACTGCTTCGTCTGGCGCGACTTCGGCTTTTTATAGTGGAGCGGCAGCAGTAGCGACGCGCGCACGCGAAGGCGTCGCAGCGATATAGGCTTACTATGGAGGAACGAAGGCGAACGGCCTTAATTAGAGGACTTCGTTTCTACTTAACGAAGGCGGGGAAGAAGGCCAATTTCTGCTACACATCGATAGTCGAATAATTAGTAAATAATACCCGTGAAAATATGAAATAAAGACATAAGATAGAACAACATCAGACATCAGACAGACATGCAATTGATTACGGCATAAGAGTACGACAAGTTTTTGCGTTATTTTTCATAGCCGTATAATAACGTCATCAATTCGACCTCTAGACATTTATCGTCATATACGACGTGGCTCCGTGCTATTGACGTAGCTGTCACTGGTCTGGACTAGATATAGAATGATGGTGCTTGTGCTGCTTCTGCTTCAGCCTAAGTTCCTAATTGCCATTCAGACGTCATGACGGCTCTACTTTCCAACGCCGGAAAACGGCGATGCCAGTCAGACGCATTTTGCTTAAATAATGCATTCGACATCGCGCCTGTCAGTTCCGATGAGACTTGAGTAATTGAACAAGACCTTTTTTGTCTTTCTCACGTTCTGCTGTCTGTCAATCTGTGTTTGTTTTGCTGTTGCTGTGTTTTGCGTTGTTTGCTTTTTAGCCGACCGTGCTAACGGTCGCGCTGATGCTACGATGTTGCGTCTGTCTGTCGTTTGTCGTCTGTCTGCCTGTAACGTTTTGTATTGTGGCTAAACGGTGCGTCCTAGAGCAAAAGTTACTACTGACAGCCTATAGGAAGTCGTATATGAGAAATCGATTGGTATCAAATAGAATAACCTTGACGTTTGTTTAGAGGTCATTTAAGGTCATGTCAACCATTGCGTCACATTCGCCATTGAATATCTCGGAAACCTTTAGAGATAGAGGCTTGGTTCCAAAGGACCCCCAATAGGAAATAGCCTATGAACTTTTCACTATACAGCTCGGAGGAGACCTTTGTAATTTCTGGATGAAAATTACTCCGCGAAAAATAGAGGATACTTGGAGCTATCGAAAGGTGAAAATTTCATAATCCTAACTTCAACCGTTTTTGACTGATTCACTAGTGTGACGGACAGACGGACGAGCGGGCGTTAGCATACAGTGCGCTAAGCATAATTAAATGCTGTGTGCTGTCGCGCGCTAAAAAGTCGACGATGGCACGTGCGTTGATAGATATACTGCATCGCTGGCACAGTGTTGTAAACAGCATTGTATACCAGGTATGTTGAATTGGCTAAAACCCAATTCACACCGCAGACAAGACAAGACGGTTTTGTCTCGTCTTTTTTGTTGGCGTCGATGGTGTGAATTGGGCATAAAGCATTTGATCATGATGATAACAACATAGGCCTATACTGAACAAGATGAGCGCACTGGGACTTAAACACATTATTGTTCGGTGGATGTTTTCATTCGTTCAGTGGATACGGGAGCTTGTCGATGTGATGATGCAGCAATGCCTCAGGGATCGTTTCTCGGACCGTCAAAGTTCATTATCCTTATCAATGGACTCAGTGCGGCCGATATGAACCACAAATATGCGTGGGCGACACGACTCTGACAGTTTTCAGCAATGAGCCGTCAATCTTCAACAGTACGCAGACGACTGCCGGTCGGATATACTACTCATGACCAACAAGCTTGCCGGTCAACGTGGATCAGTTTGAAACGGTCCGACGAAGCGCAATGTCTTGGCTGCAGTCTTGGTGAATATGTCGCGAGACTTCAGATGAAGAGCTTGGAAAGTGGCATTTTAATCTCGCCGACATAAATGCAGTCACAGTCTGCCCCTTGCTTACCATCACAGGAGATTAGATACATTGGACCTACGACATCTTCTTTCCGCATCTTGTTTTTTAGACGACAGACAAGCTCCAAAGTGTTGAAGGGTTTGAAGTAAGAGTTGGCTGCATGTTTTGTTCTTCCTGCGATAGACCTTCTACGTATGGTACAGGAACACTTACCCACTTCTGCTCAGAAGGTCCTTGTTTAGGTACTCTGACCTGTTCCTCTGTTTAAAAAAGCAGCGTTTCTCGTCTGTGCCCATTTTGTATAATCACATTTCTCTAGAACTATATCAACGTGCAGAGTTCTTTCAACCTAACTGGTTCCGCCCGATGGCCTCGTAAGTAAGTAAGTAGATTTATATAGCGCATAATGTGCAATACCTCTAATGCGCTGCATGCACTAGTACGAGCCATGCCTGTTATTTTGAACTGGATCGTTCGACAGCCAGTTACGATATTGGTCAGTGTGGGTTGGTTTCTTATACATTTTGACTCGTAGAGAACCAACGGCTTTCTGTTGTGGTGTCAAGAAAAGCCAAACATCGATTCTCCTCACCTTCTGTCGTGAATATTCGGGTCAGTGCCATTCAGGTTCTCGGTAAATTCATCAGCAAGGGCTTTGTCCTATTTAACCTGATAAGATGAATCATACATTGTAAAACCTGTGCGATTGTCATTGGTTTATTAAAGGCTACGTACTTACTTACTTACTTACTTTACATCACATTAAGATTCGATCACTTATCTTGGCTCACAACATCTCGATAAACGCAGGCCGGCCCCATAGCTGTTGCCGTCATCGACGACACAGAGGTCGCGGTCATCGACAGCCTTTGCTACCTATCTGACCGGCTACTTTACTAGCTACCCCAGCCGTTACCCGATCGCTTGAAGTTAATGCAGCCAAGGCAGTCATTCAGGCTAGGCCTACCATCACATGCCGTCCAGATTACTGCAAATCTGTTCCGTGGCTGTTATCTCAGTGTCTATACAGTCCACTCAAAATGCTGCTGTTCGTCTGGTGACTTGCAACTGTCGACAAGATCACTCGACTGTTGATTGACACTGTTGGTTTTCAAGTCTCTAAATAGCTTAATGCCGTCTTACCTGCTTGACTACTGTAAGCTTGAAGCTTGTTTCGTGGACAGTTTGCGACGCCTTCTGTGTGCTCTCCCGAGATCGACATTGCGACACGTTAATGCAGACTCGGACTCTATTCGGAAACAGTTCACATGGCTAACCTCACACTGAACTTCCAAAATCGAGCGATTTGTTTTAGTTTATGCTGAAGTGACGGTTCTCGTTGGCTGAGAAAGTGTATTTATAACCTACTTATTATTTACTTACGTATTGAATTGTACAATGATACGCCCTAGAGCAAAACAAAATAGATAATTTTCCAATGCCTCTTACATTTGCCACGATGTGTACAAGTCAAAGACATAGTAAATAACTTCTTTGGTACAAGTACACAAAACATACAAGGTGGTCCAAAAAAGTTAGCCACAAACTTTTGTCCACATCGTCGCCAAATATTGACCGATTTTCAAAATTTTTTTCACCGGCACAGTCTGTGGAAAATTTCTAATAAAGTAGTTACTAAATATACCACCGTACATTAACTGCGTCGCTACACTACCTTCTAAAATATGAATTTGTCAAAAATTACTATAATCACAATTATGCATACGCAAAAACTTGTATTATAAAACAACTTTTTTTTACTAATTTTGTTATTGAAGTTAAATTATGTTTAGCTTTAGATACACTGCCGGTGTTTGTAAACATCAAAAGACGACACTGTCGTACAGGATGAGCCAAAAATTTAGCTCCAAACTCGTAGTTCATATCTTTACCAAATATTGATGGATTTTACAGAGCCTTTTGCTGTTAGACCCAGCAAACAATTTGCAATAAAGATTCATGACATATCTAACCATACCTAAAACGTGTGCCCACACTATCTTGCAAAATAATAGCTAATGGTTATTCTTCACTTACTTGTTATATCAACATGATATGTGTAGGCGTCCTGCATTTGTTTTGCAAATAAATTTCCTCTCCGTCTCTCTTATAATGATCTGTAGACTGCGTAATTTCTTAAAGCACAGCTATCGCAGTGTTGGCTTGGCTTCTTGTTAATCAGCTTATCGGTGTGTCTGGTTGTGAGGGCAGACTTATCTGTCAGTGTCAATTACAAGCCTAAACAATCTAGCGCCACCAAATGAGATCAGAAGCCACAACATGTCATTCCTCGACTATAAAAGTATCAATCCTTTTCCAAGCCTACATGGTCGTCTAACATTGTAACCACGTTCACGCGCAAATGTAACATGTGTGTAGGTAAAAATAAATAAATGAGTAATTTTATTAACACAGAAAAATGATTTTCCTGTACGAGCTGTCTAAACTCTGCATACTTTTCTACCATGCATGTGTCAGCAGTTTCATACTGACCAATGTTTTTCTCTTTGTTGACTGTATGCTATGAAGTACGACTATCGAAAATAATACATTCTGACACATCTAAAATGCTAAAAATATATAAATTGAGAAAGATGTCTTGCAAAAATTGAGTTTAATGCCAACACATGCTTTGGCTTTGGCTGTACCTCCGACACGGCTAGCTACTGTCGGCGACCGGTCGTTTCCTGTCGTGGCAATTTACCAGCTGAAGTGACGTCGTCAACTTCCCTTCCAACCTTTAAGTTTAAATTAAAATCTCATTTGTTCTCGGCCTCCTTTCTTTAATTTTCTGGACTCTAAGCTCAATTTTGTAAAGTGACTGAAATGCTTTGCATTTTCTCGCTATAATCCTAATGTAATGTAATGTAACATGCAAAAGTCGAGCGGAAGTTCAACTCAAGTGTAAATCTATTCCATAGAACATGCGCTAGAGAAATGAATGACCTTTCGCTGCAAGAAGTTCTGCGAGCACAGAGACAGTTCATTGCAGGGCCACATACTATTGGAAAATTGTTTTCAATTCTATAGGCTACAAAAATGTTAGTAGTGAGTCGCTCAATGCGACGACAAATTGGAATATGATTGCTGCAGTGCCACGTCTTTACTGGTACGCTGGCACGACGGCTCAATCAACCAAACTGTTTAGCATCTCAGACATGCTATTTTGTGCCAAAAATGTTTTATATTACGGTATCGCAGCTGAATGACTACGCATCATCGCGACTATTCGCACAATGTCGATACTACTGGACGAGTAGGCGACGCCAATGTCTGTTACAGCGTCTGGCAGTCTATGAAGATGGATGGATGAAAGGCGAGCACGGTCTGTCATGTATCGAGGACATAAGCGTCACAACGTCACGTGACAGGCAGACACCTTGACAGAATGAAGTTATCCGGGATCAAAGTTGGACACGGATTAAATTCATTCATGGATTGGATTGGATTGGGTCGGATAATCGTCATTTATGTTAATCTTGTCTTCAGAAAAGATGGCGACCCAAAGTCGGGCTGGTCAAGTAAACTGATTGCATTTCAACTTCGCCAGACTGTCGGTGTTGTATAGATGTGTTTTTAAAACTTTTTTAAAACTAGCAACAGACGTTGATTTCACAACAGTATCAGAAAGACAATTCCAAACATCCGCAAGTCTGCAATTAAAAAATATTTCCGAACATCACAACGGCAGCTAGGCTTAACAAGTTTGAGTCTATTACAACGTGTTGAGCTTTTTGCAAATGTAATCGATAACGAAATATCACAAAGTCCATAAAATATCAATCTTGTAAATAAAAACAGATCATGAACAAGTCGTCGCCGTTCAAGAGTTTCAAGTCCAAGATTGTTTAAGCGATCGCCGTACGGCAAGTCTCGGATTCCTGATATTGTCCTAGTAAAAAATCTTTGTACCCATTCGACTTTATCAATAAGATATTTATAATGAAGTGACCAAACTTAGTTAGTTAGTTCATTGTTAGTTATGTTATTGTTCTTTTATTTTTATTATTTTCTAAGATAAGCAGTCACTGCTCGAAGTGAATGAACACATTGATTTATATATCGACCGCACGTCGGCGGCGGTTAAGAATTCGACACACGCCCATGAAGAATGGACTCATTTAGCCGCCGATCAAACAGTTGCAACCAAATGGCGACGTGCGACGACTGAAGCGACCAGAGCAATAGCAACATTCAGAACGATCCCACTGCGGCGACCAGAAACCCATTGATACCTCGGCGTCCGAACAGCAGCAGCAGCAGCAGCAGTCGGTTGCTATAGCTCCAAGCGCCACATCTCATCAATCAACCACTTTCAGTTACCGTGTCATACACCGCACAGCACAGTCTCGCGTCTCGCACATTTAATTTTTTAGCTCGCAGCTTCGAGCTATATGCGCTTACTCGGAGGCCCACCGGGACACGTGGTCGTTTCTGTGTATTTTCGGCATTTCTTGACCGATTGCTAAGTTTGACGGAAAATATCAAAAAGAAGCCTGTATGCAGTTTTTGAAAATTTTCGGTACAGTGACGACAATATACGGTCCAGCGGCGTCTTTTTTGTTCACATGTTGCAAACTGTAGCTGCTGGTTGCTGTATTCTAGCAATTGCGCGTGAAACGACTTTCCGTTAATGATGACGACGTCTAAAATGGCAACATTTTATCTTTCAAAGAAGACAAACTGGAAGTTTTGCGTTTTCGATTTTTTTAAACCATCCATTTTGTGTGTAGCCTACAGCACAAACTGAACGTCACAAAAGCACAAACATGTGGTCAAAATTCAGACTACTGTAGGTATTACAGATGTGCCTTCTGGGAATGTTGATGCCCAGACAGTCACAGAGCTCCCATGACGGCAGCAGTTGTCCATTCGTTAAATTCACAAAACACACTTTGTCGATATACGTCTGACCCATAAAAGTATATGCTGACTGCTGAATTCAACGGTAGGCTGCTAAAACCCATTTTAAACGCCCAAGTTGTCGAAGATGTGGCTTTTAAATTGAGCCACATGCGTTTAACTGCACGGCTTCATGCAATCTTCTAGTTGAACACGGTAACAATTGTCTTATCCAGAGCGATTGCGTAATCAGTCTGAACTCCTTTAGTTTACTGTATTTGTATTTCACGCTGCTGACATGCAACATTTCTCACCACCAGTTCAACTAATTCAAGTAAACTGAGATTGCATTTCAACTTTGCCAGACTGTCAGTGTTGTCTAGGTGTAGATTCTAGGTTTTGTGTTTTCATTCGACGTCAACTGCGGAACTTGCGGAACTTACTACAATCGTGTAGTCACACCTCAGTGCACGCATCAGTTCAAAATAGTGAAAGAACTTCTGTATTGCAAGTGACTGTTTTCACCGTTGGAGGCTACGATGGATTGGATTGGATGTGGATCGGAACTCATTGCGGATTGCATTGGATTGGGATTGGATTCTAGGTATATATATTGCCTTGCCTTTTGCTTGACTCACAACTGTGTTGCTCGCACTGTGGTTAAAGCTCCTAAATTTTCTCGACATCGATGTCGTTCTTTATCGTCATCGGTTTCGGTTTGGTTTCTCGGTCTCGGTATATCGACCCTTGATTATCGCGCACAATATATATAGGCTGTAGCGTTTCTACAGTTTTAGTGCATGTCTCAGATCATATCGTTAGTAAATTGAAAAAATGACATGTAGTCTATGAAGAGAAATATTCATTTTTGGTACCGGGATATTTTGTTGACGGAGATTTTGTACTTTTAAAACGCGAATTATGTAGTCTTGCACAGCATGCGTCGTGCGGGCAAAATACAAACTATCACAACGAAATGTTTTACGAGCATCGTGTGAATATATGGTCAGCGCTGACGGAAGTTTGCTCTGTTTGAGAGTTCACTTGGGCGCAACGTTTTGTATTTTAGTATGCTGCGCAGAACCGGCCATGTTGCGTTTATAGTGCGTTTACGAACTTCCACGCAAACGTGACGTGGGCATGAACTGCACAACATAACGAGTTCACATTTGCGGCTAAATCACGGATTCTCGTTCACACGATTATTTTTTTTACTATGAAGTCGTTTCCTTTCATTGCTCGTTGAGACAAAACCCGATTCAGTCACATGTCTGCTTATAGCGTACACAAGATGTAACTTACTATCTGTTGTGAAGTTCGATTAATGGTTTCTGAATGTTTGCAATCGTGGCATCTGACGGTGAGCGAAGTGTTAAGTAAGTAAGTAAGTAAGTAAGTAGCCTTTAATGAACCAATGTCAATCGCACAGGTTTTACAACATAATAATGTGAAATCGTAGAGTAAAATAATAATAACATACAAGCACACTATGCGCTACGCTACACACAAAAAATGTGAATTCGAAGACTGCTAATTAAAGTTATATGAGTCCCATATATACTCGTCTATATTTTCCGAAACATTTGCTTCAAAAAGTTTCGATTAGTTGAAATAGTTTAAATGACCTTTCAAGGTCACTCAAGGTCATCGAACAATCACATACAGTTTTTTACTAGTCGTCCATTATAACTATATCTTGAGACTTTTTGGCCAAAAATTCCCAATTTGTGTACACCACCTGTATTTAGCCCCCAGTTAGAAGTGACCCTGTTGTAACTTCAGCAAGCGGTTTGATCCCGAGAAGACTACAATGATAAAGACTATCAGGTGGTGAAAGAATTCCGACATGATGTTTAGCCGTTTTGGTATAATGGATCGCCACAGGCAGACAGACACTTCGCGACGGCATATGGCACTCGTGCGAAAAAAAGACCATTTTTCACTCTGTATTTTTTTCAGCACACTGACCTTATCGTATGACGTGTTGGATGATGTAGTGCAGTCGGTCCGATATCGGATGGTTGTGTCTACTTCGTGTAATCGCGTTATGCGGATCTATACGAGCCATGGCTGGTAGCAGTTCTATAGCATGACTGGCCCCGGGACACTAAAAAACGGCATAACCCAATTACGCTCCGCAACAACAGTTCAGCGCCATATGCAGAAAGATGGCCAAGGCTTTCATTAAATTACAGACTTTTGCATGTATTGGACCTTTAACTGTATTTACAAAAAAGCCTAGCTGACGCAAAGGTAAGCGCGCGACAGCCAGTTACGAAGGGTTAGGGCGTCGGACTTTCGACAGTAAAGATATGTTGCAAAATGTTGTGCTACCTGGAAGACCTCTAATGTGGGCAAATAGCATTAACTACTTACGTATTGACTTGATGGCAGGAATCTCATATGATGTAATATAGACCAGGTCAGGAGAAGGGTTTTCTGTATAGAGCTAATTCATTACCCAGACACTGCTCTGGAGCACCTGAGTCTGTAAAGTTGTAACTGTGTGACAGTTGCTGACTTCCTGCGTTATCTTACGCTATTGAAAGTCGACATCTGTGTACTGTCGTACTCCGGAAACTTAATGTTCATTGGAACTAGGTATATAGAATTTTTCCCTGAAAGCCTCGGGAATCAATAAGAGATGTTATGAAAAAATGTTCGGGTAAAAATCTAAAGAGTTTCTTCATTAGGAAAGAAAAAATTTTCTTTACCTCTGTATACTCGTATGTACAGTCTAATGAATGTAGACCTACAGTATTATGTAAGCACTGTGAACTCGGTGCATTAGAAAGTGCCACAGATAGAAAACGTAGTCTGTATTAAAAATTTTGTGGTGACTAATGTTCATGGCGAATTTCGTGTTTACGTAGTTCGTATATATTGTATTCTGGATTTTGTAATGGTTTTTCCCTGTTATTATTGTAGACTGCTTTACTGCGAATTAAACTCATATATAATAGACATGGAAGGGCTTAGTTATGTGGAAATTGTTTCTCATGGAGTTCGAGAATCTCTATTAGAAAACTCTATCTAGGTGCACCCAATGGCTCAGTGAGCCACGCAAGACATCTTGTCGTTCGGTTATAATCAGTGAAGCAAAGAAAGACGGAAGACCGGATAATTAAGAGATCATTCGATCTTTCACGTCTGATTTTCGGTCGATTAGTGGTTACTCAGTCGTTTAGCGTCCGTCGAGGCTGAGACACGTAGCTCGTACTATATCTGTCCGTTTAGTAAAACGATCGTGACAATCATCGTCGCGGGTCACGCACTTGTCTCATTCTCATCCAGCAGCTGCTGCAGCTGCCATAACGCTGCCGCAGCCGCATCAATAGGTTCGGCATCACGTAATCTCCCCATAATGACGTTCGCCGATAGATCATTCCATCGAAAAAGCCGTACATATATATATATATATATATATATAGGACGCGCCAAACAACCATCTCATTGCGATTTTTGTTGCTCATATTTTAGCTATGCCATAAAAATTTTAACGAAAACTTGCAAATGTCTTTGGTAGTTATAGTGTTTAGTTATCATTAACCTTCATGGTTTTATTTTCCTACATCGGAGCTATTCATTCATCGTTTATTACGCACAAAAGTAGCACAAAAACATGCAAGGAACAGCGTTTTCCTGTTTCAAAACCAACGACCTCGCGATTTTTGCATGCTCACAATACTTCATCACAGCTAAGACCGAGACAAAAATAGGTACCACAGATGAAAGATAGCAGTTGTTTGGAAATATTGTAATACTGAAATTTCTACAGTATTGCAATAACAATAGACTAGTGTGAGGTGACAGCGAGTGGACGTAATCTTCTTCATAAACGACAAGCTATATTTCGTCATAGCTCACATTAGCATCATTGTCTGGTGTCGGTAAACATTCCATCGTCTCCAGCGGCCCCGGTGAGGTCGATGGGTCGTCATAGAATGTTCATTGTCACCCTAATAAATCCATTGTTCGTGTTTCACATAATGTAATCGCAAAATGTTCGCGTCGCTGTCAAGAGTACGAGCATTTTAGAACGTTGCCACAAAGGGGCGACTGAACATGCAGGACCTGAAAATGCAAGACCTGGAAAATGACGGACCTGGTTATTTCAAAGCTGACGTGGTTTGTATCTACGCGCTAAATCTGTGAGAGGTAGTCCTACCAGAGGACATGATTACAAATTATATAAAAGTCATACCATCGGTACTCGTAGTTCCTTCTTTATTATAAAATATTTGGTAAATTATTGATACATAACTTCGACATTTTCCTTTGCCAGTAGCTTTCGACTGACAGTGCCCAGAGTGACAGCAGAAGTATACTTTACTTCCTCCGGAATGAGAGCTAATTGCCCCAAACGCTGCCTTTTGTTGTTCGCGGTTTTCACTAAATCACTCTTGTCTAGTCTATATAAGCTGTCTACCTTCTACGTCTTACGGTCAAGCTCTTCTAAATCTTTTTCAAAATCTGTCCAAGTTTGCCAAGATTTATCCTTCAACTTCGAAAGAAAACTCATGAGAATAGATTAGGGTCTGTGTAAATATCGCTGTGTATCGCCTCGTCGCCGGTGATCGTAGCTGAAATAACAACTATCACCGATCGGTGATTTTAATCTGCTTCATTATATTCACCGATCGGTGATCCTAATCACTTCGATCTCGGGGTGCAATGAGGCAGACATCACACGTAGCAGACACGGCGGCTGCGTTGACGGTTGCAGAGGCATTGGCAGAGGCTGGTGGGTCGACGACTGCTGACTGGTCACTGGCACGGCCCTCGGTCACTGGTGTCATCTTCGTCGTCGCTGTCAGCATCCGCAGCAGCATGAAATGCCTCGGTGTGTGCGCCCAGACCGTGGCTGATTGCCCGCAGAAACTGAAGACGGGAGCCGTTGTCATAGCGTTCGATACATGGTGGCTCACTTGTGTTCTGCGACGCAGACTGGCATGGCAACTCTCGAGTACGTTGTTGGTCCGTGAGCGATTATCTTGGACACATAGTCGCTGCGGACCAACCGTACGTCGGTCCAACCAGGCAACCACTGCCGTTGTACGTACGCCACCAGCTTTCCGGCGTTTGATGTCGTCAACATGTGAACAGAACTCAACTCAAAATCAGCGCGGGGTAACTCTACTCATCCCTGTTACTTCACGGTGGCCTTATTTACAAGCTTTGAAATGTCCAGGTCCGGCATTTGCAGGTCCTGCATTTTCAGGCACTGTATTTTTCGTGGTCCGTCATTTTCAGGTCTTGCATTTCAGCGCCCCCGCCACAAAAGTACTGTTACTCAATATTGGAATAAGTTTCTTTAAATGTACTGCCATAACATACGTGGTTTTAAAACATAATCAGGGGACACGCCCCCTATTCAACAGTGTTGCCCCACTTTTCCGTCATGCACGTGTCACTATGTCAGAACTAATTCTGATGCTGCATTTGCAATACCATCGGCAGTACTGAAAATGTATTGCCATAAATACGAACAATAATTACGATATTGCAGTGTTGACAGTATTGCATACGGTACGGTACCATTGTCTATTCGATGCACATTTAGAAATGCTGTCACGTCGTTATCATATCGTGTAGTGATGTAGAGGATATTGTGCTTTTAGCACACTACAATATCGATCAGCCGTGTCTACTTTGGCTAATGGCTATAATAACGCTAGCTTTGAAGGTAACCTACGACCTACGGTAGGATTGTAACAAAACACTCCATGTGCTTAACCAAAATATCCTTTCTGTCTCGACTTACTTATAATGTCAGTGCTTTCAGCGCACTGATTCGTTCATAATTTGGCTTGAAATAAAAACCTTCAAGTATTTTCAACTGCCATTTGACGATAAGGATCGGATCAGAGCTTAGCTATAGCTAATGTAATCGTAAGCAGTCTCTTTGTGTTAGAGAACACGTTAAGCTGTTTACCGCTTGACCTGTCGTGATTGGCCGTCAAAACAAGCTGTTTCTGAAGTTTATCCGTTGCTAAAATGTACTATAAATACGCATGTAAGTAACTCATGAATTTATAATAATAATAATAATAATAATAATAATAATAATAATAATACTCTCATTTATATAGCGCCAGCATGTCGGATGACTTCAGAGGCGCTGGCGGACAGTTCAAGTCGTGCTACTGAATGTCTGACGGAAAA
>Ga0056114_1000620_pt1 | contig 13228 bp, 4 predicted proteins | sample WorMetHERISLAND1_FD_77005 | JGI IMG/M metagenome (GOLD analysis project Ga0056114, IMG submission 77005) | Marine gutless worms symbiont microbial communities from Max Planck institute for Marine Microbiology, Germany - Olavius loisae HERON... ...
CGTTTCACACGTTCCTTCCTCCTCCAGCCCAATTCTCTTCCTGTAAGCTTTGAGAAGAGTGCAATGTCCTGTTCTGATTTGCGCGAGCGTAGTTCTCTCTTGCCTTGTGAAATCTCCTTCTATGCACGGAGTTGTCTTAAATCATGCCCATTTTACCAAACATCTCGGGATTTTGTGCATCTTTTGATGGCTGCAGAGGCAGGTTGCCTCTCTCTCTATCTGTTTGTTTGTGTCTGTCTGTCTTAATTTTGTGAATGTGACAGTAGTGTGATGATTTGAGCAAATATAAAGGTTGGTGGATTTTGACAACCCAATAATAGACCGATTAGAGCTTGGAGTTTGAATCTCAAAGGTCTATAGTTCATGGTGGGGGTCAAATAGCTCATGCTGCCACTTTCAAGCCAGTGCCTACCATTTTTTTAGTTGCTTATTGTTTTTGGTGGCGTAACTTTGTCCCCAGTAGTACCTCAATCAGCTGGAAAGAAAGAAAAAAGACACCAAGCCAGCATCGGAATGGTTATTCGCCCAGACCACCAAGGTTCGCTAGATTGGAATGGTTTTTGGCATCGACGGTGGTGTCCGAGATATAGTTATAAAATTGCCCTTCCCCATTACTTTGGCCATTGGTTTGTACTATATGACGTTAGTTTCAGTCACAAGTATTTCTAGGAGCACAGCATTGTCCTCTAAAACAACTGCAGCAGATGCATGAATGTGGTCAGCTGGTCTGGTTTACTGTAGGATCGACTGGTGACCGTTTGAAGGAAGCGACAAAGATAAACCTGTCACTGTCGGCGCTTGGTAACGTCATCTCGGCTCTGGTCGACGGCAAATCCAAACACATCCCGTACCGTGACTCCAAACTAACGCGGATGCTACAGGACTCGCTGGGCGGAAATACCAAGACACTCATGGTGGCATGTTTGTCTCCGGCCGACAACAACTACGACGAGACTTTGAGTACGCTGCGCTATGCCAACCGTGCCAAGAACATCAAGAATAAACCAAAGATCAATGAAGATCCAAAGGACGCGATGCTGCGTGAATACCAGGAAGAGATCAACCGGCTGAAAGCTATGCTTCATGGCGATATTCCCGTTATGGTCGATGGTAACATTAATTTAACATTGTTTTACTTCTTTATTTTCATTATTATTGCGAATATTACCGTCATTTGCTCTCATAGTTTTTAACATTTAACTAAAAACATTTAACTTTCCATGTATAAATATTCTTTGTATTCTCATTTTGTAGTTACTTTTGCTAAAGCAAGCACATTAAACTTTTTATGTTGTGTCATATCGTAAGCTCTGTAGTATTTTATTACTTTATTAACTTTTTCTCTTCCCAGACAGGTTCTATTATTCTGCAATATTTGTCAGTTTTGCAGCATGGACAGATGCACCAGATTTGGAAAACACAAACTTTACGGTTATAGAAATAATTTTCTTGAGTACTTTCGTTGTACATTTCCACAGCTGCACATAAAGGTTGGCATTGCAGTGTCCAATTTAGTATTGACCATGACAGAGGATGTTGAAGCCTGGAAATGGTGTGTGGTGTGGTGTGGTGTGGTATGGTCAGAGACTCTGAAGTGATTGTAAATCCCAAGGAACCAACACTAAGTCTTTTCTGCACTGCGATGCAATGTCTACTTGAGCAACATCAGACGATGATGAGTTTCTGGATGTTAGACTAAGAGATGAATGATTGAACTGGATGTCATGTGAGATGTGTGGAACATAGAGTGCCAGATATTGACCACATGAGCTGTTCATGTGTCTGAATCAGACAGAAATGAATGAATGACATTTACTCATTGACTGTAGGTGGACAAACAAAGGCTGCAGAGAAGTCAAGAAGGGAAGAAATTGAAGCTGAGAAGAAACGAATTCGAGAGGTTTGTATACCATTTTACCACATACCTACCTAGTATGATGTTCTTATTGCAACTTATCCTATAATTCTTGCTTTTTTTGAGTAAGTGGTGATTTTTGCAATCAATACAGGTACCGATGGGTCCTGCAGCCCTGTAGGTCTGCCTTGGCAAACACCTGGAGATCACTGGAGGCTTGATGTTTTCACTGATGTCCAGCCAGTGAAAATAACTAAAGAGCAGATCTATCCTGGTAAGAGGACGTGGCCAGTGGAGTGCTGTTGCGATCTATCATCTGCCCCGGAGTGAACAAACGCAACCGATCGATAACGGAACAAAACACAACTTAGCTGTAACATATAGGGAGTTAAATGAAAGTATAGTGAGTAAAATGCAATGACAGTTTCATCCTAAAAATTCACATTTTCATTGCCTCTTGCTACACAAATATACTTAGCTCTGGACTCGTCAAAAATAAAACGTCCGACAGCCTCTATTTTGCCACATGTAAATAAAGTAATTGCAGAGTAAACATCCAAATGCTTGCAGTCTCGACTACGAGCGTTTACAGCGTGCTCAGATTAATCGGAGCGGTTGTTTCCGAATGCGCACAATAATGATCTGAGTCAGCTAATGAACGGATATCTGACTCCTCTGAGTGCTTGGATGTATCCGAACTACTATTCGAATGCACCCACAGTAACACATTTGTTACTGTCCAGTAAACCGATCGGCGTCTGGTGTGTAGGAATTTGAGCATGAAATGAAGACAATGAAAGAAGAGCTGATGGCGATGAAGGCAAGTAAAGAGGAAGTGGAAGAAGAGATGAGCAAACTACGGAGTCACTATGATGAGCAACTGGCCGTCGTCGACGGATCTGCACAACCGAGTTAGTCAGCGAATTAACGATTGTTAAAGTTTGGTTAACACTTAACAGCGCCCGAGACGATGTATTTCACATTGAACTGTTTCAGTGTCCGAGACTTCATCACCTCGTTATCATATTGTTCGTATGCTGCTGTTGTGTTCTGCTGTTTAGATTATATTAAAATTTGTACAAGGTTATTCTGGCTTTAGCCTGTACTTGTACGTTGAATTACTATAATAAATTCCGATGTATTGGATGTAGATTTTCACGACTCGTTTCTTTTCTCAAGCTTTAAGCCTCTGAGAATGAAGTCAGTTGAAGAATTATATTGTAGTTTCTTACTTAATAACTCGCCTGATGAGATGACAGTTAACGTAAGGCAATTTGTCACATTGAATGACTTTTGAGAGCCATTACTACATGGAGTTGATAGTAATGATTACTGATACTGGTTATGTGGGCATGAATGTTTAACCTGCTAAGCCTGAGAGCCTTGTCGTACAACGTCTCTTGATAATGCCTCCTTCCCCATACCCTCTTCTGTCTCTTTCAGTACTCATGAGCTCTGATTACAGCAGGGACGTGTGGACTGATTTCAAGGCTAGAGCTAGCACAACCCACATACACAGCTGGAGGATCGGTCATACACTAGCTGTACTGGTGTATTGATGTCTGTGGCTCAGTCAGTCTGTGTAGCACAACATGACACTTGCCCACCTCTGGGGCAGCACATTGGTCCAGTACATGATACCGGGCTCAGCACTGACACGTGGTGTCAGCCAATACTGTGAAGAAATACACAGATATTTCAGTGCAGTTGTCTGTTGTCCTTATATATGAATGTCTATGCCAGCATGTACTAATAAACTCTAAAGTTCCTTAAGGCACGATATAGCCGCTACTTGCGTGCTTAAAATGCCGTTAAACCCTAACCATCCATCAAGCCATTTATGCCAGCATGATAAAACAGATTGAAACGACTTGAAACTTGGCACTGCAGTACGACTCCGTTGATGTCTGTTGATTTTTGGGTCAAAGGTCAAGGTCACAGGGTCGTTAGCCATTATTAAATTAGCATCTCCACAGGTGCATTTGCATGAATGCTCTGCCCATAGTCGCTGTTGATTGATTGATTGATCCAACAGTCATAGGCTTTAGCATACTTTGAAGCTGGAATATTTGAGTAATTGTTCTTCAGTTAGTATTCTGTTTCTTTTTATCTTTGCTTCACATGGACTTAGGAAGAACGAGTGACAGCAGGAGGCCACGTAGGCGTCTAGAAGATATTCATGAAGGTTCTCATTGTAGGGCATATCATCGTGTGTGTTCTGTGACCGTGTGTGGTCCCTCCCTTGTGTGGTGTGTCGAGTCCATAGCCTGAGATCATTTCTTTGTGATAATGACTTTATTGGTATAGTTTGCACTGAACTTTCTCCCGTAGCTTTTGCACTTTACTTCATTAGCGTTTTTGTCGACTGTTTCTGTAATAGACCCTCAATGTTGTTGTTCCCTGCAGACTCATTTCAAAGTAGTAGCTTCTGAATGGTAACAGATATATGCAGTTTTTCTGTGAACACAAATTGACCATTTAAACAACTGTGATATTGTGTGGATGCATTCCTGCACTGCGGAACATCATGGCCTGAAGGAAGAAAGTATATTGGTAACCACGTGACGAATGTACAGGCTCTCGATACAGAAGTTCAAGAACGACAGTTTAACTGCAGAAATATGCACACAGCAGTAGCACAAACAACAAAGACAACACTAAATAACTGTGACATATAAACTTTAAACAGTTCACCAGTATGCCGTCTCTCAGATTATAACTGCACTGAACAGCCTATTCTGTCAAAGGATGTCTGTCTGTCTGTCTGTCTGTCATGTTCCAGTATTATATTTAAACAACTGAACATATTGTAAAAATTCTTTTACTGTTTGTTAGCTCCTTTATTCCAGTTTTTGTTACAACAGAACAGGATGTTTGTAGTGACCACATCGGCAATTGTATCGGATGATACAACGATATCAACTTTAACCTTGGCAAGGCTTGGGATGCAGTTCTTCAATTTCATCTTTCTAAATATGGATGTCACTGTTTCACACATACAGTTTTCATTACACTTTTTGACAACTAATTAGTGCTTGGCACATTTTTCTTTCTGTCACCAAAAAGATCTATTAGCAGTAAGCACACTCAGCTTCAATAGATAAATTTGACGGATGCCATGAATGTGCCATTTATCATTCTTTATCTCTCTGATTGTAAGCCGTTTTTGATGGTTGTAGATGTCTAGTATATGGCTGTCCTTTGGTGTTATAAATTGTTATGTTTATTTGCATTGATGATGGTGAAATATTAGTTAGTGAAGTAGCTGAACTGAATGGTTCTCTTAGCTTTAGCCTTGATTGTCTTTCTGTGTTGACAGATGACAGTGATTCACATGTAGCAAGTGCCAGCCAGGAAGAGGTGAGGTTTAAAGTCTTGGTTTAGTTTGCTCAATTAATCAGAGTGAACTTTATTGGTCTAATGAGCACTTAAGGGTCGTCTGTATGACATGTGAAAATCAGGGGAGGCAAGAATACAATTTGGTAAAGAGGAAGGCCTTTGATTGTCTACAGAAGTATGTCTTTCGAGTGAGGAGCCTGCCAGCATCATGTCACGTCAGACAGAAGATTGTATCAGACTGTCATGATTATTCCAACGTTGTGGCAGGATTTTTATGAAATTTCAGAAACAGTTCACATTATCACAAGGAACAGTTAGTTGGATTTTGGAGGTGATCTGGATTCTTTTCTGTCGGACTGAGATCCACAAATGCCATAGCACTATTTTACGTTCAATAAGTGCACGATGCTTTCATGGTGGAATGGAATCAGTGTCTCATTGTCTAATATAAAGTTCACAGGACGTCGTTAAAGATGGATTTTATATTAATGAAATCATTCGCTAGACTTTCAGTTTCAAGTGTGTGTCAGAAATGAATTTTATTTATCTATCCCGTTAAAGTGTTGACACTTTTTGATTAAAAATGTGCGCCATTTAGTTAAGCATATTTTGTCTTTTGTTTCTGCTTTGCCATTTGCTGACAGATTTTAAATCGTCTGAAATTCCGATAAGTTTGAAACTGATGTGAAGATGTGATTTGGTCACATGACCCAACAGAGTACTAGAGAATTGCACGGGTGCGGTAACGGGTACAAACCCGCGGGTTTCCGCGGGAATCCCGCGGGAACGGGAACGGATATGAAGAAAAACCCGCGGTAATGACGGTAACGGGAATGATTTTTGCGGTAATACGGCGGGAACGGGGCTGAATTTTACGTGGAATACCGCGAACACAAATTCGGTGCATTGCGACAGTTAGTCGCTTCACGTTATTGGTTTGCATGTGTTTACTGTTTATCAAGATATTTATATGCTGACTAGTTCAGGTTGATTAATATCTGGGCAATCAACCAGTGGCCTGCAATGCAACATTCTGCCATACTGGCAGTAGAAGGCTGAAGTCTGGCCACGACTATGTAGTGTGGCTCGCAACCTACTGATTGTTCCGGCAGCCAGCACTTCTTCAGAACGATCATTTTCTGTGGCTGGACACAGAAAATGATCCAGAAAATCCGTCCAGCCACGGATAATAAATTATCCGTGGCTGGACGTACCATCGAGGACCGCCGATGCCAGCTGAAAACTGACTGTTGGTGGACTGATGTTCCTTCACAGCCTTCAACATTAACCATGACTATGACAGTTTTGGATAGACAATGGACTATTTTGGTTATTACATGTATGCACTGTAGTGGACTATAGTGGATTATGTTTCTGAAAGGTTTTTTTACAAAATTAGTTCTGCACTATGCACATATTATAATATGTGCATAGTGCAGAACTAATTTTGTAAAAAAACCTTTCAGAAACATAATCCACTATAGTCCACTACAGTGCATACATGTAATAACCAAAATAGTCCATTGTCTATCCAAAACTGTCATAGTCATGGTTAATGTTGAAGGCTGTGAAGGAACATCAGTCCACCAACAGTCAGTTTTCAGCTGGCATCGGCGGTCCTCGATGGTACGTCCAGCCACGGATAATTTATTATCCGTGGCTGGACGGATTTTCTGGATCATTTTCTGTGTCCAGCCACAGAAAATGATCGTTCTGAAGAAGTGCTGGCTGCCGGAACAATCAGTAGGTTGCGAGCCACACTACATAGTCGTGGCCAGACTTCAGCCTTCTACTGCCAGTATGGCAGAATGTTGCATTGCAGGCCACTGGTTGATTGCCCAGATATTAATCAACCTGAACTAGTCAGCATATAAATATCTTGATAAACAGTAAACACATGCAAACCAATAACGTGAAGCGACTAACTGTCGCAATGCACCGAATTTGTGTTCGCGGTATTCCACGTAAAATTCAGCCCCGTTCCCGCCGTATTACCGCAAAAATCATTCCCGTTACCGTCATTACCGCGGGTTTTTCTTCATATCCGTTCCCGTTCCCGCGGGATTCCCGCGGAAACCCGCGGGTTTGTACCCGTTACCGCACCCGTGCAATTCTCTAGTACTCTGTTGGGTCATGTGACCAAATCACATCTTCACATCAGTTTCAAACTTATCGGAATTTCAGACGATTTAAAATCTGTCAGCAAATGGCAAAGCAGAAACAAAAGACAAAATATGCTTAACTAAATGGCGCACATTTTTAATCAAAAAGTGTCAACACTTTAACGGGATAGATAAATAAAATTCATTTCTGACACACACTTGAAACTGAAAGTCTAGCGAATGATTTCATTAATATAAAATCCATCTTTAACGACGTCCTGTGAACTTTATATTAGACAATGAGACACTGATTCCATTCCACCATGAAAGCATCGTGCACTTATTGAACGTAAAATAGTGCTATGGCATTTGTGGATCTCAGTCCGACAGAAAAGAATCCAGATCACCTCCAAAATCCAACTAACTGTTCCTTGTGATAATGTGAACTGTTTCTGAAATTTCATAAAAATCCTGCCACAACGTTGGAATAATCATGACAGTCTGATACAATCTTCTGTCTGACGTGACATGATGCTGGCAGGCTCCTCACTCGAAAGACATACTTCTGTAGACAATCAAAGGCCTTCCTCTTTACCAAATTGTATTCTTGCCTCCCCTGATTTTCACATGTCATACAGACGACCCTTAAGTGCTCATTAGACCAATAAAGTTCACTCTGATTAATTGAGCAAACTAAACCAAGACTTTAAACCTCACCTCTTCCTGGCTGGCACTTGCTACATGTGAATCACTGTCATCTGTCAACACAGAAAGACAATCAAGGCTAAAGCTAAGAGAACCATTCAGTTCAGCTACTTCACTAACTAATATTTCACCATCATCAATGCAAATAAACATAACAATTTATAACACCAAAGGACAGCCATATACTAGACATCTACAACCATCAAAAACGGCTTACAATCAGAGAGATAAAGAATGATAAATGGCACATTCATGGCATCCGTCAAATTTATCTATTGAAGCTGAGTGTGCTTACTGCTAATAGATCTTTTTGGTGACAGAAAGAAAAATGTGCCAAGCACTAATTAGTTGTCAAAAAGTGTAATGAAAACTGTATGTGTGAAACAGTGACATCCATATTTAGAAAGATGAAATTGAAGAACTGCATCCCAAGCCTTGCCAAGGTTAAAGTTGATATCGTTGTATCATCCGATACAATTGCCGATGTGGTCACTACAAACATCCTGTTCTGTTGTAACAAAAACTGGAATAAAGGAGCTAACAAACAGTAAAAGAATTTTTACAATATGTTCAGTTGTTTAAATATAATACTGGAACATGACAGACAGACAGACAGACAGACATCCTTTGACAGAATAGGCTGTTCAGTGCAGTTATAATCTGAGAGACGGCATACTGGTGAACTGTTTAAAGTTTATATGTCACAGTTATTTAGTGTTGTCTTTGTTGTTTGTGCTACTGCTGTGTGCATATTTCTGCAGTTAAACTGTCGTTCTTGAACTTCTGTATCGAGAGCCTGTACATTCGTCACGTGGTTACCAATATACTTTCTTCCTTCAGGCCATGATGTTCCGCAGTGCAGGAATGCATCCACACAATATCACAGTTGTTTAAATGGTCAATTTGTGTTCACAGAAAAACTGCATATATCTGTTACCATTCAGAAGCTACTACTTTGAAATGAGTCTGCAGGGAACAACAACATTGAGGGTCTATTACAGAAACAGTCGACAAAAACGCTAATGAAGTAAAGTGCAAAAGCTACGGGAGAAAGTTCAGTGCAAACTATACCAATAAAGTCATTATCACAAAGAAATGATCTCAGGCTATGGACTCGACACACCACACAAGGGAGGGACCACACACGGTCACAGAACACACACGATGATATGCCCTACAATGAGAACCTTCATGAATATCTTCTAGACGCCTACGTGGCCTCCTGCTGTCACTCGTTCTTCCTAAGTCCATGTGAAGCAAAGATAAAAAGAAACAGAATACTAACTGAAGAACAATTACTCAAATATTCCAGCTTCAAAGTATGCTAAAGCCTATGACTGTTGGATCAATCAATCAATCAACAGCGACTATGGGCAGAGCATTCATGCAAATGCACCTGTGGAGATGCTAATTTAATAATGGCTAACGACCCTGTGACCTTGACCTTTGACCCAAAAATCAACAGACATCAACGGAGTCGTACTGCAGTGCCAAGTTTCAAGTCGTTTCAATCTGTTTTATCATGCTGGCATAAATGGCTTGATGGATGGTTAGGGTTTAACGGCATTTTAAGCACGCAAGTAGCGGCTATATCGTGCCTTAAGGAACTTTAGAGTTTATTAGTACATGCTGGCATAGACATTCATATATAAGGACAACAGACAACTGCACTGAAATATCTGTGTATTTCTTCACAGTATTGGCTGACACCACGTGTCAGTGCTGAGCCCGGTATCATGTACTGGACCAATGTGCTGCCCCAGAGGTGGGCAAGTGTCATGTTGTGCTACACAGACTGACTGAGCCACAGACATCAATACACCAGTACAGCTAGTGTATGACCGATCCTCCAGCTGTGTATGTGGGTTGTGCTAGCTCTAGCCTTGAAATCAGTCCACACGTCCCTGCTGTAATCAGAGCTCATGAGTACTGAAAGAGACAGAAGAGGGTATGGGGAAGGAGGCATTATCAAGAGACGTTGTACGACAAGGCTCTCAGGCTTAGCAGGTTAAACATTCATGCCCACATAACCAGTATCAGTAATCATTACTATCAACTCCATGTAGTAATGGCTCTCAAAAGTCATTCAATGTGACAAATTGCCTTACGTTAACTGTCATCTCATCAGGCGAGTTATTAAGTAAGAAACTACAATATAATTCTTCAACTGACTTCATTCTCAGAGGCTTAAAGCTTGAGAAAAGAAACGAGTCGTGAAAATCTACATCCAATACATCGGAATTTATTATAGTAATTCAACGTACAAGTACAGGCTAAAGCCAGAATAACCTTGTACAAATTTTAATATAATCTAAACAGCAGAACACAACAGCAGCATACGAACAATATGATAACGAGGTGATGAAGTCTCGGACACTGAAACAGTTCAATGTGAAATACATCGTCTCGGGCGCTGTTAAGTGTTAACCAAACTTTAACAATCGTTAATTCGCTGACTAACTCGGTTGTGCAGATCCGTCGACGACGGCCAGTTGCTCATCATAGTGACTCCGTAGTTTGCTCATCTCTTCTTCCACTTCCTCTTTACTTGCCTTCATCGCCATCAGCTCTTCTTTCATTGTCTTCATTTCATGCTCAAATTCCTACACACCAGACGCCGATCGGTTTACTGGACAGTAACAAATGTGTTACTGTGGGTGCATTCGAATAGTAGTTCGGATACATCCAAGCACTCAGAGGAGTCAGATATCCGTTCATTAGCTGACTCAGATCATTATTGTGCGCATTCGGAAACAACCGCTCCGATTAATCTGAGCACGCTGTAAACGCTCGTAGTCGAGACTGCAAGCATTTGGATGTTTACTCTGCAATTACTTTATTTACATGTGGCAAAATAGAGGCTGTCGGACGTTTTATTTTTGACGAGTCCAGAGCTAAGTATATTTGTGTAGCAAGAGGCAATGAAAATGTGAATTTTTAGGATGAAACTGTCATTGCATTTTACTCACTATACTTTCATTTAACTCCCTATATGTTACAGCTAAGTTGTGTTTTGTTCCGTTATCGATCGGTTGCGTTTGTTCACTCCGGGGCAGATGATAGATCGCAACAGCACTCCACTGGCCACGTCCTCTTACCAGGATAGATCTGCTCTTTAGTTATTTTCACTGGCTGGACATCAGTGAAAACATCAAGCCTCCAGTGATCTCCAGGTGTTTGCCAAGGCAGACCTACAGGGCTGCAGGACCCATCGGTACCTGTATTGATTGCAAAAATCACCACTTACTCAAAAAAAGCAAGAATTATAGGATAAGTTGCAATAAGAACATCATACTAGGTAGGTATGTGGTAAAATGGTATACAAACCTCTCGAATTCGTTTCTTCTCAGCTTCAATTTCTTCCCTTCTTGACTTCTCTGCAGCCTTTGTTTGTCCACCTACAGTCAATGAGTAAATGTCATTCATTCATTTCTGTCTGATTCAGACACATGAACAGCTCATGTGGTCAATATCTGGCACTCTATGTTCCACACATCTCACATGACATCCAGTTCAATCATTCATCTCTTAGTCTAACATCCAGAAACTCATCATCGTCTGATGTTGCTCAAGTAGACATTGCATCGCAGTGCAGAAAAGACTTAGTGTTGGTTCCTTGGGATTTACAATCACTTCAGAGTCTCTGACCATACCACACCACACCACACCACACACCATTTCCAGGCTTCAACATCCTCTGTCATGGTCAATACTAAATTGGACACTGCAATGCCAACCTTTATGTGCAGCTGTGGAAATGTACAACGAAAGTACTCAAGAAAATTATTTCTATAACCGTAAAGTTTGTGTTTTCCAAATCTGGTGCATCTGTCCATGCTGCAAAACTGACAAATATTGCAGAATAATAGAACCTGTCTGGGAAGAGAAAAAGTTAATAAAGTAATAAAATACTACAGAGCTTACGATATGACACAACATAAAAAGTTTAATGTGCTTGCTTTAGCAAAAGTAACTACAAAATGAGAATACAAAGAATATTTATACATGGAAAGTTAAATGTTTTTAGTTAAATGTTAAAAACTATGAGAGCAAATGACGGTAATATTCGCAATAATAATGAAAATAAAGAAGTAAAACAATGTTAAATTAATGTTACCATCGACCATAACGGGAATATCGCCATGAAGCATAGCTTTCAGCCGGTTGATCTCTTCCTGGTATTCACGCAGCATCGCGTCCTTTGGATCTTCATTGATCTTTGGTTTATTCTTGATGTTCTTGGCACGGTTGGCATAGCGCAGCGTACTCAAAGTCTCGTCGTAGTTGTTGTCGGCCGGAGACAAACATGCCACCATGAGTGTCTTGGTATTTCCGCCCAGCGAGTCCTGTAGCATCCGCGTTAGTTTGGAGTCACGGTACGGGATGTGTTTGGATTTGCCGTCGACCAGAGCCGAGATGACGTTACCAAGCGCCGACAGTGACAGGTTTATCTTTGTCGCTTCCTTCAAACGGTCACCAGTCGATCCTACAGTAAACCAGACCAGCTGACCACATTCATGCATCTGCTGCAGTTGTTTTAGAGGACAATGCTGTGCTCCTAGAAATACTTGTGACTGAAACTAACGTCATATAGTACAAACCAATGGCCAAAGTAATGGGGAAGGGCAATTTTATAACTATATCTCGGACACCACCGTCGATGCCAAAAACCATTCCAATCTAGCGAACCTTGGTGGTCTGGGCGAATAACCATTCCGATGCTGGCTTGGTGTCTTTTTTCTTTCTTTCCAGCTGATTGAGGTACTACTGGGGACAAAGTTACGCCACCAAAAACAATAAGCAACTAAAAAAATGGTAGGCACTGGCTTGAAAGTGGCAGCATGAGCTATTTGACCCCCACCATGAACTATAGACCTTTGAGATTCAAACTCCAAGCTCTAATCGGTCTATTATTGGGTTGTCAAAATCCACCAACCTTTATATTTGCTCAAATCATCACACTACTGTCACATTCACAAAATTAAGACAGACAGACACAAACAAACAGATAGAGAGAGAGGCAACCTGCCTCTGCAGCCATCAAAAGATGCACAAAATCCCGAGATGTTTGGTAAAATGGGCATGATTTAAGACAACTCCGTGCATAGAAGGAGATTTCACAAGGCAAGAGAGAACTACGCTCGCGCAAATCAGAACAGGACATTGCACTCTTCTCAAAGCTTACAGGAAGAGAATTGGGCTGGAGGAGGAAGGAACGTGTGAAACG
>Ga0056114_1000621_pt1 | contig 13228 bp, 8 predicted proteins | sample WorMetHERISLAND1_FD_77005 | JGI IMG/M metagenome (GOLD analysis project Ga0056114, IMG submission 77005) | Marine gutless worms symbiont microbial communities from Max Planck institute for Marine Microbiology, Germany - Olavius loisae HERON... ...
CCCCTGCCCCTCCCTGCTGCTGAGGTGGCCCCCTTAAATCCAGCTAGGTTATCTGCAGAGTGTTGTAAGCTCTCTCAACGACGTCCTCGACAGAGCTGTGGCTCAAGAGCAATTTTGGCTTATGTTGGAGCCATAATGCCAATTTATGCATTTCCTCAACTCCGCACATATATATTGGGCTACATTCAGTGAAGAATCCACTCAACAGTGAACAGGTCTTGGTGGCACAGCAGTTAGGGCATTGGACTTTCGATCAAACTGGTCGTCGGTTTGATTCCCAGCCGACGCACTATCAAGTCATTAGGTCAACTCAGCCTTACATCCCAATGAATCAGTCAAACAATCAAAAGATTTTTAGGTGGCCTAACGGGATAGGTTAGTCGAGTACCAACCTTACTGGTATTGACTGGCATTGACTGGTAGGGTGTGTTCGCTTGTGTCGGGTGGCAAGTAACATTGTGTGATCCCACCCCTTAGTTCTGTCATTGGATTTCCCATTAATAACTTATCGTTTCTTTTAACACAGTCCAAAGTTGCAATCGCCGAGTTCAGCATTGTTACCCATGGCTGAACCCAGTTCACTTACTGTACAGCATCTGACGAGCTGAACTGACTTCATGTACTTCAGTCTGTAGTTGTATGCTCTAAGTGAATAAGTCAGTCAATCAGGTTTTATTTCAGCCAGAAAACATCTGTAGTACATAGGTAGCCTAATAATAATGAAGGCAATAAACAGTGATACAAAAGTGATAAAAAGCAAAAGTAAAAACATGCACACAATCACTACATACCAGTACTGACGAAATACCTAAACACAGCATTTTCGCTACATGCAAAGTGCATACCATATGAAAATTTATAATTATACAGGATAGTGTCAAATCAGGGAAGCTGCAACTCTAACAGGATAGCCGTAAACCGATAGTATGTAAACTGTAAGTGTATATATGGCAGCCTCATTTTCTTGACATTTCTTGCAACTGTATTGCGTTGCCGTTGTGTGCAGTTGACCTGGTTCAGTTCATCACGGACGCTGGATCGGTGAGTGACAGTGAGGTGAGGGAGATTGTTAAGGCTGAGCCGAGTGAGTATCCGTATCCGATCGTCATCAGTGATGACCTCGTTGACCTCTGTCCCGTCTGCTCAGACCGTGTGTCTGGGTACCACTACGGACTACAGACTTGCGAAAGCTGTAAAGGTTTGAGTTGTCTTTGAACTTTGTTTATGTCGGTCGTTTGATGATAGCTGATGGTTATATTGTCATCATCATCATCGTTGATTAGGCATAAAAGCAGCACAAAAACATACTTGGAACAGCGAGATATAAACGTAAAACCATAAAACAATATCAATAGCAATGAATACAAGAAAATCAAAAAATAACGACTGTGAAAGAATCAAATGTCGCGTATTAACGGCATTCATCGCATTACATGAGACGTTTAATGATCTGATGTTGTACAAAGATGTCAGTGAATCGACAGATCTCTGTTTCAAGAAGAATAATGTTTGTAGTACAACATTTGACGATTTTGATTTTCCTGACATGTTTTGCATTTTAGTCAGGTTTTTGGTTTTCTTAAGTGATGTGTAAGGCTCCGCATGGTTTACAGTATTGCAGCAGCCGTCTTATTATGCAGCAATAAATGTATAATATGTTGATAGTATTGGCCCAGTATATCATCACAACTTCACTAGTCTCGATATCATATTGATATCATGTGATCGTCAATGATGTCAATATTTTCTATATATTATTTTTTTTTAAAATTGTGTTGTTAATAAAATATTGCCACCATTGCCAGGTTGTCCATTCCAAGCCATGTAGCTATAAACTACTTTCAGTTTATATGCTTGAATTTCTAGGTCTCAGTGTCCACCCGTCTGTCCGTCCACAAAAGTTTTTCTGATTTAAATGAAATAAATTTGCTGCTTAGTTAGAGGTCAATGAGTGATGCATAACGGTAGAGATATAGCTGTGATGCATTTTTCAGTTGATATTACTTACTTGCATACTTCTGTTGTGCAGGTTTCTTCAAGAGGACGGTACAGAACCGTAAACGGTACATCTGTCTGGAGAATCAATCGTGTGTCATTGATAAAACTCAGCGGAAACGATGTCCGTATTGCCGGTTCCAGAAATGCCTTGAAGTCGGCATGAAACTGGAAGGTACGTATTGACCATTGACTGCTTAGTAAGAAGATACGCTGGTGTGTAGACCAGTTGCCAGCACATTTGAGGACCACCCAGGTAGTTTTTGTCTGAGCTGTGCATAGCCTAGTGACCTTGACAGTTGATGACCTGTTGACTGAGAAATGGTTTTGTCCATTATGTGCAATGTGGAGAAAATGTCTGCCAGATTTTAACTTTCAATTGCTGCTTAGTAAGTCACAATTGACCTGACAGACAGAGAGGACCTGCAGACCTGTATCCAGGCCTACTGGGCGTTTGTTGGTGCTTACACAGTAATTATTGATGACCTAGAGCCAAGCAGTCATACGTGCAGCACACTGAACAGTACCGTGTGTGTCTCTCCTGTTATCATGCTGTGAGCAGCAACTGTGCTACTAGCTGTTTACTATGCACGTACAGTCGTCAAAGTACTGGGCAAATGTAGATGACCTGTTGATTTGATTGCAGTAATATGATATAATACATCTGTGTGTTGTTGCCAGTTAGGTCAACCCTGTAAATTGCCTCCAACCATGCATACAGATCGGTAATATGTACCAATAGTGATGACTCTCCTGAGTATAAGTCTCACTTCGTCAGTCGCTGGTGAGGTCCCTCTAGGCATGGTTTTTGTGCTTTACGTTGTAGTCTGGCTTGACAGTTCTGGCTACTAATGAGTTGAGGAGCAGTTTTGGAAAATTTGGGAATTGTGTTGCGTTTCAGAGAGAATTACTGCCAGAGATGTTTGTTGTCATTTCATGTGAGATATGTCCTTTTTCGTTGTTTTATAAAGTACTCTAAAACGTGAACAAGAAAAGGAAAGATTGCATATGATAGCACAATCGTCAGTCATCATCCATGGAAGCAATCCGGTAAGGACTGAACACGGGTAATGAGATGGGTTTAAAAGTAGCCGTTGGGTGGTATGGTTGATTCCTGTCATGTCATTGACATGGTGCAACTGGCAGTTTTTCCCATTGCACAGTTATATTTGCATTTCCCAGGCTTTGCTTAGGATAGATCTAAACAGTAACACTGATGTTGGGATGCATCACTGTTGGTACTCAGTTATTCACTGAATTACTTGAAACGAAAGCTCAGCAGGGATGGCTGGTAGATTGCAGTAGATGGAGACAAATGGTGCTGTGGTCCACCAATTTTTTCAACTCTCAGGTCTTCCTCCTATGGTCACTTACGAAATTTGCTGATCTGGAGTCATTCACACTGTTGGAATCTGTTTGTGAGCTAAAACACACGTTTTTCCCCCGGTTTCTGTTCACTGGATATTATGTGTATATTCAGCTGTCCGGGAAAACCGAACGCGAGGCGGACGCAACAAGTTTGGACCGATATACCGCCGCGACCGAGCACTACGTCGACAGATTCAGATGCAGCGGCTGCACAGCGAAGGTCTCGTCATCGGCTCCTCGTACCCAAACGACAAGTTGTTCTTCCGTGATTTTACGCCGCTGTCTTATGGCATCGACGTTAAACCGACCGCGGCGGAGTTAGCACCTCTGTCGGCGCAGAGCCCGCCGTCGTCAACGCCGCGGTGCAGGGACGACGATTTCCTGGTGAATAGTCGCAGAATGTGGAGGAACATGCATGGTGGCAGCGGCGGTCGCTTGGCACACAAGGGATTAATGCAAACATCTTTTTCACCATACAGCCATCAAACCGGTAATGAAACAGTCTCACCACTCAGTCGGCGATCCATAGATGACGTGGCTGCAGCAGCGGTGGCGGATGTATTGGATCCATATGTTGCTACGGATCCAAATCAGACTTTGAGGCAAGGCTTGGTTCATCGTCAGCATTCGTATCGTCCGTCTAGTCAGTACCCATCAGCCGGGTCTCTACCCGGTTATAGCCTTGTACCACAGCAGTCATCCTGCGCTTCTCCGGATTCGGTTTCGGCAAACTTCCCGGCGTCGGGTTTTTCGCCGGATGTTCCGCCGGAATTTGTGAGAATGTTGCCGTCATCGGAGATGGCTCGAGGGCCGGTCCGTTGCCGCTACTGGCAGTCGTCGAGCGGGTCCGGCCAGTATTCGCCTTCACATGTTACGGTTTCGCAGTATCGTACGGGTTCGTCGCAGCCGTTGGGTGCACACGCATACCTGCGGCATCGCGATCATCATCATCCTGCGCCGCATAATGCACATGGTCACTTGATTCAGCAACAGCGCAGGTCCGACCCGCAGCAGCAGCCACAGTTACATGGCTCACCTATTTTGCAGTCTCCCGCGTTGAAACTGACACAGCCGGACGAGAAGACGCCGTGTGGTCAGAGCAGCGACGGAGCGTCGTTGCAAGAGTTCAACTCCGAAGCCGATATCGCGGCCCAGCGACTTCCAATCGCGCTGAAACTGATCAACGATCTTCAGCGGCACGACGATGGGCTTCGCGACTCCGTCGACCAGCTGCGTTGCTATGCCGACGAGATGCTGCAACAGCTGCGGAACTACGTGCTGGGAAACAGCGCCGACGACGCAGCGTCACTTGAACTGGACAACGCGTCGCTAACACGACACATCATCATCATTGCCTGTCAGCTCTGTGATCAAGCACTCTTTGTACTCGTCGAGTGGGCAAGACACGCCCACTTTTTCAGACAGCTGCCGGTAACCAGATTTTTGTGAAAACTGTCATGCAATATCTGCCGGGAAAATAAAACAATTTCTGTGGATATTGTAGTAGCTGAACCACTGTAGATTCTGTATACTTGCACGTAATTTTTGAAGTAATTATGTACGGTACCAGTACTCGTTGCTGTTTGGCTTCTGTGGCAGTATGGTTAAAAGATGGTATTTGAAGTGCCTGGTGGGGTCCAGTTAACGTGAGCAGTCTGGGATGGGATCGTTTCATTTTGCATTGTTTGAGTAATACCACGTTCACATGCATTGCATAGGTTTTTCTCACAAGTCCTTATGGATGGCCAACTCGTAGTCACTCGCAAGCATCGGTAAGTAACTCGCTGGTATCCGTAAATAGCTCGGTACAACTCACAGATCACTCGCAAGGATCCGTGAAAGGTGAGGTAAATTTTTTGACTTGTCAGAAATCTTCTCACGAGTGTCCGCGGATTGATTTTTCCGTAAATGACTCGTGAATAACTCGTAACAATCGTAAACCGCTCGCAATAACACGTAACCATCTGTAAACTGCTCGCAACAATCCGTAAATGACTCGTAGCAATTTTTCTGCTGTTTGGACTGTTTTTGTCAAGAATCTCTCCAATCGGGTCAGCATCAACTCGGAGGAAGTTTCTGTAGCAGAGTCTTGTCTGTTCAGAATCGGATTTAATGAGATTCAGGATGACGGTTTGAAACCGGAGCAGCTGTGTTTGTGCTGTGTGAAGGTTGGTGATCAGATGAAGCTGCTGGAGAACTGCTGGAGTGAGCTGCTCTTGCTCGATGTTCTCTACAAACAGCTGGAGCATTCCGACACTCAGCAGCTCTTAATGGTATTGCACTTCACCAGTCACCAGCTCACTGGTTTAGAACTAGTCTTTGTATCAGTGTACTAATAACGATGTTTCTGTGTAGTCTGCAACAGTGATATGGTCCTCAATGCCTTGTGAGGCAATTTTTTTGCTGTCTCGCCTCGCCTCGCCCTCCTTGAATATGCCTCGAAATGAAAACTTTGACTTTGACAATTTCTTTGGTATGCCTCCTTGAAAGTCAGTGCTTACTTATTAGTAATCTGAGTTTTCGGAACACCTGAACTACCATTCACTCTAAACAAAAAGTATACATTAGTGCCAGTTGATGATCACATCTATTATGAACTGTGCATGTGTGTCGTAGCTGTTATTCGTATTTCATATACACTGTTCAATATTTTGTGTGATTTTGCTGCCTCGCCTCGTCTCGAAGAAACTGCTTAGTGCGCATCACTGGTCTGGCAACAAGCATTGCTGGACACCATAAGTGGTGTGGCGGGCACCAGAAGTCCACACAGTGGCCCCTGGTCCCTCCCTATCAGGGGCCCCTGATCCCCCTGTGGGGACTGAGCCCCCTGTGAGGATTGAGGCCCCCTGCTACGTTGATAGCCCTTTAATCATCTCAACATCCGGGGATTTGTCTGGCAGCTGTGTCCCTTATCTTTTAAATCACAGTATAAAATATCATGCCCAGAGTTCATTTCCGGTTGTCGGGGGTGGGGTGTGAAGTATTTTCATTGTGCCGTTTGAAAATAACCTTACATACTTACTTACTATAACCCTTTCCAAGCCACACCCACTGTTGCCCTGCTAAACGGTCACTGATGAGACGGGTGCTGTTGTCGTTACCAAGGTAACGGGACATGTACTACCCGTTGACGTGCTGGTGCGTATCGGTCTCGGCAGCGTGTGTGATCAGCTGCAGGAGCTGATGCGGAGGATACGAGCTCTGCGGCTTGACGCCAGTGAATACACCTGCCTCAAGTTTGTCATTCTTCTCAATCCAGGTAACTGTTTACCTGGCCGGGTGTGCGTGAAAATTTACAATCTGCAGCATTTCGTTAGATTTTCCCATCACGCGCATTTCGTATGATCTTGCTTAACTGTTTCTTCCTGTTCCTATGTCTGCATTTGTAATTCTTGTGCCAGTGTGCAGCAGTCGCTGTAAATTAGCCTTCACCAGTATTTTGCAGTAATTGCTGATTACATTTTCCTGAAGCTCGCCCAGTTCATTAAAATGTACACACTCTGTGGTATTGTCCAGTTCCGTGGCTTGTGGGAGTGTTGTTCAGAGGCCATGCTTAACATCGTGCCACTTAGTTTTAAAGATGATAGGCAAAGGTTTTTTACAGAAAGTGAGTAAAAAGCAGTTTCAAACAGTTTATTACAACGCAAACGCGTGTGGGTAGCACAATGGGTGAATAATATCGCAAAATACTGAAATTTCGAAGTTTTTATTTTTTGACAATCTCCGGAAATCATCGGAATCTCTGACGTCATATCCTCGATAAGTTTTGTTTGAGATGGCCTTAGACTCGTCTGTGAGTGCGTATTTGATTTATTTAGTTAGGATGTTATGTTCAGTTCATGGGACGAGCGAAGATTCATGGGCACTGTACTGTGCGTAATAACTAAAAGTATGAGTTACCGGCCGCACCGCATGTGTTCGTGCTACGAACATTATGCCAGAGGCCTTCAGCGGCTGTAATCCTGCCGTGAATAAACCATGACTGCAAATTTCATCGCTCAGCATTATTATTAAACTTAAACTGCGCTGACAACGTCCCAAATGTTAACGCCATTCTCGTATACAAACAAGCTGGATGTTTGTTTATGCCATGGGATGACGTCATCAATCGGCAACGTACACAAAGATTACGGGTTTGCACTTTTCGACAATTTTTAAAAATAATTGCTCACTTTAAAACCAATCACGATATGCAAGTGGGTTTTATGATGTAAAAGGCACTTGGTGAGCTATTTATCTTAAAAGTACAAAACCTTTGCCTATCATCTTTAAACATTCATAGCAGTAGATAAATTCACTGCCAGTCTTAAATACTTACAATGTCAGTGAATCTTTGTTAAGTTAACGCGTTAATTTGACAGCACTAATTTTTACTTCGGTTGGTCAGATGTTCCTGGATTGGCGGACGCCAGCATGGTTGAGCGGTTCCGCGGGGACGTGAGCTCGGCGTTGTTGGACTACAGCAGTCTACTAAGCCTGACGATGACCGAAGACAGCTTTGTCGTCGACAAGTTTGGCCGCATGTTGCTGGAACTGTCAGAGATCAAGCTGGCAAGCATCGAGTTGGAAGAGTTCCTCTACCAGCAGCACATCGCCGGCCTCACGTCGACTGGAAGTCTGCTCGCCGAGATGCTTCTGTCGTCGAGACAGTGACCGATTGCGTTGTCCCTTTGACACACACTGTTGCCATATGGGTACAGCTAGCTATAAAGCATGCTGTGCCAGACCGGGTTAGGTCGTCATTTGTAATTTTTGACATCCAGGCACTCTGGGGAGCCGAGCGTCAGAGTGCCCGGATGTCAAAAATTACAAATGACGGCTTAACCCCATCTGGCACAGGATGTTCTTTATGGCTGTACTCGTATGGCAATGGTGAGCGTCAAAGGGTAACTTATAGGCATCTTCTACAATTTCTTATATCATCAGCCTTGATCGCATACCGTGCTTATCCTTTGCAGCAACATGAATATGTATCAACATCATGAATATTTATGATCCTGCGTGTCGATTAGTGCTTGTATTTCAGGTGTGTTATAGCCGTGGGTACCAAACTGGCGTTGGATCGGTGTAAGTATCTAAGTTCATGTTTCCAGGGTAAGGATTACAGACTTACACATTACGGCATGCATATATACACACTTCTGTGGTTATGGTACGATAGTAGCCGCACATGGCATCTGATGAATATAATAATGATAACCAATCTGTAACCATATTATTTCGCAGCCGTTATGTTTCACGATTTCGTATGTAACGTTACTTCTACAACTTACTTTTTTTGCGATTTAAAACCTGACAGGTGGTAAAGTGAACTTGATTAAACATCCGGCATAAAATTCAAATAAATCCAATTTGTTTCTGCTGTCACACGAGTGAATGCACTACTGTATAGGTGTGAAAACGTGCTGAATGTGATGAATTAGTGATGGCCTATCGCTTGTTGCTATTGTCAGTGCAGACTACAGTTAACGATCGTACTGATATTTGCACCATTTTGTATCACATTAAGCACTAAGTGGACAGCTCTGTCTAATGCCGGCGACAGACGCTCAAGACACTTGCACCAGAAACTTGTGCAAGTCTTTTACAAGAAACTTGCACGTGTGTCGTGTCAATCTTGTACAAGTTTTTTCTGGTCAAGTTTCTTGCACGCGATTGAGCACAGCTCTATTCCAGCACAGAAACTGTGTGGCACGTGATACGATCCACGCAACGTGATTGGCTGGCCAGTTGTTGTTGCGGAAGAAACGGTGTTGAGCGTGCATTAAATCTTTAATGCAAGTTTCTTGAGTGTGTGTGTTGCCAGCATAAGAAGTACTTTTGCATGAGAAGAATCAAAAATTTGTTCCGTAGACCGGGTAATATAGGATTACAAAATTATTGTCTGTTGGGTAAGTTATTTGCTGTGATGCGGTTGAGACGTTGTGTTACCGTTCGGTGAAACAGTTCAATTCGTCGTTGCACGTTTGTTGTTTTGTTGTGTGTTGTTGGGTGGTAACGAACAGTTTCTGTTGTTTGTTGGCTAACTGTTGAGATGTTTTGCTAACTGAACGTACGTGATATCACTGTAAGATATGTGATGTGTGGTTTGTTGATTGCGATCGTGTGATACAGCATGACGCGAGTATTAATAACGCTGAGATGTTGCGTGGAACAAAACTGTTGTTTATGCGTGCGATCGTGCTAATATTTTCTGTTGTACCAGTATTCACAGAATACCATCCTCGCTGCGGGATTCACTGCTTCTGCAAACCTTTGCAGACCAACAGTTCATTGTTATTAACTTAACATTAACAGCTGTCAACTGTAGTTGTGACTAAAACATTGCTCACTCATAAAGTATGGTTTTTAGAACTACTCACATTTTTTTCCCAAAATTTATTGTCAAAAAGTATCCATCCGGCAAGAGCAGTTTCCTTTGTAATTTTCTTCCCCCAAAATGACCTATACTGTGTGTCGATTGGGACGTTAAATCAACCCAACCTTAGTAATTTGCGGGCATTTTTACCGTCACAAAATATATTATGTTGTTGTTATTGTTATTGTCTTGTTGACATGTGATAATTGATGCGTCGTTAGAATCAGCGTTACGTACTACTGATGGCTGTATTGAGGCCATGCTGTGCTTATTCCAGTAGCAGAATCCACTGACGATCCATCACTGTGTGTGCCAAATGTAGCAGCACCACCACCACCGTTCGCTATCATTTCATCTCTCTCAGGACGTTAACAAGGTCACATTGTGTTTGGGTGACGCCATGAGACTCCATGTTGAGACCAGTTGTAGGCAGGATTGGTGATCTCAGTGCATGTAGATGCTAAACTGTTCATTAATGGTTGTTGACTGCTGTGTTCAGTGTCTGATAATTAAGTCTGTGTCGGGATTATTACTGCAATGTGTGGAATTAATTTTTGTGGCAGAGAATACAGTTTGAATTGTCCCCTATTCGAATCAGAGGCATTTAATAAGAGTGGCACTGAATGCTGATTATGTATAAAACAGCACTGTGTGGACTGAATTCTAATCTGAACTAGGCACACAAGGTTGGGTCTGGCCTGTGTATAGCTGCCTGGGTGGTTGCTTGGTCGGGCTGGGCTTACCAATTTGAGCTGGCGTGGTGCATGTGTCATTTTGAAGGCTTAAGGCAGTCAAGAGCCAGTGACACCTGGTACATGCCAAGAGAAACCACTATAATGTGTGAGAGAAAGGTAGCTTTGCCACATATCAGGTCAGTACTGTTTTCATGCCTTCACGTGTCAGTTGAGGCACAGCTGGCAACGTGGCAGGAAATGACAGTCAGGAACGACGTCCACAGGTGTGCAATGCTGAGGCATTGCATGATTGTGTGCAGTTACCTGTGTTTACCGGTCAGGTGTGAAATTGTTTGTTATCAATACAAATTGTTCAACACTATTCATTACAGCTGTATATTTTCATCTGCCGTTACTGTCACAGTGGCAACATAGGCCTGCATTCTGCGATATTTCGAGTTGTGTTGTTACTGATTTGTATGATAGACGCATAATATTCAGTCTTAAGTGAAATCGTGGGCTTTTTTGCCGTCCAAGTATTTTGTTATTTAAATGTGTTTTAGTGTCGACAACAAAGTATCAATAATCAGATGAGTTTGTGCATCATTGTGTGGTTTATTTTGGCCCCCGGCAACTGTCACGCCAACTTTAACCCTTTGACGCCCACTGTTGCCATATGGGTAATGACCCTATAAAGTATCCTGTGTCATTATTTTTGACATCTGGGCACTCTGACGCGCACACAGTACCTTATGCAGAAACTACGTGGTGCACATGGATGGGGATGTTGTGGCATTGACCCACTGCTACCCCGACAACCGCCTTCCTCGTTCATTTTTCACCTCTCCATGGGACTGATAATATAGTAGCCCGTCCCCCTTGCTGACAGTTGTCAATTACTTCTAAAAAGTACGACCACTCATGATGTGACCCATCTCTGTACGTCATCCCCATTCTGGCCTCCAGCACGCTGTGTCGGCCCTTGGAACGGTAGAACAGTGGTCCAATCCATTTCCTGACCCCCTAAAGCAGTCATTAGTTTCGTTTTCTTTAGTTTGTGCCTATGTTAGTGGTTTTTCCCGACATCTCGCATTCTGTGCGTTTGTATTATAGTCTGAACTGAAGCACAACTACTGTCTGTAGTTCGTGCATACTTGTGGCCTGCACCAGCGATTACAGCACGTGGTACTGTGTTAGTGATCCTGCTCTTTGTATCTGTCATTATCCCTGTGATTGTGATGCTCTGTGCCTGTTGTTTTCGGTGCTGCAAAACCTCTCTCATTTCACTGCGCTGCTGCAAATTCACGTGTGAATTTATTTTCTCACGTTTTATTTTCGCGACATAAAACTCCACGAATAGTACACAGTAACTGCAGTCACTGTCCGGTCCTCGACAAACTGGTAACGGGGACTTTCGCTTCTGGGAGTCTCATGGAACTCTCGCTTCTGACAACGAAAGCTTCACCCAAGGAACTTTTGCATTGCTTCCGGGAGTGAAAGTTTCAGCATTCGACAAACTAAGTATAACTAACCCAAACTAACTAGCTATAGGCCTAAACCACTCAGTTTGGAGATAGAATTGACTTCTCTATTGTTTTTTTTTGGGGGGGGAGAAGTGGTCACCCAAAGTAAGGCTTCTTTGCCAGTATGCTACTTAACGTGTTCTCGAGTTGTTCCTTAGAAACGTTTGCAACGTTTACTGAAGAACTTTAACAAAATAATGTGTTTGTTATTTTGTAAACATAAAATGTATTAAAAGCTTTGTTGCATAGCTGAACTGAAACGAAGCACGTCATAAGAAGTCAAGCATGTTTTGTAGAAACTGTCTGTGAATGAATTTTTTCTGATTGATGTACAACGAACTGGAATAGTGACAAAATTTACAAACCGTAGGAAACTAAAATAATATCCACGTTAATCATCAACGCTTGCCAACTTTGTTATTTTTTTTACAATTAACGCGTTTATTAACATAGGCTGTAGGCTACCTTTAACACATCTACTGTTGCTTGTATTGTTGATAACAATATGAAGATGCTAATGAAGCATACAGTCACAATCGTTTATATTCCTCTCGTGTAGCCTACAGCATCGCTTGTCCGTCAAATGTGGAGTTGTATAGTGCATTCTCGTAAAAAAACCTCTAATGTGCTGAACACAACACACTAGTACTGCACTGCGCAAATATACAACGTCTTCAGTCAGAGACAGTCTGTAAGTCCTCAGAAACCTTCGGACCCCGCATGACGCATGTCCTCGGGCAGAGTTCCAGACTGTCGGGCCAGCAACAGCAAATGCTCCGTCCGTCACAGGGGTGGATCAGTCAAAAACGGTTGAAGTTAAGAATATGCAATTTCGACTGCACAGTAGCACCCGTCCCTCTAGTTTTTGCGGGGTAACTTTCATCCAGAAATTCTGACGTTCCCCTGAACGGGGGCTACAAACAAGGGTGCGGACGTGCGGTGGGGAAAACTAGGCCTAGCTGTTCTTACACTGTAGCTTTATGCGGTCAATATTTCGAGAACGGTAGGAGATACGTTTAAAGTCAGTAATGACTAATGGGAAGTTGCACGTGCTTTCTATTGGCATCAAGGTAGAACTTGATCTGCTATAAGTTTGAAATAACTTAGTTGTTAGCATTCAGAATGGTTCGGTAATTAAGTCAAGGCCATGAAGATAGCCAGATAGAGGCTGGAAAATGCTAAGTAGAGACAAGAAGCCAAGCTGTCGCTAGGATAGCCGACCGTACTGCCAAAAATTGTAAGGGTCACGTGACCTAGGCCACGCCCACTTTCAGGGTAATTATTTGTGCGCCCGCTCGGCACTCCCGATA
>Ga0056114_1000622_pt1 | contig 13223 bp, 6 predicted proteins | sample WorMetHERISLAND1_FD_77005 | JGI IMG/M metagenome (GOLD analysis project Ga0056114, IMG submission 77005) | Marine gutless worms symbiont microbial communities from Max Planck institute for Marine Microbiology, Germany - Olavius loisae HERON... ...
CTCTGGGACTAGTAAAGTAGTATCATCAGCGTATTTGAAAAGGTTATTATCGGTGGATATGGGTTTGAGGTCACTCTTCATCGTGATGTAGAGCTGGGGCCCAATACCAGAACCTTGTACAATTTTGCCTTGGATTGACTAAATCAATCAACATTTGACGAAGATATGAGCAAAACAAACGCGATTTTTACACCTTCGTTCCCACTGGCCTTCACCGTTGATCTTTAGACCTAAAATTTGCTTTTGTAGTTACTCTTGTCCAGCGCTATGTTTCCACAAAATTAGAGGAAGTTTCTATGGCTTCCTATTCCGAGAAAATCGGAGGCATGAGATGGACAGACGGACAGAGTGCAACACTTAATGCGGCCTCATAGGGTAGGCCGCATAATAATACTAAGTGACAATTACTACTTTGCATAAGCGCTGTGTGTTATACAACTGTACAAGAAATCATCATTGCAAGTTTGGTGAAACTGTTTCTCAGAATGGCATGAAATAGCGCGCGATACCGATACCGTATTACCGCGGTATATCGATTCGTGATATGGTATCGGATATTTATGTAAGCCGTGTCTCACTACAAGACCGAATCCGAGCCGTGCATGCGTTGTATTAGAAATGTAGTCGCAATCCTTGCCGGTGGCTTAGCATAATCGTAAAAGTCCCATAAAGTCTATCTGCATTACGCCGTACCTGCGTCATTCCGCCATCTGCGTCTCCGACCTAAAATGCCTTCCTTATTGGCATGCATCAGAGCGTATACGTAGCACGCTTTTGTCACAAAATAATCACAGCTTCGGTGAAACCGAAAGTACGTGTTCCACGAAGACGAAAGCCAATAAGCTGCGACGAATGTCAAATTGGACTTTGTAACCGGATAAAAGTCATACGTTCGTTAATATTAACGAGGAACGCAGTGCCACAGGGCGTAATTTACAGCGTTCACTGCTACATGTTGCGATATTCGGCCACCTGGAGCTCTGTAACCTTTGAACCGATTTAGTTGAAACTCGGCATGATTGATATAGTTAGCCACGGGACTCTGTGCCGCACTGGTCGCCACCGAAAAGGGATAGCGAAAAGAAAAGGGAGACGTACATACATACGTACATAAATGTACATAAACATTTATTAAAACACTGACAAAACGCATCGATATAACATAGAGAATTAACACGAATGAAGGGTAAAAGATTACAAACAGTCACAATAAAATTGGTTAAAAGACTATAGTTTAATACAATCGAATGGACGTGAAGTGACACGAAAGCTACTGGGACTGACCTCTGAGGCTGTCATGCGGATTGCGGCAAAACATTCTATAAATAAAATACGTATTATCATTGGTGGACGTAAGTTTATAGTTATGGGGTCGTCTACTCCCCGTGGTAGTATATTTATTCTTGGTCAAATTTACGGACTCTACGGTTAACTGACTACCCAACTGTCAGTGTCAGAACCACGATCACGATGAAAATAAAGAATGTGAAAGGCGTTAGAAAAGAGAAATTATATCGACAGGCCGCGTATCGCATTGTAATTTTCCTTGATGTATTTCAGTTTTATCATATTCGGTTAATTTTTTGCTTCAAGTATGCCTATTAAATGAAGTTATTCTTGTTGTTCTAAGTCTTCTGAAAGTTGACTAGTCTGTAAATGGTCCATGCAGTCCGTAAATTTGACCAAGAAAGAAGGATCATAAAATATAAAAGCTATCGCAGGGGTAGAGACGAATTACAGGTGACGATAGAGAGGCCGAAGGTAAGTATTGACTTACGGTAGTATGTTCGAGACAGGTGAGCAGATGATGATGTTGCATTTGAAACAGATCTTCAACGGACACGTTGTCGCCGTCTTCCGCCTGACGCAGATCTGCACGTCTCTTGCTGTTCATAAATGCATTAGACGAAGCTGTCTTGAGCTGACGGATGCGAGCAACTCGTGACAGCTGTGCCAACGACAACCGGCCACACGGGACGTACATTAAATAAATAAATAAACAAGATTGAATGAGCTATGTCAGCACATGACTTGCTACTCGGCATAAAAGATGTCTTGCACTCGGAGGAAATTTGGGTACATGTACTCAGACACGTGGGTCGATATTTATGCTTTAAGCTTATACAATAAGGCGCTATAAGACGTTTGACAAAATAGCCATCCATATCTGCGGTATAGTGACGATCAAGTGCCGTAAACTATTCGATACGATAGTGGGAGTTCAACGTGAACTGACAAGAAGCTGACGCTGTGATGAGCTTAGTCTAGCACACGTAATAGACAACGATAGACTTGTATTATCAGCGACGAAATTGCAGCCCACTAAATGTCCTTTTCAGCGATGTACAGATTACGTTGATATTGTTGGATGTTCTTCCGCTATGAGGTCTACAATCAGAATGCAGTGGGCGAAAATGGCGATTTTCAGCTGTATACGCGAAAATATCTGGTATGGCGATAATTCAGTAAAGATGTTATACAGCCTTTAAACAGACACACGGAACTTTAATAAGACAGAGAGAGTTACACAGTTGTACACGTACTCTTGTATGACGTTACATTATTGGGCGACTTCGATGAAAGCGATTTCACCTACTGGTATCGATGTTACCATTCCGTGGTCGTCTGTCTGTCACCTTCATGCATTGTGCTCAAATGGCGGCAAATAAGAATAATACTTTCGCACGAGTATGACGACCCCATGTCTCTCCAAGATCGAGTTAAAATTTGGCTTACATCGGTCAGCCTCTTCCCAAATTTTGCTCAAAAGTGACTCATCCCTGTTCATTTGAGCGTCGGAAGCATTCGATAGCAAATTGCGGTCGAATAGTTAAAAAGATAGCGCATTGGTCACAATGGAGAGCCTTTAAGATGCCACCATCGCTCTATAGAATGATACAATCACCGACCTACTATACGACCTCCCCTTCCCCCAAAATGGGGTACCAAATGCACACCCAGAACTGACTTCGCGAATATGATAGGAGATACAGACAAGCAAAATCCAATCGCCCGACCACTGTCTTCATTCTGTGTTATCTGAGGAGAAAACCTCTAGTCTAGCATTACGCCCTCGTGGACATCAGTTCCAGCTTCCCATATGTGTTTATAGGCTTTTAAATGTTCTTCTGTAAACCATTGTCTTTTTAAGTTTGTCCAGTTTGCAATTGTGTTTTATGCACTTACGCTTGTTTTATGCAATAAAGATTTACTTACTTACTTACTTACTTACTTACTTAAGATTTCTTTGCATAGGGGGCCTACGACAGCCCCATCGAGCGGGTTGTCGCCTTTTGCCAAATTACTTTTGCCTTTGTTATAAATATCGCTGCTGTTAATCAAAATAACTGAACGAATCCAAGAACGTTTCCCTGACACATCATACGGCACATCTGTGACATAATAATTCTAAGGAAAAATTCTTAATAACGTCAACGACATTGTCATAAAAAGTCATAAATGTCCGTACACCATGCGTGATTTGGGTTTCAGTTCAAGTGAACATTGGTCCTGAACTCACCGGTATAAAATTTTTGTTAGACGGTGGTTATTTTCCCAGCCGCATCGGACTAGACCTGCACTGACAGAGTGCTAACCTACGCCGTGCCAGCATACATCAGCACACCGATACATACACATTGGTCAGCCAATGTGGAGCTATGCTGCTGATACAGAGGTGGACAACTTGTCTAATGCTGTATGTTGTGATTTCAACACGGACCAGCGTTACCAATAATTTTTCCGATCGTTTTCGACGCTGTTCACGTCACGCTTGGCTGCACGAGTGAGATTATTGGTAGTTAACTCACTGGAGATAGGCGACAAAAGCAGTTCATGAATTAAAATAATGTACATGATAGGACGAGACATACACATGTATGGTTCGCAAGTCCCATCTCAATAACATCTGCACTGCAAATTCTCGAAGCACTGCTCGTGATAGCCATAAAATGTCAGAAGCTGTCATCATTCTGTAGCTGGGACGTCAAGCAGGCTTAGTTGATGAATACGTTTGTCCGTCATTACGTCATCCTGTCTGTTTACACGATTTAATTAGCAAAAAAGTAATTTCCGCGAAATTTGAAAAGTTGCGATTACACAAGGAAGGACATATTGAATTTCTGGAGTGCATTCTATCAAGATCTCTGAAATAAATATACCAAATTAGTAACGTTGTCAAATGTCTGCTTTCTTTACCGATATCGATCGCCGTATGCAGAGCCACACCACCATACCACAGTAGGCCTATACTGTGGTATGATGGCGCGTGGCTTGTAAGGCGGGGCTTCGCGCAGTATTATACTGTGAATTACTGCGAACACAAACGCTTGTAAGGTGTCAGTCGTATTGATTGTCTTCAGAAAGCGGGAAATTCTTACAGGTTCTGTAAAAGTGTATATGACCTCTGTGGGTTGAACATAGTTTCTCATTAGATTATACATGTATCCTCATTGACTGTCTTCTTGAATGCTCTTGATGCGAACAAATAATGGTATATCTTTCTTTAAATTTGACTTTCAGAGTTAAATTGTAGTTTAGCGTGTAATTTTTCCTTGTTGTATTGTCTTTGTCTTAGTTTCTTTTCTGTCTTTTTGACGAATTAGCATGCTTATTAATCAAACGATTGATTAATCAACTGGTCAAATGATCGTCCATGATTCATTTCTTTCTGACAATACCTGTTGAGCTTTGCGTTTGTCGGAGCGTTGGCTCTGATGGTAGATACGACTGAAGTTGGAGACGATAACGGGCACAGGTAGAGCAATAACAAGCACACCGCTCAGAGAACACAGACCTCCCACCACCTTACCGGCAATGGTGCCCGGCACCATATCGCCGTACCTACAACAAAACAAATCAGATAGGCGGACTACTATAAAAATGATTTGAACAAAATTCAATTTTTTTAACTTCAAGATGGCGGACGGAAGTCAGACAGAAAACACTCAGCGGCGGGTTGTGTGCGATTTTTACGACATTTTATACAAAGACACAAAATGCGTGGGTAGTTTGTGAAAATACGCTGCCGAGTTATAGCCAAAAACGACACTTTCCAATATGGCGTCCATCAGCCCATCTTGAATTTTGAAATATGAATTTTGTTCAAATCATTTCTGTCATAATCCCCATCAGATTCAATATACCAGATTTCATCATAATCAAATCGTTTTTCACTGAGAGATATGCCGACGTTTTTTATATTAGCGGCCGTCCGCCATCTTGGATTTGGGATGACGTCATAATATATTCTGCTGTGGTAATTCGACTTTGACGGTACCAACGTTGCCCTATATTTTCAGGTTGTTCGGCAGTTTCCGTACAAGCGTGCGTCACATATGAACGACTGGCGACAGACAAAAGGACGGACAGACGGACAAACAGAAAAACAGCGCCATCGCTTAAAGCCCCCTAACCACGTGGAACGGGGGCTTAATAATAACCACTGACATTGTCAGCCACCAGGGACTGCTCGCCTGACCAGACCTTAACGCAGAGCTCCAGTGAAAGACCGTGGGGACGAAGATGTCTTGTTTACGAGTCTCGTCGAGGTGGCTTACATGCGCTCAACTATAATACTATGCGTGTTAATGAGGTGACTTTTTCCAGGAACTGCTGTTACGCATTTCTACGGCAACTCACTCTCTCGATACGCTTAACCCTTTGTATACACCATCAGTTGCAGCCAAGTATGCCAGACAGTCGGCAAGCATAGGTCGTTTAAAGCCAATTCAGGGCCGGTGAATTGCAATGTATGGGTTTAATAACTATAGTTAACTTTTGGTTAACACACCGGACAACAGTTTAGGCTACCTCCCCCCGCCCCGAAAGGCCACTTTTTAGCGCGCGACAGCATATAGCATATATGCTTAGCGCGCTATATGCTATCGCCCGTCCGTCTGTCCGTCTGTCACCGGGTGAATAGTTATTCACACAAAAACGGTTGAAGATAGGATAATGAAATTTTCAGCGTATAGTTGCTCCATCCCTCTTGTTTTTTTGTGTGTGGGGGGGGGGGGTGGGTTTCATCTAGAAATTCTAATGGGTTCCACCCGAGCGGTGGGGTCAAACAAGGGAGGGTGAGAAAAACAAGCCATTTTCCATCTAAGTGCGTCAATATCTCGAAAACGACAGGAGATATGTCAAATGTTACTATTAATGACTAATAGGAAGTTGCATATTATGTGCTTTCGATTGGCACCAAGATCGATGACCTTGGATGACTTTGAACTGCTATAAGTTCGAATTTTCGGGAAAATTTTGCGGGATTTCGCAGATTTTGTACGCAATAACAGCTAAACGAATAAAGTAGATCGTATTGTCAGCGACATCATTGTAACCCATTTAATCTAGGCCTACTTTTCAACTTTATGTTCCTTGCGTTGATTTGCCATCGATTTCTTCTCTGGGGGCCTTCACACACGCATTGCTGTCGCACGCTTACCCTAGCGTTAGCTAGGTTTTCTTGCCAGTACCATTCTGTAAAAGGTTATCACCAAGTCACAATGACGTCGTAACTGCATGTTGTCCGCGTCTGCGTCCGAATATGTTCAGTTCTTGCGTCGTGTTAAATATTTATGAGAAAGCCGAGATGAAGGAGCGGACCTGACAGCGAAAATGACAATAAACGGCCAATTACTGGTCCCGAAAGACTGACAGAGCGTCAGTTATCACACACAACACTGCAAATGATGTGCTGCTTGTCTCCAAACCACACCCACAAACACAAGCAGTCTGCATCACCGCCAGCAGCAGCAGCAGCAGCAGCAGCAGCGGTGTCGGGCGACAATTATGACTGATCGAACCGGGCAGTTTGTTCACAGCAAACACCATTAACCCTTTGACGCCCACTGTTGCCATACGGGTACAGAATATAAAGCATCCTGTGCCACTGCCAGACCGGGTTAAGCCGTCATTTGTAATTTTTGACATCCGGGCACTCCGACGCTCACCCCTGAGCGTCAGAGTGCCCGGATGTCAAAAATTACAAGTGACGGCTTAACCCGGTCTGGCACAGGATGCTTTATAGCTGTACCCATATGGCAACAGTGGGCGTCAAAGGGTTATGGCCGAACTCATGGTGCCGTGAATATGCCACACGTCTGCAATATCCTGCCGTCACCTATCCGATTTCTAGACGTTACGTTGAAGGCCTATAGACTGTTATCATCACGTCTACAGTATGCCGTCACGTCTACGAAACTGGCGTCTGTCGTCTATACGATTAAATTGCAGACGTGACCGCAGGTTGAGGACGTGACGATAACAGTCTATACAACGTAAAGTAGGCCTAACGTGTATTTTAATTGTATACTTTGCGGCAGGATTGCAGGCGGCAGGCAGATCAACATACGAAAATACACGTATGCTTTTTTCATACGAACAATCGATAGCGAATAAACGACTGAAAATAATTATCGATGAGATGTGATTTTAAGTAGTGTATACAACAGCCACTTTGGCTGCGACGTCAAATAGCAAGTGTGATCGGAAATCCTATTTCGCATAGGTTCATTTATTTTGACCCAGTCTTTGTTTTCATTCGCAAAATTTACACTGTCACATTGTCTAGTCTACGCCTACAGTAGCTATCAGGTTAATATGACACAAGCATCCATCTACAACCCTTTAAAGCCTACTGTTGCCACATGGGTACAGCTATAAAGCATCCTGTGCCAGACCGGGTTAAGCCGTCATTTGTAATTTTTGACATCCGGGCACTCTGACGCTCAGGACCCCGTTCTGGCACAGGATGCTTTATAGCTGTACCATATGGCAACAGTAGGCTTTAAAGGGTTAACTTCTTCGTATGGTTTTGTCGCCGAGTTGAGGTGACCATGGCTAGCGTGTATCTGCAACGTCCTCGACTTGCACGAACTCATACGTCTTTATAAAACTACTAGCTGTCAGATGTCACTAGTGCCAACAAAGTCGTTTGACAGCAGGCGACGAGACGGCGGAAATGCCGAAGATTCGTGATCCCGGAGACCAGCTGAGACCGACCGACATCGCTGCTGCCATCTTTAATCGTCAAAGTGGACGGACGGACGCCGGGCTCCGTGACATTTACAGCGACGGAAGGAAACGATGGAGGAAGAGGACTAGCGAATGACAGCTCGTGACGGATGGACGGAACATGGACGGAGTTAAGTCTACCCGCGGGACAACGATTTACGAACGAACCTGGACAGATGGAAAGGTCAACTCATCAACGTCTGCGCGCTAAGCTAATCGGCGCCGGTGGTCATTCGTTGCCGTAGCATGAACTTGCCATCGGTGCAAGTGTGATAGACATTCTGGAAACGAAGGAATGAAGAAATGAACGAGAAGGAACGAAGATCTTCTTCATCTTCTAGTTATACGACTCTACACAGTGAAAATTTAGCCAAAACAGTAGAAAACGTTTCAGACAATATCGGATTAGAAATACTGTTCTATATGAGCTAGTAAACCTCGATTCAAAGCTCACCATTTTTGTTTTATGCATAATTCAGTCTTATTGTATTTTTTCTTTCATCTTTTTTTGTCATTGTGTGTAGCAAATGCGTAAATAAATAATTAAATAAATAAACATCAACCGATTTCAGTTTTTTTTCATTGAAAAAATCGGTAGTAAATTTCCAGTGAAATAGTTGCAAATTTGTTCAACTCATCTAAAATATCGCCACACTACAATGCAAAAATACAGTAAATAGTTTTATCAGTTTACAATAGTTTCAAGCGTAGGTTACATTGAGTCGTTCTGATACTGAGCATAGAGCACGCCATAACCAGCATGGCATTACAGTATAGCTCCATCGAGAAATCCACAGTCTATAATGAAGTTGACACAACTCCCAGCGACTGCTGCATAAGACATTAACCTTCATGATTTATCGATGTACATTCAGTTACTGAGGACGTCAACCGGACAGCGAAGTTTTGCGTTGTATGGGCCATCAGTTTGGAACAGTTTGCCATCAACTCTGCTGAACAGCAGTCTGTCTCAGAGAGCGTTCAAGGGTGGCTAAAGACGTATCTCTTCGGTCGCTCATGTACATTACCGAACACCGTCCGGCGCTGCTTGGACGTTTTGTGACCGTGGCGCCGTCTATAAATATTCAGACTTACTTACTTAGTACTTACTACATCAAATTCGAATCAGTCATAGTGTCGGTCGCAGTCTCCATGTTCGGCTGTACGTAGCTCACCGCATCAAGACCCCACTGTTGAAGATGTCTGCTACTCACAGCATGGCTGGTTGACTCGTAGGACTGACTATACGTGTTCCAGAAAGACAACTGACGGGCACATCACGTATAACAGACAGTGTAGTTCCTGGAGACAATAGAATTCACTGCCAATTGACTGGTGGCAATCCAACAACCGTGATCTTAATATGCAGTCGACTACGGCGTCTAGGGCTGATTGCAGTCACTTGTCCACCAAGTGCCAGTAGTTTGTGGCTCAACTGTGGCACTGGCAGCCAGCCCATTGGTAAACAGGTGGACTGAACTACAACAGAAAGTACTCGATGAAACTGTTGATGAGTGGCAGAAAAGACTCATCACTGCAAGCACTCACGCACAAGACATGCAGTCACTTTGATCCGCTTCTGAAATGACAATTTCTCGTGTACAGTTTCTGCAATAATTGTTGTTTTTAGCACTCATAACTGTATTGCTGTAAACTATCAGAAACGGACTTTTGATTTTCACAAAGTGGGCAATGGGTAAAATTGCAAGTTCACGATTCCACGGAGAGGATGTGTATAACATATCAAAAATTGTTGCAATGAGTTCGTGGTGGAATAAGTTATATAAAAACAAAAAGAGTGAATAGAATACACTGTTTATCAACAGTTATGAGTTAACTAGACCTGACGATACGATGCGATAGAAGAGTTTAACGTGGGCTCAAATGCTGACTGTGGTCAGCATAATCTAGCATACGCAGCCATGTACAGAAACAAAGAAGTATAAAAAGAAACTAAAACAAACAAACACCAGTGCCCACTTAGTTCGGTCCAGGTTAAGATCCGTGAAGGCAGTCCGAAAGGAAAGGAACCAGTATAAAATACAAGAAGCCAAGCTGTCGCTAGGATAGTCGATACTTCCTCACATACTATCTACAGTGTGAGTCAAACCCCCACCCTGCGGCCTGCGGTTTTCTGACATTTTTTGACAAAGGTCGAGAATTTTAAATCATTTTTACACACCTATTACACGTTCCTATCTACGCTAGATCACAAATTTTTATTCAGTTATCTCAAACTTTAACCAAGTTATGTCATATTAAGCGCGACTACCTAGTTCACGTAATATGTTCAAAATGTCCACCATCAGCCGAAACGCAAGCTTTCAGATGTTTCGAAAGTCGTTGATAGCTTTGTTGATCGTTTTTTGTGGCAAGTCATCCCAGATATGCTGCGTTCATAATGTCAACAAACATGTTGGATATGATATGACGTCAACAGTGATGTCATTTGCTCAGTAAGCAAAGTTACAAGTTAAGTTCTAGTGAAATGTCAAAAATTCGACGGGTGGTCTCGCTTAGTATGGCATAACTTCGTCAAAATTGGAGATAATTGAATAAAAATTTGCAGTCTAGCGTAGATATGAACGTACAGTAGGTGGGTAAAAAATTGGTTAAAAATTCTCAACCGTTTGGGAAACAATGAGGGAAAACCGCAGGGGGGGGGTTGACTCACACTGTACATGTAGTAGTTGCTGTATAGCATCTCCACCTGTTTTCGCGATATGGGACTCTAAGCGTATGGGGGTCACGACTTGACCTTCCAGGTAACGTGGCATCATTGGATTCCCCATAGGCCATTTCCTATTGGTGGTCCTTTGGAACCAAGCCTTTATCTCTAACGGTTTCCGAGATATTCAATGGCGAATTTGACGCAGTGGTTGACATGACCTTGATACGACCTCTAAACAAAGGTCAAGGTCAGTCATTTTGGTACCAATCGATTTCTCATAATCGACTTCCTATAGGCTGTCAATGGTAACGTTTGCTCTAGGACGCACCGTTTAGCCATAGTATATAACGTTATACAGACGACGGCGACAGACGGACGCAACACTAGCATAAGCGCGACTGTTAGTATACGGTCGGCTAAAAACTGTAACAAATATAACAAAATAATTATTAACAATGCCTAAATTGTGGTTTATCTACCGCCTCTGAAGTTACACCTATGGCGGGATATAAGTATGCATATAACCCTAGGTGATATATATTTTCGAGGAGATTCAAAATTAAGAAGAACTAAAAAATACACACAGTCCGTGCAGCAATCGGGAGCCGACAAGCTGGTACGAAGTAAAACAGCATTGAAACGCTGCATCAACACTGATATTCTCTAAAACGAAAAGCTGCCTTTCCTCTGAACTCCCGGACTCTGGGAAATCTTTCCAATTAGTTTGATAAGCAGCTGGCGAGCTAACGCACTGAATGGTCGACTCGACCACAATCGGTGCAAAGAAGCAAAATGCTGTCGATATTGCATATTTTTCCTCTTTGCGAGAGGCAGTATTTGCTGCAGAAACATCCTCGCGAGCTGACTCAGTGACGTACGACTCACCAGGGACACGTGACAGTAACATCCCAACATAAGATGCTGGCTAGTACGGTAGCGCATTAGAGACATTAGTGGATGCGCTATAATGTATACTGAACTGAACTGAATGACTTGCCGCTGTGCCATGGGACGAGAGTGAGACCATCAGGTCGCTTTCAGTCCATTCGGAACAAACCAGATGACTCCTTCGTCATGGGAGTAAGTTCTAGCCGAGGCAAAGCTATAGGCCTACGATAGATGAATAAAGTCATTAAACGGCAATGGTGCCTCGCTGACCTGCCCGGGGCTCTTTTACAGACAAAACTGTAAAGCCTACAGGCGTCACGGTCGACTAGTGAACCGCAATGACAGTGATCCATAGGCTATAGGCTCAGGCTATGTATCAAACCGACCGCAACTCCGGCTACCTTATTGTTCAATTTCAGTCCAAAATGGCGACGGGCAGCACAAACAACCAAACCCCGCTGTGCTGGCAAGAGGCAGCGAGCAGTAGCCTAATGTATCCACAGGGGATGCGGGGCCTGGTCACGGGAATCGCAAAATCCGAGAATTTTGTTGGGAGGGAACGGGGTGGTTGTGTGAGCGAGATTCATTCATTCATTCATTTATTCATTCATCTTATTGTATGAGAGGTTTAGGATAGACTTTATAGATAGCTTATACTTGCACTGATGCATCGAAATGCACGGTTTTACCGCGCGGCAAGGACTGTGCTGTCGCAACTGTGCGTCTGTCCGACTGCCCATGTGTCACGATCCGGTATTGTATCAAAACGGCTTAACGTATCGACGAAATTCTTTCACCGTCTGATATCCTCATCATTCCAGTTTTCTGAGAAGCAAACCGCACTCCGAGGTCACCATCAACGGGGCTGCAAAGACAGGCGGGGTATAAAAATTTCGTTATTCGAGCAACAAGACTAGTCGCTATATCTCGTCCTAAACGGTAAAATAGATCTAAACCACAGTTACCAGTAAACGTTAATAGGAAATCGTATGTCTATACTATCGAACCATGTGGCTTTCAGGGTGTCGCCTAATACGCCTTATCAGTCCGACCTCTACAGTGTGTCAAAAAATCCCCCTGCGGTTTTCTGGCATTTTTTCCCAAACGGTTCGGAATTTTTAATGAATTTTTTACACACCTAATATTATAACGTTACTATCTACGCTAGATTACAAATTTTTGTTCAATTATATCCAACTTTAACGAAGTTATGCCATATGTACTAAACGAGACCACACACCGATTTTTTTACATTTCACTAGAACTTAACTTCTAAGTTTGCTTACTGAGCAAATGACGTCATGTCATATCCATAACATGTTTGTTGACATTGTAGCCCATTAAATTTTCTTTCCAGCGGCATATACACCGTGTCCCCCAAAAAGGAAGCTACCAAACTTTTGCCAATAACTTTCTCAAATCTTAACCGGTTTTCAAAATTCTTTCACTGCTGGATAGAGGATTGATCTTAATGCCCGGGTAGACGAAGACGAGGTCTGTGCAGCCCAGCTTCGATATGCCGACAGATACCATAAGGGACTGACTGAACGTGGGTCGAGTGCGCAGGAGACGTTCACGAGCGACCTCTTTTTTGTCGTCGTCAGTCTGCTATTTGCAAAGAATATTTAACAAGAACCAGAAATTAAAGCAA
>Ga0056114_1000623_pt1 | contig 13219 bp, 4 predicted proteins | sample WorMetHERISLAND1_FD_77005 | JGI IMG/M metagenome (GOLD analysis project Ga0056114, IMG submission 77005) | Marine gutless worms symbiont microbial communities from Max Planck institute for Marine Microbiology, Germany - Olavius loisae HERON... ...
AAAATGACTTGTGATCTCCACGCCCAACATCTTCAGACTCGCACTGCGCGTAATTCCTGGCAGAGACGATGGCTCTGCAACACGCCGTCCCAGAGCCATCGTCTCTGCCAGGAATTACGCGCAGTGCGAGTCTGAAGATGTTGGGCGTGGAGATCACAAGTTTGCTTTAGTTTATTCTTTTTTATTTTTTTGTTGTTTTTTGGTCTTTGTGCTACACTAAGCTGATCACACCGTCTTCTCTTGTAGTCCACGTTAAACTCTTGTATCGTATCGTATCGCACGGGCCTACTGTGAGGGCGCTGGCAGGAAAAGTGGCGTAATTATGGCTCCTTGTTTATTTCCGGGGAACTTGAGAAAAACAGAAAATCACATAATCTCTTTGGAACGATATTATAGAACATTGTCGCTTGAAAGACGTCTACAATAATAAGTAAGTAATAGCCTATACGCGGTTTGTTGAATCTCTTACCAGTCGACGGCAACACAGCTGTAGATGACAGCAGCAGAGTCAGCCACGTTATTTGACGAATGGTGACGAAATGTTGTGACAATGGCTTCATTGTGACTATGAATGACCCGGATACTGTGTCGCCTTCTGCAGCAGGTTGACTTGCAAATGATTGCCGCAGCCGCCGCTGTTGACCGAATATAACGTCGTATCACTCGGGCGTCAAGGAGACACGATTCATGAATGCTATAACGAAAAGAAAATACCCGCATGGGCCTATAGCAAGAAACCGAATTGACCTAGTAAACGCATTTTGCGCTTGATGTCTCTGTGACCTTGACCGTTGACTCGTTGAATGCGGTTTCGCTAAGCTGTTAGTGCAGATCCAGTGTCCGTTGGCTTCCCTTTGAATCACATTTTTTCTGTTATGTCTTAATATCTTAGATAGATCTTTACCTCTTATTGTGCCAGAAAAATCCAAGCTCACTTTGTCAAAAACTTCTCAGGATTACTGCTGTACCAAGTTTTAAGCAGAGTTTTATGCAGACGCAATAAGTTTAGGGGATTAAGGAGGTATCTATCTTGGTTGTTTGGGGCTATGCTCCAGAGAGATCCAGGGCCAGAGTCCCTGGTCAGAACCCCCAAAAGCCGAGAATTTTTCCCTTGTATGAATACCAAAGTTTTGCAATTTACTGTTCCCTTGGAACATATCAATACCACTTTGCCACTCGGTAGAGAACACACTAGGCGAATTTTTCTGTGATTATTTTCGAAAAATTCAGAACTATACGATCAGGGTACAACAACGTCACAGACAGAGAGACGGACAACTTGTCGTAGCTTAACTGCGTCATGCAGAGCATCGCGCGGTAAAAAAAAACAAAAACGCCAATGCACAGTTGAGTATTGGTTGTTAACTGATCGTATAGTATGTATAGATGAGCTGATAAGTTACCGAGTAAACTACCGTGTGCTCTTCTTCTGTCATTCAACGTCTGCAGCGCACCTCGCCTGCTGGCAAACGAGACAATAGGATGCTTTTCCTAAACAAATTCTTTTTCGCAGGCATCAAAATATCGAATAAAATCTCAGAATCACAAACTTTTTCCCCGTGAAAATAATGAACAGTGAGTAAGAGTAACAGCAGAAATATAGTAATAACTGTAGATAGTACGCACGTAGGTTATGTGACGACACGTATCATAGGAGAAGTCGACGTTACTGCGAGACTGCGATCAGACTTGAAATGAGCGCCCTAATCGCTCTGAGTGACCGCAATGTTCTCGTTAACTCACTAGCGCGCGTTAGAAATGGACTTTTTTACACAGTTGTCAGTGAATAAATAGACGTTTAAGAAGACCCATGTAACGTTGCCTCACTGATTACTTAAAACATAATTTTTATCGGTGAACTGTTGATGAGCGGTTTTTCATAACCATGCACGCACACAACACCCTGCACGTAAGAGAGTTTTTAATTGTCTGTCCACTGCAATACAATATAGATCCGAATTTCCTATGCGTGCTCTATTGTCCCTTTGCATGGGACAGAATATAAAAGCACGGGATGTGTGTGCTTTCGCACGGATTTGGGGGCCGAATATGTCGAAAACGGTTGAAGATAGAGGCTCGGATTCCAACTGGACACCGATAGGAAATGGCATATAGCGAATCGAATGGTAGTGTGGCCGATGAAGTCATGTGACCCTGAAAGATCAAGGTCGTAGCCAAGAAATATTTGGATGCCAATATCTTGAAAAACGTTATGGATAGCATTGGACAGTCTATATGTTCTTTGAACATAAAAAATTCTTTATAAGAGAAGTAGATTTTCTATAGCACAACGTCGTGAGACACCTCTAATCCTCTGAATACGCTAGTGTCTTATAAACAGCCACGTCGTCAGTGACTGTGTAAAGTTATCAGTACTGATCGCCGGGTCTCAAAGGTTGACTGGCAGCGAGTTCCAGACCATCGGACCAGTGACAGAGAAGGTCGAACGTACTGCGCCGATGTCGTGGTACCATCATTCAATGACGACTGACAGAGTGGAGACGTGAGAGACTGGTGTGTAGCAGTCGATCAGATACTGAGGAGCCTTGTGTTGTAGACAGCAATGCACAGTCACAATGAGCTTGTACTGCGCTTAAAGCGTACAAGAGAATGTTGCATACATCGACTTTAGAACTATAATTATTAGAAACGTCAGAAGTCATGTCGTTCCACGACATCTACTGGTTTGTTCACTAGGACAGCGCATTCAGCATTGCATCTGTCTGTCTCTCTGTCCAGCTATCTTGTCTGTCACATGCCTTGATTTGCTCAAAACCTGAAAGTCAGAAAGTTTGTATTTTGTGGAGATGTAATTACCACTCACAGGAGTAACTGCATGCTGGATTAATTTGAGATCACGGGTCACTGAGGACGAAAATGTGAAAATCTTTATCGTTATTGCGCTCACACTACCCTTTTAAATTTTGGCAATGAATTATGTCTACAAATGAAATTATCGAATGTAAATTTGGTATGTTAATTGAATCTGTATCCAAACTGATGGCACCCGCCGACGCGCGATCCTTCGCGATAGTTGGCGTTCTTGTTTTATTTCTTACGACAGTTTGATGACATGTTTCCAATCCTTCGGTCGTGATCGTAAACACTACATTCTGTTGGCGTCTTTCTCTCTGCACAACTCAAGCATGAACTTGCGATATTAAACTTCAGTTTTATACCATGCGATGCAGTTCAGATATTAGTTCGGTATTGATAATGCTGACCTTACTATCCAGCTTCCGTCTGTTGCTTTTCAAATGTATGTGTTTTGTGCGACTGAAAATGATTGAATGAATGAACGAATGAGTAAAACGTCGACGTATGACTATCAAAATATTGCGACACGTTGCCTCACCAACGACTGTCAATATTGCTAGTGAAAGAGCGGCTTGTAACCCGGCGGTGACTCGACGCATTTACGTCATTTACACGTCAATCTTTTCCAGCTGACAGCTAACTAGCTGGTGTAGCCACTGTTGACGTCTGTATCGGTGACACTGTGGGATTTTTTAAAGTGAACCAAGTCAACGCAGACGAAATGAGTAACAAATAGAGAGTCGCCGCTAACGACTCGTAATTTCGTTAGTGAGCGGCGACTATCTATTCGTTGTTTCGTGAAGAGACAAGAGAGTCAGATGTTTCGCAGTAGCCTAATGCTGGTGGACATGTCATCTGTGTCGTGTTTCTGTGATCCTTGAAGGTCACCCGTTGTAGCAACTCAACTATCAGCGCCTCTAATCTAGTTTCACTAGTAACTTCCTACGCATTTCTATTAATAATATTATTGTTTTTGGCCCTTTGTACATATGATCGCGAGTGAGTTTAAAAATTGAGATTGGGTACGATCATCAGTCTGTGCAGTCTGTAGCTGGCAAACTGTCATGCAGAAGGACAGCATTGAAGCGCTGCACTAAAATCGAAATCCTTTGGTACAGGAAGCTGGTCTCTCGAGCCTCGCCCGAGTTTTCAGAGATCCTCTTTCCAAGATCATCGAGAAGGTGACGAGCTGATGCGTTAAAAATGCCCAACGCGGTAGCAATTCCCGAGGAAGAAAAATTAAGCTAAACAAAACTTAAAACTCTATAGGTCATCCGGGCGGCTGTATCCAGAAAAACTTTTCCTGCAGCAAAACAGAGTTGAATCGCTGTTGTCAACAACAGAAAAATGTTGGAACAAAAAGCTGATTTCACGACTGTCTCCAGATAATGCCGAGATCCTGCGACCCAGCTCGGTCAAAAATGACGAAGTCGCTTCTTCCACGGTTCTCAATGATTCCCCAACAACTGGCTGGAACAGATGGGTTCCTTACAGAGTCGCATACTCGGCCTCCTTACGCAGTGCCGCCGTCTTCGCCGCCGTGCCCGCCTCTCTGGCTGAACCGCTCACGTAAGAGTCTGCCACAGTGCAGACGACAGTTGAGTCCCGAGTAACGGGTTTGCCCTCTTTCCACGGCACCAAAGTGAGGCCGTCCGGACGTTTGCCATCTGATCTTCATTATCTCGGTGACATAAAAAGAAATCTCCCAATGTGTCACAGCAGTACGGAGGTGGGTGGTCGATGCAAGAATGTAGCCGAGATCGTCTGCTAATCGCACCCCGCGGCAATACAACTTCAAGTATACGTAGCCGATAATGAGACCAGAACACTCTCACTACAGCGCCCTGCAGTCTCTCTAGAACAATACTCCCGCCCGCAGCACAACTTGTCCACCAATTAGACACATTTCTACCGCACAATGTTCTGCTGTCGCCGCATGCCTGTCTGTCTGTCCGTCTGTTACACTGTTTCTGTTGTGTCAAAATTCGCAGATATTCACTTACCGACATATTAAGACATCTTACCAGGCAACTTGTGGAATCAGCTCCCTTCTTCATTCTGTCAACCTCATTCTGTTCACTGTCCTCCTGGTTCACCTCATCCTGCGCATATCACCTCATCACAGTCACCACCTTCGCTCTCACCATCTATCACTCCCCCAGTCTTTCACTCCAGACTTAAAACTCATCTCTTTCACAAATATTTTCCTCATAGTCTTCTTAGTCCTTCCGGACTGCCTTCACTGATCTGTAACCTGTACTGAACTAACTGAACTAACTAGCTGATTACACTCTGATTTTGAGTCCACATTGAACTCTTCTATCGTATCGTATCGTAAAGCATGATTCCCGTTAAATTTTCACGGTTCGCAGGAGACTCAAACTAGGCTAACTGATGGAAACTTGCACCGTCAGAAATATGCATCCGTATTTTACTGTTATTACAATTACATACATTGCATGTAGTATTCTATACAACACGTGACTGGCCGGTGCAATTCACTGTAATGTTTCTTTTTGGAATTTAGTCTTTCACATCAGCAACGCTATGCGCACTGTTAGTTCTTCGACGTAATATTTCGGCAGGTTCTTCACATTATGGTAGGCGTGTGTCCTGTAATTTCCTCAAGTGTTTCGTAAAATATCACATATAAATCAAATTTTAATTGCGAATACGACTGTTTCGTCTTGTACTAGGCCTATACAAGCTGGCTAGCAGGCCTACATCACACCGAACTTTCCCAAGTGAGTCTGCATGTTTACCGAAATTGAAGTGCATAACTTACTCCGTTCTTTACGTGGTTCCAAAATGTACAAAAGAATGTTACTACGCCCTATTTTGGCTGATGATTACTGGTCTGTGCACGAGAAATGTTTTATACTCCATTTTATTGTCGCGCGACCGCCTACTTTCTATATTGCAACTCGCGATATTGATACCTGGGTATCCGTCCTTCTCTCTGACCGTCCGTGACGCTAAACTTGTCGAAATTATGGCATTCAAGACTTCAGCTAGCCTATGTCCAGACCACCGACGTCGTCAGATCGAAATAGAAGTTCGAGTGTGTGGGGCATCCTGGAAGTAGTTTTGAAGTTTTTAATCAAAATCGGTTAAGATGTTCCTTCGCAGTGGTTGATCGTGAATCACCCTTTCCGATAATATTTTGGCCGTTGGCGTACACTACAGCTTGTAACATATAGCCGTGATTGGTTATTCATGGAACTGATTCATGAAACGGCTCATACATACCTAGTCGATAAATTCTTCCAGCCCACGGACCTTGGGACTACGATCAGCGTCGACGTCATCACTGTCTGTCCGCCATACTCGGCTACCAACTGTCGGTGATCGAGCTTTTCCGATCGCCGCTGCTCGTACCTGGAACGCTCTGATACGCCATGTCACGTCCGCACCATCTCTACCAGTTTTCTGTAGCCGCCTGAAGACCAACCTCTTCGGGTGTTCATTCCATTGACTTCTGTAGTGCCCGTGAAGTGACTCTGTCATTACTGGACGGGTTAATTAATCATTGCACAGAAGCCTGTAGGCTTACGCCCATAACATCCGCTATGTTATGTTATGTTGCCAGGTGGTGGCCTGGCTTGGCGGCAGCGCGTTGGTCTCGATCAACGTAATTACTCTACGCCGGCCCGGTTAGTACTTGGATGGGTGACCGTCCGTGGGCGATTAAACCATCTCGATATGTAACCAGCCACCTAGGTCAACTCAGCCTTCCATCCCTCTGGGGTAGGTAAATAGAGTAGCAGCCTTCATTGACTGGCGTTAAGGTGGGGTGTGTTTGCTTGTGTCGGGTGGCAAGTAACATTGTGTGATCCCATGTGGCAAGCGACACCCTACAGTTCTAAGATGGATTTCCGTTAAGAACTTAACATTGCTTTTTAAACTAACTTACTTAATCATCGACTGCTCGTGATTCGTCCACACCCCAGTCACAGAGTGCAGCCCCGCCTCAAGTGTATATATAGTCTATAGCTTCACAATGGTGATCACTCGTACATTCTTTGGTTGATGACTACGCCCTCGTCCCTCGTCAGTCGGTCGTTACTGTCTGTGAGATTTACGAGTCGCTTAAGGCCCGTCTGTACCACACGATGTACTGTATATCATAGTCCGTTGTGACTCGATGCGCTCAGAGCAGACAAATTACTATTGGAATAATACGCCTCTCTGCAAATCACGAGATTCCCGACTCCGCATACTTAGCTGTATTGACTGAACGTTTGCGTGGAGGAAACACTTTTAATATTGTACTTTATTGCACACAAACACATTGTAAAAAAAGAAAACCGAACTAGAAAAATTGTCATGACCACGCATAGACTATTATGGGGCCTGCAAATTGCAAAAGCCAGCCAGCCAGCCATTCTCTCGACTGGTACAAAACACTAGCTCAGTCTTCCCTACCAATCACTTGGCTGACAATGACAAAAATAAGCATAACTATAACCAAGAACAACATAAAAACTAAATAATCACGCAAGAAAACTGATAACATGTGCAAAACTAAAGCAAATACAAAAGTAAATCCTAGTTTAAGTGCCTTTACGTCATTAGGCTAGAATGGTGAATAAAGATTATCAAAACGGATCAGGTCTATATCCTACAGGTTCCGTGGCCCGCAGGGATTCATCTGCCACAGAAAAATCGCACGTAGTTTATAAGCGACAGCTGAGTTTCTTGTATAAATGGGTACTTTCACAAACTGGGGCATGTGGAAAGACGACGGACCGCGACGTCGGTCCTCTAATAGCACATTATCACAGCATACAATTAGTATAAATTCATTAACATACACAACGGAAAGACAAAGCCCTGATAAAAGCCTGTTCGGTGGCACAGTCATTTTTAACCTTTTGCTCTCTACCTGTATCTTTTTTGCCAAACATTTCCCGACGTGTCGTGAATTCGGTTTTAAATGCGTCGTTTTCCCGGAAATCGCGGAATCTTTGATCAGAAAAAAGCAGCATTGGAGGGATGGACCCTAGCAGTGGCAGTGGCTATACGGCCGCGTATAGATAACCGAGAGGCATCTGAAATGAAAGAAAATAGTCCTAGTTTTGGTGTGCCACCGAACAGTGTTAAAACTTCGAATCCTGATCGACAACATCAACGTCATTCATAGTAACGTACGGACTGGTTGTATGATTAGCGTTTTCCGTCAGTGATTTGCCTCTACATCTTCGACGTAGACAAACACAGCACAAGACGACGACTACCACTAGTATCAGCGCTAGCGCAATTGTCAGTCCTATCGCAAGTCCTACGTTGTTGACGCTGGTAGAGCTCTCTGCAGTGGCAGTAGGCCTCGTCGTTGTCGACGGGACAGAGTTCTCGGAACACGCGATGACGTCGGAGATGTCCATCAACTCATGAGTGACGTTAGCACACGAACTTATGTTGTTGTAACAGATGATCAATAAACCCGCCACATCCCCGGGGCTGCTGCACATGGCCCTGTCGACTGAGACCCGCAATGCCAGCTGCTGCAACCAAGCCAGCTTGCTCTCACAGTGAAGAGGATTGCCTTTCAGCAAGAGTCCTTCTAGGTAGGGGATGTCGTTAAACGGCAGCCGATCCAGTTCCGCCAACCGATTGTAACGTAAATCCAGCTGTATTATTGACGATCGAATTGCGGTCATGAAGTTCGTAGGGAGTTTCGCAATGTTGTTTCCACGCAGTGACAATCTCTCGACGTTTGACCGGTGAACCGACGAACAACGGTAAACTGAGGGACCTGCAGTCCAGGACGACAGAGACGAGATGTTGTTGAAGTCCAGACGAAGGTCTATGATGATGTCTGTCGCACGACTGATGCTGCCTGGAACCTGGACGAATGCGTTGCAAGACAGGTCCAGCAGCTGGACGATCGTCGTACGATTCAGAATGTCGGCATCGATGTCCGCTAGGAGATTCCCACTGAAGTCCAGAACGTCGACGCTTCCCAGATATCTTACGTCGTCGACATTCTGCAGGCGGTTGTCGGCGAAGTTTATCAGCTGAATGCGGTTGTGGCTGAAGAAATCGAAACGAGGAAGACGGGATAGCTGATTGAATGAGAGATCGAAGGACAGAAGCAGTGGGGTAGAACGCAACCCAGCTGGAAACTCAATCAACCGATTTCTGGCGATAGACAAGTGGTTCAGATGAGGCATTGCGCTGGGAAGAGTAAGTCGTTTGATCTGATTGTTCGACAAATCCAGATGGCGAATGTACGAGTGTAAACTGAATGTGCCATCTTGGACAGACGCAATTCGATTTCTGGATAAAATCAGCGTAGTAAGTGCTCGCTCAGTGCCTTGGAAAGAGTCGTTATGCAGTTGAGTGATTCGGTTGTCAATGAGTGAAAGTGTCTGTAACTCGGTCAGCCCATGAAACGTCGATGATGGTATTTCGGCAATCGCATTTCCGTCAAGAAACAGATGTTTCAGTTTGGTAAACGTGGACAGGACGGACAGACTTTGCTGGCTGAAGCGGTTGTAGCGAAGAGACAGCGTGACAACACTGGCAGCCATGCGACTGACGAGTGACGCTGGTAAGACGTCGAGTAGATTGTTGTCAAGAAGTAGTTTTTCGAGATTACGTACTTCGGAAATCGCGTTGAATACATCGGATGTAAGACTATTGTTCGTCAAATCTAGTTCAGTCAGTGAGTCGACACTTTTCTTCAGCAACGAGTCTGAAACTGTCGTCAATGCATTTCCGTCCAGCACCAAAGTGGACAGTGGCGGTAAGTACGCCATCAGTACTGCCAGTTCACTACTGTCCAACCGGTTGTAGCCAACATTGAGTTTTGAGAGGTGCGACAGAGTCGACATAACATTCACATTGAGTACCCGAAGTCTGTTGTGTCTGAGCGAAAGATCGGAAACAGAAGGACAGTGGTCGAATGCCGCGTCGGGGATTCGATCTACGTCGTTATTGTCGAGATTGATTGTATGTAACGACGACAAGTTCCTGATTTGTGTGAGCGCTAGAGAGATCAGCGCATTTTGACCGAGTGACAGTGATGTTAACGAACTTATACTGTCAAAGATTGAATAATCGAAGTTCGAGATGCGGTTTAAGTCGAGTCGAAGCGAACTGAGTGACGAGAGACCGTTGAAAGTGTCACTGGCAATGGTACTGATATTGTTAGCAGAGATATCGAGTGACTGCAGTTGGCCAAGTCCAACAAACGGTTGCCGAGTCAGGTCGTACAATCGATTACTGCTGAGGTTCAGAAAACTTAGCTTATCAAGTCTGGCGTCGGCAAATAAACTAGTAGCTATAGTTGACAGACGGTTGCCGCTCAGATCTAAGCGATTCAGAAACGGCAGAGCAGTAAATGCTCCAGGTTCAATTCGTTCTATCTGGTTGTCGGACAGATGCAGCCGACGCAGCTCGGAAAGATCGCTGAACGATCCGTTCGGAAGTGAAGTCAATGAATTGTTGTTGAGATTCAATGTAGCCAGTTGAGGAAGCTGCTGTAACGCGTTTGCTGGTACGGCTGATATGTAATTATTTTCAAGGTCGAGAGCCTGAACTCTGTGTAACCCTTGAAACGCCGTGTAGGCAACCGAAGATATTTGGTTGCTCGACAGCTCAAGATGCGTCAAAGAGGTCATATTTTGGAACGTTTCGGGTACAATAGATTTCACACGATTTTTAGCGAGAAAGATGTGCTTGAGTTTGTTCAGATTTCTAAAAATACCCGCCGGAAGTCGATGTATTTTATTCCGTCTCATGTAGACGCTATCCAGCAGCGTGCAGCTACTGAAAGTTTCCGGTTCAATCGAACTGATCTCGTTGTCATTCAATTCAACGTGTGTCAAAGCCGTTAAGTCTTGCAGCGCACCTGCTGGAAGCGACTCGAGCGCATTCGAGGACAAGTAAAGATAGTTCAGCGACGTCAAATTGCGCAGATGCGCGTACGTTATTGAACAAAGATCGTTCTGCTGCAAGTTCAGTTGCTGCAGAGACATCAGGGAAACGAATATGTCATCGGGTAAGGTCGCTAGACGATTGTTGGACAAGTCTAACTGGTTCAGTCGTGTTAGGCGGCGAAACAACGTCCGATCGACCTGCTGAATGTGGTTGTCGTTAAGAATGAGTCGGGTGAGCAGCGGAGAGCGATCGAAGGTGTCGGCGGCGATCTCGGTGATGTTGTTATTAGCAAGGTTGACGATCGACAAGGCGCCGAGTCCGACGAACATTGATGATTGCAGACCGCCGCTACCCAGCATGTTGTTCTGTAGTTCGAGTCGACGCAGCTTGGCGAGGGAAGAGAACGCCCGCGTCTCGACTCGCTGTAGGACGTTGTCGTGCAGGTACAGCTCGCCGAGGTTCGCCAGCGGTCGGAACACGATCGAGGATATCGCCGACAGTTCGTTGTTGTTGATCTTCAACTGCGTCAGACGAGACAAGTTGGCGAACAACTCATCCGGCAGCGACGTGAGCCGATTGTGAAACATGTACAGCTCCGACAGACTGCCGAGGCCGCGAAACAGATCCGGATGCAGAGAGTGCAACCGATTGTTCTCGATGCTAAGTCTTACCAGACTAGAGAGATTTCTAAAAGTTCCCGGGTGGATGGTGGTTATGGCGTTGTTGTCGATGTGGATCTCCTCCAGATAGGACGAGTCCAGGCCAGCGAACGCATTGACGCTGACGTTCTGGATCCCGATGTTCTGCAGTACCAGTCTCTTCAAGCTGAGTCCGGCGAACGCCCGGTCCTGGACCGTTCTGATCACCGTCTGACGCGCGATCGTCAGAGAGTCGAACTTCGTCAACGAAGAGTTGAAGTCCGGTATCTTTTCGGCCGTACCGAGTCTGTGGCATTCGACGGTGTTCCTCCAGTAAGTCAGCTGACAACTACAGTTGGCGTTCGTCGTCGGGCACTGCGCCGCCGCCGACGCCACCATCAGGCTTGCGCAGATAACGATCCACATCGTGACGAAGATCAATCGATCGATCGATCGATCGATCGTATTAATGTTACGAAGACGCAGACTATACTGAATACGATTACGAATTACCAGAAACGTGCACGACGCTTAGTCATTTACACACAAACATACACACACACACTAACATCACTTCAGTGCAACACACGTTACGTCTGGTGATCGTCTATACGGCGATACGGTCCAGTGCGGACCTTGCAAGACGGCCTGCGGCCGCTCGGGCCAGCACACCGGTAATACGGCATATTGTATTATGATGGCGCAAAGCCTATTATACATACAATGTGACCTTGCGGCGCCAGGCACGATGCCAGGCCGTGCCGTATTGCATAGCGGACGGTCCGTCAATGACACGTACGTCACGACTCTTCATGCTTTTTTGTCGTACGAACTATGCCACGGCGTGAACACGAAAAAGTGGATACAATGGACCATTGTTAATAACGGTAACATGCACCGTGACTAACATGTTATCAGACCTTCGTCAGATTTCCGCCACTTTTATATTTTTTTTGCAGAAAGATGGCAAGAGGCTAAAATTATACGAGGTGCACTCATTTTCCACCTCACCTAATTACTAGCGTCAAAAAGTTTGTTAAACGCCGTTGCACCCAGCCCGGCTGTCCGTCCGCCCCGTGCATCCTGTTTTTCCGAAACAGGAAAGCCGTAGAAACTTATAATTCAGCGAAAACAGGGCTGAACAAGAGTAACTAGGAGAGCAAATTTATTCGAGGTCTAAAGTCAAAGGTCAATGTTACTGGGAACGAAAATACAAAAATCGCTTTTTGCTTATATCTTCGCCCCAGGATGTAAATGACACTGGATTGAATTGAAATCTTGTCCTTCTGGAAAATAAAGTGAAATTTGACAACAGAAGTTGATGTAGAAATATAGGACAATTTGTTAGAATGATTAATAATAGTTTAAAAAGTTTCAATTTCTATTTCAGCTAAAAACACACTGCAGATCTCAGTCGTAGGCTACGAGAATCTCACGTTACGTTATAACAGTCAACAAATTGTAGACATGGCGAGATCGTCGCGATTAAGATCGCAAACGTATTTAAGTTAGAGAGACAGACGAAAATATCTGGCTGTTTGGATAGCGATATGCAACTAAAAATAAGAAGCCAAGCTATCGCTAGGATAGCCGACTATACTGCCTCACTGCAGACTATATAGTAATTAGCGATTATTGCTAATAGCATCTCCAGCTGTTTTCGAGATTATTATTATTATTATTATTATTATTATTTTTTTACCCTTGGTAGTAAAGATCCCAAGGGTTAAAAACAAAAGACAAAAACTAGCGGAGTGACTAGAGGTCCGGTCGGTCGATTGAGAAAGAATCATCCAAAAGCACGGAGTTAAAACGTTGAATCGTGACCGAGATTCTTTGAAAGAGGAACAGAACCTCTCTGTCATCACCTGAAATATGAG
>Ga0056114_1000624_pt1 | contig 13205 bp, 8 predicted proteins | sample WorMetHERISLAND1_FD_77005 | JGI IMG/M metagenome (GOLD analysis project Ga0056114, IMG submission 77005) | Marine gutless worms symbiont microbial communities from Max Planck institute for Marine Microbiology, Germany - Olavius loisae HERON... ...
CAATTCAAGTCTTACCAGCTAGACATTGTTGAAAAATGAAAGCAACGCAACCTTCACCATGCCATTGCTGCACAAATGGTGAAATCTCGGTGTCCACGTCTTCAGGTTAACATGGTGCAGACTGTAGCCGAGACTCTACAGTAACCAGCTGTAAAGTAAAGTAAAGTATACGTCGATTTGTATACGTATACGAACCTCTAATGTGCTCGTGAGATCACTTGTCACATGGGATCACACAGTGTTACCTGCCACCCGACAGAGGCGATTCTCACGCCTTTACCTCGGCGCAGTGCTAGAAATATTCGTACTTACTTACTTACTTACATTGCTGGTACTCATTTATCGACCATGGAAGGATGAAAGGCTGAGTTGACCTACGTGGCTGGATATACCAAGAAGGTTTACCCACCCACAGACGGTCAGCCATCCAAGTATTCGGGCCAGACGTAGAGTGACTAGGTTGAACGAGACCAATGCGCTACCACTAAGCCAGGCCACCACCACGGCAATGGCAATGGCAATTTGAGCGGAGTGTTTTAACATCTCACTCGACATACTTGGATGGGTGATCGTCTGTGGGTGGGTAAACCTTCTTGGTATATATAGCCACGTAGGTCAACTCAGCCTTTCATCCTTCCGTGGTCGATAAATGAGTACTAGCAATGTAAGTAAGTAAGTACGAATATTTCTAGTCGTGTGCCGAGGTAAAGGCAGAGAATCGCCTCTGTCAGTTCAGAAACAATCTCCATTCTCTTGACTGATGTAAAACACCTAGCCTCGCCAGCCAATAAAACATAACTACACCTGAGAACAACACAAAACATCCAGGTGTCAGGTGGACACACTGTGTTACCTGCCACCTGACACAGGTGAATGTGCCCACCTAACGATTGGATTGAGCAGTGTTTTACGTCCCCTCCAACACAGTATAGCTTATATGGGAGACGGTTTTTACAGGTCAAAAGACCCAACCAACAGTATCAAAGTACTGAAGGAGAAACGTGCAAAGGAAAACAACACAAAAAACATAAAGAAAACAGAAAATACACACACACACACACACACACACACAAAAGTATACAAATAACTGTAACACAAACAAACACAGCAAGTCCCCTAGTCTACAATAATATGGGGTGACTACGGGACAGCTCCCACAGAGGGCAGGTTCGCTAGGCCTGAACGGCGGTGGGACTGCCTAACCCCAGCCAGAAAAGCTGGTACTCGATTTACCTGCCCCAGAGGGATGGAAGGCTGAGTTGTCTGGTTACACACCGAGATGGTTTACCCGCCCACAGACGGTCACCCATCCAAGTATTAACCGGGCCTGATGTAGAGCAACTACGCTGATCAAGACCAATGCATTAACAGCCAGACCACCATGCGGCCAACAGCATGCTAGTTACAGTGACAAACATCTTCTGGTACACAAACTATCCTGATAATTTCGGACATTGCTGCGTTACACAAAGTATTCTTTTAAGTACTTATAATTTTTTGCAAAAAGGCCCGGTGACTCATAGTGACCATGGCCTCTACAACAGCGTTATTTCATGAACATCACTTTCTATTTCATTCGTTGGTCAACAACTCGGGCAGCACTGCTTCATACTGTGTTGACAAAAACAAATAAGACTGTTAATCAAGTACAAAGAACACTGATTTTCCTACACAATTATCTTTCCTCTAATAGTAAAATACACACACAACAATGGCTACGGTAAAACCCTTATACTTTGTTGCCTTTATGTTTCACGATTTTGCACGTAAATTTATTATTGCGACTTTATCAAAGACATTACAGTAATTACAGTTTACTGAATAACGTAACTAAATGTCTTCGACAGTTTTGACTTTTCCGCCACTGCACGCATGTAAACATCACTGTGTGAAACAATGCTTCCTGCAATTTAGTGATGGGCAAATCACAACATCTTATTGGCATTGCAGAACATTGGTAACAAGTAATTAGATAATGAAGTTCATAACAAACAACCTTTATTTAGATTAATGTTGACGTTTCAACTTCGACTGAAGTCTATGCATATATTCAAAGACATTGGTAACGAGTATATCAGTATAAAATGTCCTTAATTTACAAGTGCCTTACAACAATATAGCAGAAATCTGTGCCGGCCAATGACGTTTAACCTCTTACTCTTAACAATAAATGCATCATAATCTCTAACGTTTGTGTTGTTACCCAGTTTCGAGCGAAAATGGCGTTCATTTATACTATGCTTGTGGCTCGGTTATGGTTAGGTGCATGGTCGTGGGTCTGTATAGGATGCGCAGACGTTAGGGTTATTGTTAGTTGACTGATAATTTCGGCTTATTCAGCCGTATTTACGCCGTTGTCTGCACTCATTGCCCATGAGCAACTGAGTAGCTGCTGCTGCCTGATTGGTCGGCACAGGTTTCCATCGCAAGGTACTTGTTTAGCTCCCAAACATCGTGAAACGTAAGGGCAGACGAAAGTAAAGGGTTTTAGAGTACATTGACAACAGCGGCCGATATCACACACAAACTCTATGCTACATCTAACACACTCTGTTGTAACAATACATATTCAAAATATGCAGATTGTCTAAACACACATAAATAGGTGGTTTCATTTGAATAGCACGTGAACACGCAAAACAAGCTACAAATACATACACAGCCTAGGTCACCACTCAACTGGCAATGGCAAAATTCCGTGACATTTCATTCTCACGGTTTTTCCAGTCATTAGCACTGGCTTCGTGGAACAAATACATGACCCACTGTGGCAATGGATGCAAATTTATGACTATTAAAAGGTCATGCCTGACCCAAAACTAAAATTCAAAATACACCATTTCCATTGCATGAACCGCTGCTTGGAATTTCCACGAGGATCGTATATTTTAGGGAAATTTTCCTGAAATTCTGCACTTATTCTAACATTTTGTGGAATCCTTTGCCCATTCCTCAAGGTTGCCACAGTGGGCGAGTAAAACAGAAATGAAAAGTGAAAGTAGTATAAAATTCCATGTTTACAAGACAGATGTAATTATAAACACTGGACCCATTGCAGATCACAACACTGGGCGGTAACATGCCTAGACAGGATGGTAACATAAGGAAAGACATGCTGAGATACGCAACGGTTTTGTCAATAACAATCACAAAAAGGAAGACAAGTGCTAAACATATAAATACATATATCATGGTCACACTCACACACACACATACACACACACATCGTATTAAATGATGCGGAAGTTGCACGCGTTAATCACAATAGTTTTACTAAACGTGCGCGGAATCGCAGTCTGTAGACGGTGAGCTCTAGACAACCACACGACGACAGATGCATATATGAGTATCTGCAGCTAGTAACACATCCACAACCACTCGTAGGAAAAACGACTAGTCTGTCAGTTCCATTAACATCCATTTTAAGTATCCACAAGATGGAATCAACGACTTAACAGGGGTGTGACAGAACTTGTTACATGTTCTCAAATTCAGTTCATTGGGACCCCAATAACAATGAATTTAACCATAGAATAGACCCACGAATCAGGCAGTTTTAGATGCATTTAATCATGTTTTACAAGAAAATAATTGACATATAACTAAAAAATGAAGTTCTGTGGAAAATAGAAAATATTTTAGACCCAAATGGAAGTCAACAGCACATTTCAAAACAAATGCCACCCACAGTAGTCGTAGCCGTTTATTATATTCTGGTTTCTGGTAACCGCAAAATTTAACTTCCAAGAAAAATTTCACACCACCACGCAGCAGTAGTAATCAGGGTTCAATGCTCCCTCAATAAGTGGGTCACTTCAGATTTACGATAACCCGAACCTGACACTTCAATACACTCTCATCGACCAAAGAAAAAGCTGGTTTCTTGTGCATTTGAAGTAAACTTTTCATTATGTCACATATCGTTAATTGTTTTGCATTTCCCATCTTTCCTCATCTTCTAGATACTTCAAATGGGTTGACAACGATACGACATGGAGCGGCAATGCCACTGATTGCTTACTGTGTATTCGGCCAGCAACACCGCTGTAGATCCAACATTTGTGTGCAATTGAATTGCCGGAATTTCATGAGCAGTGGAAAAACCGTGGAGGTAACACTTTCGTTTTCCATTTCCTGTGGCATTAGATGCAAGTAATAGCGCATCTATTGAACAATTTGTGGCACAAAGGTGCATTTCAAAGGTCACTGACCTTCCACATTAAAAATTGTGAGTTTTAAAAATCTGAGAATCAATCAAACATTTGCTTATGAAAAATATAAAGAAACATACATTTAATACGGAAATTACCCAATAATTTCTAAAGTTAATCGTATACGGCAGGTTCTCAGATGTGGATCTACAGTGCGTGCAGCTGAGCTGATTTAATGCGGGCTCATTGGTTTCTGACGCTGCCTTTCGGACATCGATAGGTCGTCTTGAAGTAACTGAATCGTCATCAACAGACTCTCTCGTTCCTCCTTTAGTTCCATCAGTTCGTCGGCCTGTTCTCGCAGGCGCTGAATCATATCCTTGTTCTCATTCTGAAGCTGTGTCACCTCTTCCCGCCGACCCCACGACCACGATCGGTCGCGCCGTGGACTCGCCGGTTTCTCCAGGTCTGGTTTCGATGGGCGCCGCGACCGCTCGATTGCAAACCCGTCCATCTTGCCAATCTTCTCCAGCTGCTTCCGCAGCAAGTCGTTCTCTCGCTCGAGGTCAGACAGTCGAGTGACCGTGTCGGCGACCGACATCGAGAACAGCGAGCTCGCGCCGTCCGAACGACGCCGGTAGTCTACGTGACCGGAGAGATCAGAACGAATGAAACTGGATCCAAAATCAAACGGAAGAGAAAGAAATGTGGGGGATGGTGACGGACCAACGGCACCTTCAGACAACACAACGAACCACACGCTTCTTTCAGCACAGGCAGCAGTAACAGATAACGATAATAATAATAATTATAATAATAATCACAATGCCAAAGACAATGTTGATAGCGCTGTCATTGTGGATGAGCCACTGCAAGAGTTCACTCGGTTCATGCGATAAATGCAGATTAAGTGACAACCGATGTAGACAAGTACAGAGGACGGTGGTCGACTTGTCGCAGTATCATTATCTCTGAGGCAGTTAAGATGCAAGTGTCATTGAGTGGCTCAGTGGGCTGGGTCGGGAGGGACGGATTGGATTGGATTGTGCAGTGTTTTACGTCCCGCCAACACAGTATAGGTCATTTTTGACATCCTGGCACTCTGACGCTCAGGGCTCAGTGTCAAAGATGCTCAGGGCTGAGCGCATGCCAAAAATTACAAATAACGGCTTAAGCCGGTCTCACACAGGATGCTTTATAGCTGTAGCCATATGGCAACAGTGGGCATCAAATGGTTAACAGGACACAAAACACACAGATGACGGCCAACATTCTTATAGTAGTCAAGATGCTGGCGGAGTGGCTCATCAATACATCAATACTGACCTGTGCCAATGATAAAAGCACCAGATTCTGTCCGCTGTATCATGGCGTTCTTCACGTGTAGCTCGATGGGTGACATCGCTGCAGCGTCCGCGTCAGCAACGTGCTTGTCATCCTGTGAACACACAGTAGTAGTGATAATAATGAAATATCAAGCCGTAGGTCGTAGTTTCACAGGCGATGGCAGAGCAGACAATGTTAAACACTGTTCAATACAATACACGTGTTAGATAGATGAGTCTTGAGCATGCATTTAAATATTGTCAAACAGAGGCTTATTATTATTATTATTTAGCCCCTCAGTACTAAATTCCCGAGGGTAAAATATTGAAGACTAAGCAAGTAAAACCACAACGGCGTTTACTCGGAGGTGAAAATGCTGTGGAAGGAGACCAATTTCCCCACTGAAGAGCCACTGACAGCCATTTATAATTTTTTAAAATCCACCAACAGTAAAGATCCCGTAAGTTAAAAGATTTTTATTAACATTACCATTAGCAATAGTAACAGCAGTGTTTCTGCACCTGAAGTGTAAGCCGCACGTCGTTGGCGTCTATTCGCATCGGCAGAATTTCCGCCGGTTCGGTGCTGCTAATTAGGTCAGTAATGCGGGTCAAGGTCGCGACACGCAGCTGTGTTTCCAGTCCATCGACGATCAGCGCGAAGTGTTTACAGTCGACTTCGCTCGTTGCCGTCGGCGTCAGAATGTGCTTAGCAACCTGACCGATGTCCAACCGGAACTTGGCCACCGGCACGTGCGGCTGACGGTGCTCAAAATCGGCCGGCATTTCACGATTACCTGGCAATAAAAAAACCCAGATGATAAAATTCCACACTTAGACAGACTGCAGCACTGTACTGATGACAACAGGTCAAACTTAATGTGGGTTTTTCACCTGAAAAGAAAACTCTGGAAACACTGTTACAATCATTAAGCATTTGTAGAGTAAAAACTGTTGGCAAAGCAATATCTGAAGTTGTACTAACGTGCAACTTTGAACAAACTGAAAATTTTCATAAATTTGCACCCAGATCAATGGGAAATCAAAATGTTTCCATTTTCAACATATACCACTTCCCCCAAATTTGGGATTTTGTTGATAGAGACCACACATACATACACACACACATACATACGTATTTAACGCAACTGACACAAAACACAGAGAAATAACGTTATACAAAAGTCATGCTGAGACATTAATATTAAACTGACAGTCAGTTGAGTAGATATCATAAAATAAAGTGATCATTTGCTTAAACTGATCATTTGATTAAAGTGATCATTTGGTTGAAGTGATATGTAAGATTGTTTTTGAGCAGGGAAAAACTGTGACGGCGAGGACGAAGATTGTTAGGCTGTGTTGATTTAACCGGAAGAAAGCGATGGAGGACATGTTGACTGTTTGTTAACACAGATGAAATCTGGCTTCTGCACTGTCAGAATCTCAGCTGTGAAATACAGTATTTTTCATTCTGCCGTAACTTTTCATGCACTTGGTAACTTTTCAGGAAAGCAATTTTCACAAAACTTCCATTGAATGTTTTTGCCTACACCCAATAACGATCAGCACAGAAATAAGGAGCATTAGCTGTGCCCGATAATGTGACTTCGTCACTGTCAGTAACAAAAAATAAAACGACAATAACCGACCGGAAGTGAAATACTGTTCAAACTTGTCTCCGTTCATGTTGCCGAGTTCCTTGAGCGTGATGGTGTAAACAAAACCGTCGACGGCCAAGTCACGTCTCTCCGACTTCACCACAGCTCGAATTGACTGCAGATGGGCACTCACAACCGACACCTGGACAAACGAGCAACAAACAACCTCAACTGTTGTAATCACCATCTTCCCACTTTGGACACCTTGACGGGTGCCATGTTTCACAGTAGTTAGAAATACAAAAATGCAGACCTGCTCTCTGGCTGCAGGCAAATAAAATAACAGCAACAGTTTAATGCATTGTAGATTATCTCTTGCACTAACTGCTAATGACAACTTGGGTCCTGAGAGGCTTCATGTTACCAGCAAGACTGTGTCTCTACGAGAATTAGTCAAAATGTTAAACCTAAGTTAACGAGATAACAAACAACATGAGTGAGAGCTCAGTAAACAAGTAGGTGCAAGGCCTGGTGGCCGCTGTCAGCTGGTGGCCGCTGTGACATGTGGTCCTCCCAGAATGCTTCAAATACGCTTCCTAGTTACTCTCTGTCCAGCACCATGTTTCCACTAAATTATAAGTTTCTAGGGCTTTCCTATTTCGAGAAAACTGGGACAGACAGACATGCAATGACTTAATGCAGGTTACTGTGAAGACGATAATTATACAGGTCTGACGACCCAACCAACAGTGTCGAAGCACTGAAGGATGGTGGTGCTCTCAATCTGACCAGACTCATCTCAGCATGTTGCAATAATACAACATTGCATGCACATGTAATACAAGACAATGGAAACATAAGCAAATATATCTAACACAAACAATAGAAATCTAAGCACAGTGAGTGAACCCAATCACACAAAGAAAAATCTGGTAGACCAAACGTGTGAGCTGCTCATATGATTCTCTCTTGCTCCTGGCCAAATCAGAGCTCAAACGTGGTCAAATGGAGTTTGAGAGACAATCATAGTGTAGATAGTGATGCAGAAGTCTGGTCAGAATCCTTAAAATATGTCACTCCAGCTGTAGTATGATATTAACACTAACCATCAGCTGTAATGGCACACCTAATCTATGAGATTCAGCTAGGATTTTAAGCACCATGTAATGAATGATAACAAGTTGCATGGTAACGCGCTGGATTGTTCCTTAGCTCATGCAGTAACCAACTGCCTTTCAACAACTCAAGACAATTTACCTCTTAAAACATCTTTGTCTGCTCACACGGCAGCTCATTAGGGACTACGTTCAAGGTGTGCCAAATTATTTACTTACTTATAAAAGTCTTGGCTCTGTGCAACCCAGAAATGTTCAGTAGCAATATATGTTCTTTGTGTTCGTTCGGAATTCCGTAAAATTCTGACGGAGTTCCCCGAAAAGAAAGTAGGTTGAACATCAGGAGCTGGTGGCACTGGATAACATGAAGAGTAAGACCAGTGCAACACAGACTTGAAAAAGGTTAAAGGACGTGAAAGACTTGATCAGAATTGCCATGCAAAACTGGAAGTCAACTGTGTTGAAACTGACTAATGAACTTCTTAAAATACATCAGTACAGCTGTAGTATGATTTGACTTGGATTGAGTAGTGTTTTACGTCCCCGCCAACGCAGTATAGGTTATATGGGAGACGGTCTTTACAGGTCAAAAGACCCAACCAACAGTATCAAAGTACTGAAGGAGAAAGCTACAAAGGAAAACAACCCAAGTCAGGGTTGCCAAGCCTGAACGGCAGTGGGGCTGCCGCCGCGGTACCCTCAGTATGATTTGACACTAACCCGTCAGCTGTAATGGCACGAAATTACACAAATACAACACGTCAGCGATTACAGACTCGCATGACAGCATCCACGAGATAAAAGTTGTATAAATCAATAAAATAAGATTAATGGCCACTAAAACTGATAAAAAGACTTCACACAGTGATTCAACCTAAGAACCAACAAAATACAAAACGAAAAAGACGGTGCATAAAAACAACAAAGTGTGAATTCAATAATCAAATGTTGATTTTGACAGTGCACAAATGGAATGGAAAATTCAGTCGCAAAATATTTGAATGTTGAAAAACGCCTTTGTTTCATCATATGTCACTACTTACATTGATAAGATGCAAACATGCATTAAAAATTTGTTACTATCACGATTTGGCTGATGGCACGAAATTCCCGCATTTTTACTCATCAAGCCCGTTACACATTTCCACTCCCACTTTTCAACTCCCCCACTCCTCCGAGAAAATGACACACACTTTGGTAGTCTATATTTTTGGTCCACAAGAAACAATCACATAATGAATCAGATGTAAATTTGAACTTTCATCCCTCAATCGGCTGCACACTGATTCCCCCATTTTCACCTAAGAAAAGATGGTCTGAATCTGTATCCACAGACAGATTTCACACTGAGAGTTAATTTCAGTATCCCAAGTTGTCACCACACATCCCCCACTGACAACACGTAGCATGCAAGACACCGACCCGGCGGACGATTGGTAACATCACCTCGCCAACAATGTCATGATCTTCATCCCTTGTGTCGCTGGCGGCCACTGAGACGTCGTCCGAGTACGCAGCCCGGTGTTCGAAGGCCGGCTGTTCCAGCTGTCCTTCCAGCTGGTACAGCAGCGAAGACGTCTCATCCTCGTCGTCACTCAGTCCACTCCGCAAAGACAATGTGTCCCAGTCCGGGTCCAGCAGATCACCCAGGAATCGACCGGCGTCCGGCCGCCGCGGACCCTTCATTCGATCACTCAGCTTACCAAACGCTTGATTAAACGACTTCTTGAGGACCTGCGGTCCCATCCCGACCTTGCGGATCACTTCCTGCCCATCCGTGACCACCTCCGGCAAGGACCCGTGTGACCCCAGGTAGCCAGTTGATGTCAGCAGACTCGCTGGTGGAATATAGTACTCCGAAGACAACTCGTGCAACGCGGGACCAACGTCCACCAGATGAGGCTCGGCGTAGGAAGACATGACATTGGCCGAGTAGTATGCATCGGAATCGGCAACGGAGAGAATAACAGGAGGAAGCATATCAACGGAACTGGAGTCGAAGTCTTCATTGAGACCAGAAGCAACACTGTGACCTGAAAGTAACAGCACAGCGACCATCTATTAATAGTATTCATCGCCATCCTATGGCAGCGTATGTGTTTTCTAAGTACCAGCGACAAAACCATTTTCATTTGGCTCAGTCTGCGGAGACCAGTGGGACACTTGTGTGTGCAGAGATGTCCTCCATCAACCACGTCACAGTCACCAGCAGTAGGTGCCACGGCGAGCCGTTAGGAGACCAGTGGGCCACTTGTGTGTGTAGAGATGTCCTCCATCAACCACGTCACAGTCACCAGCAGTAGGTGCCACGGCGAGCCGTTAGGAGACCAGTGGGACACTTGTGTGTGTAGAGATGTCCTCCATCAACCACGTCACAGTCACCAGTAGTAGGTGCCACAGCGAGCCGTTAGGAGAGTTGTGTTCTCCTCACAGGAATGTCAACAAGGCCAGGAGAGAGTGAGGCCGAGGTCGAATGAAAATTGTGAGGCCGAGGCCAGAGATGTCACATGAGTTACCGTATATGAAAGCTTGTGCTCCAACATAAAATTTATCTATTCAAGAAATCACACGCAGTATGGCAGTCACAACAGTGTCAGTGCACTAGCTGGCTAGCAGTCATTACACTTCAGAAACATAAGTTCCTCACGTAAGGAGTCAGAGAAGAACGTAACGTTAATGATGTGATTTTGATGACTGACAAGTGACAACAGGGTCTTGTGAGAACCACCTTCGTGACGATGAGGCCAGCATTGCATGAGGACGAGGCCGGATGCTACGAGGTGATCTTGAAGCCACGTTGGCCTCCAGGACTTAACATCCATGGTTGTTCTGCCTTCCAACGAGGTCCGCGGCTCTGTATAATCAGACAGTTTGGCCTCTGTGTGGGTGTGTATTAGAGACCACCTGTAGGATGTGTGGGTGTGTATTAGAGACCACCTGTAGGATGTGTGGGTGTGTATTAGAGACCACCTGTAGGACAATGGATGGACCTTGTACCATGGGCATTCACTCAGAGTTTCAATCCAACGTGTCAGTGTTTCTTCTGTCCTTCTGAAGGGATTTAACCATTTCAAACTGTGGTGATCAGAGCTTAAAATTACTTTATTACCTAGCAGGCAATGACGGAAGTGTTGCATATTTATTCTGTTGGGCAATATTAATGATCACTACTGCAACTTATGTTAAAAAATTCATACAATATTACACTCCACATACTTGCCCAGAAACTCAGTAAACAGTTTGCATACTTACATAGGTAACTTACAGTTAATCAACGAACAAATTATCGGCAAAGTCAACCTTCAGTTTCAAACAATTATTGCCGACCACAGCACACTGAAAAATATGACAAACCTAGCGCGGAGTCGTACGTTGGAGTGTCAAACACAGCAGCAGGAGGTGGAATAATGAGGCTGTCAGCCACCAATGGCAACTCTGTGTCACCTTCAGCAAGCACAGAACGCCATTAGTGCTCACCACATTTATATAGGAGACATAATGCAGCCATGAACGCTGAACAGCTATGTGTAAAGCCAGAGTGATAAAGTAATGGACAATTTTCGGCTGCAACAACTGCTTTACAATCTATTCAACTGTTAACAAGAAAGCCGTGCTGTCACGAGGAAACTGTGCAATGCCGCTGTAAATTTTCATCAATATGGAGGGTGCAGGCAGCAAACGTCGGTAAAAGCCACCATCTTGGGTTTGATAGAACCAGAAATAGTGCCATTCGATCCACCGACCTCGAAAACTCTATCCTAGAACCAAACATGGAGTGGATCAGATGACCTGTTGCAGAGATTTGGCCACTAGAAATTCGACATATCACGAGGGTCACATTTGGGATCTGCATTTTGATTGAAGGAGAGGTCGTAGAGGGTCAGCAATCATACCATTGGAAAGAGTAGTGATGGTTTCCCACAGGCTCGCCATTGTGACCAATGTGCTATCCCTGACCATCCAACCACAATTTGCCATCGAAAGGTTTGCAACGCTGAAATTCAACATGGTATGAGTCACTTTGTGTCAAAATTTTAGGGTGTTCCCTTTGGAGTAGGTTAACTAACCGTGAAATAATTGTTGAAGATTTCCGACCTATGTCATCACGATATCTCGACGTTACAGACGGACAGAGAGACAGACGACTTGCCGTAGCAATACTGCACTCTGGGTAGCACTGCGCTGTAAAAACTGACTATCTGTGTGTGATATAGTATTACGGGGCTGAATAAACACATGGTACTCACTCATACCTCAACCGATAGTAAGATACTGGTCAAATCAATGAGGGTAGCTAGCAACTGCAGCCTACTAGACTGTCTTTCATTGGAATCTAACACATATCACACTGAGGTGTATTGACATAACTGTGCTATATAAATAACATTTACTTACATACTTACTGACTTACAATCACAGCAAAGCACCAGAAGCAACAGTCCCCGAGTTCATCCATACAGTTCACCACTGTTTGAGGAAAAAAGCACACCATTCTGTACTACAACTTCGGAAGTCGCTCACAAATTTCTACCACATTCTGTCCATCAACGATTTAATATTAACAATTATGTTAATTTATTTCATTTTGACAATTAAACAGAGAACATGCACATTAGTAATTCACGCACCGTCATCAGGGCGGTCGTCAGGAGTCGATGGTAAAACAACAGACTCGTCTATCGCTGGCAAGACAAGATCAAGCCACGCGTCACTCAGGACGCATGATACAATGAACGAAGCCGACGACGCCGCGACTCCAGCAGCTTCAAGATCGAGATCAATCTGATCCTTGACGTGTGTCAACGTGTATGTCAGTGCCATCAGGAAACAGTAGCGCTTCTGATCCACCTACAGTGTCAATCAATAACTATATACAGCTGTGACTTGTAAGTAATGTAAAATATTTGGTAACGCACCAGAGTTAAAGAAAATTAAATCAGAGGTGCGGGGGAGTCGCTAGGTGGTGAGAAAATTACGGCGAGGTAAAATAGTGTGTTTTGAGGTGACGTTTGA
>Ga0056114_1000625_pt1 | contig 13202 bp, 7 predicted proteins | sample WorMetHERISLAND1_FD_77005 | JGI IMG/M metagenome (GOLD analysis project Ga0056114, IMG submission 77005) | Marine gutless worms symbiont microbial communities from Max Planck institute for Marine Microbiology, Germany - Olavius loisae HERON... ...
ATTTCGCGACTTTGGGAGGCAACCACGGCTAAACGAATGAAGATAGACCTATAATGTCAGCGACGGAATTGTAGCCCATTAAATGCACTTTTCAGCCGTGTATAGATTACGTCGATATCTCATGGCGTTCCGCCGCTAGAGGGCGTCAAACAAGACAAGGGTGGGTGAAATCATCAGTTTTCTATCTTTAACCGTGAATATCTCGAAAGCGGTTGCAGATACGGCTAAAGTTACTATTAATGACTAATATGAAGTCACATGGGCTTTCCATTGACACCAAGATCGATGACCTTGGATGACCTTGAACTCCATAAGTTTGAATTTTTAGTAAATTTCGCGGGATTTCGCAATGCAATTTCGGACGCAACAACAGCTAAACGAATGAAGATAGGCCAGTATCGTCAGCGACAACGTTGTAAGCACGTCAAATTGGAGCAATTTTTGGCAGACTTTCACGTCGCGCGGGTTTGTCAGCGATAGCTGGGCTTTCTTGTTTACGGTCGTGATTGGCTGTTAGCGATGAGATCTGCTAGGGGTGGGGGAGGGGAGTATGTTGAGGGGGACCTTAAACCCTGCTGCGGGCGATAAGAGTTGTTTGTAGCCAGAATTCAATCTCGCGGCGGCTGACATGGATATGAATCTGTGGAAACGTGAGCTAGTAGCTAATACTCAACTGCTAATGGAGCGTACGTATAGTGTTGCACTTGCACTGGCAGTGGCAGCCGTGCAGTCGGGTTTGGCTACCGATCACGGTGGACGGACTCCCCTTTATTAGAGAGCACTCAGCGACTGAGTTTTTGCGTTTTGTGGTATAGGAGTACAGCGTTCTAGACGTTTTAATTCATGGCCTACTTTTGTAGCCTATCTGTCTCTCAACACAGTCTGCGGTGAGTTAACCACCCATAATTTCACTTCAGCCAAACTTGACGTAAACAGTCGGCTTCACGATTATGAATTAGGGTAGTTGTAACTCGCTGCAGACCATGTTATCACTGTGTCATACATGTTAACGTGTTATGACAGCAGTTTCGCGTAGTGAGTCAAGACTTCACTGCACATACTCAGGCGAATGACAGTTTGTAAACATCCCTTTTAACCAAGGTCAAGGTCAACCCAACCTGACTATCCGTGGGTAGATAGGTACCATGACACAGTCAAGAACTACGTGTTATACTGTTTATCCAGCCAGAGATATCACCTTTATTGAGATCTGTTTTTTGCGATGTTGACATTAAGGTTAATTATGCATTGACGACTTGCAACAGGCAAGTCCAGTTAAGACAGTTGCTGAACTTGTTACTTTCACGTCTCTACAGCGTTAACGGTAGCGTTGTAGCGTGGTCGGTTTCGTACGTAGTGTAGTGTAATTTTGTCAGAGTTACCGACCGGTGCGTATTTATAGCGTGTGTATACAGCTGTATATACACTGACTCACAGTAGCGTGAACGTGTGGTGAGAGCGTGATGGTGAGAAGGCCAGAAAAGACCACAGAGCTCCTAGAATTTCTGCGGAGTGGGACCAGTCGGCTTGGTGATTTGGAAGGGTAGCTAGAGATCGTCTGTAGTACACGTGCAAATAAAGGTGATCAGACAGATATACTATTAGTCATCCTATAGAGACATTGTGTAATTGTGTTTATAAAATATGTGAAAAGTTTTGATGTGCATTGGGACCGGGAGGATGTACAAATTGGGAAGAGAAATGGAGGACACGACCTTCCGACTAAGTTTAGCTGCAGAACTATGCGTATGCGTAGTTTGCTTTCCGTGAATGCATTGTTGGCAGTTGAAACTATCACTTTCGTAGTTGTATGTATGGTCTATATCCTCTTCCTGAAATTATACCCGTAGTTGTGTAACCGGTAGTAAAGCGCTTGCGTTGCGTCTCAGCGTAAAAGCCACACCACCAGCGTATTGTTCCGGTTTACTATAGCTGTCCTTGTGTGACCTTGTATTAGCCTACGGGTTTTTATATAGCCCGACGCAGCAGTTATATTGACTGGTTAACGTGACTCATAGTTGCATGCGTATATACGGGCCCGTGGCTGGTGGCTGTTATTATGCTGTATTGGACCAAGATAATTGGAGCTTTTATTGATGTTTACTACATTGTATAGGTATTATATATGGCCTCCTTGTTGTTCCGTTACGCCAGTGTGCATCGTTGTTTACTTGTAGATGCATTGTCTCACGCGGTGCTTAACATGTACAGCAGCTGTGGGTTGTGACTCTGTGAATAAATTAAAGTCAGTCACTGTCAGTGCAATTTAATCTCACCATAAATTTCATGTCTTGTTAATTACAAAACTCTGGTCACGTGTCATGCAACTCAGTGAGAAATTTACAATATTCCCGAACTGACGAAGCCATGTGTTTTTGTAACCAGCTATTGAGGAGTGTTTGTAAATCGCTTATGAAATTTTGATCGTATCTTTTAAGGAATATAACTTACTTAGTACATTGACGTTGGTTTGCTGATATCGGCTGGGTTGTGATTACTGTGCATTATTACTGTTAATTAGTTGGATTGGATTGAGCAGTGTTTTACGTCCCCGCCAACACAGTATAGGTTATATGGGAGATGGGGTGACTAGGGGACGGCTCCCACAGAGGGCAGGGTTGTCAGGCCTGAACGGCGGTGTGCTGCCGCCGCGGAACCCCCCCCCCCGCTGTTAATTAAAGTGGTTGTACTTTATGGTAGTCTGTGTTGTTCTCGCTGTCAATCACTTCTGTGCATCGGGTGGATACATTAGCTAAACATGTAGCAAAACCCTGTATCCCCATCATTCTAACTTAATGTCGATTTGGGGTCACACTCAAACACAGGTTGGTCAGGTAAAAAACAGTTATTTGTGACAAAGATCTTTCTGTATTTCAGAAATTTAACTTGTTAATAGGATTACTGGTCTGCTGAATGATGAGAACGATTTCATAAATGAATCAAGACTTCCAATGCTGATGAACTAATTAATGTCTGTTCACTGAAGCTTTACTCACTGACACTGACACGCTGCAGAGAACGACTTCACATGTGTATGATTTGTTCAGTTGGCAGCCGTGTAGATTTGCTGTTGATTGACGATTATTTGCACTTACTGAACTTGCTGTAATGTTGTGATTATGTGACAGTTGTGGTAATGCTATATATTAGGGTACTTACTGTAAAGTGGGTCGTTGGTGCGGTGTTCCTTGCCATTGGCCACTGGAGTGCCTCGCATGGAGCCCTTTGCTGTAGAATCTGGCTAGACTGGTTTCCTGGTCGCATGGTGTGCTACAGGCTTAATTATGACCTGACAAAACTACTGCATTTTCATTGTACATTAAGCTGAATGCTGTGGAAAGTATAATTACCGCGCGATGCACTACAGTGCAAAGTGCGGTCTTGCGATCACATGTCCGTCCGTCCGTCCGTCTGTCTGTCTGTGACGTTTATATTTATATTTATACATTTGCAGACTGCACAGGTCCTGGAAAATGTTTCATGAGATCGTGGAAAGTCCTGGGTTTTTCGTCAGTAAAAGAGTGGGAACCCTGGTATTCACTGTCTGGTAACATTCCTGACTGTCTGTAACATTATAGATTATGCAGTAATGATACTGCACTGTATAACTTATGATCTGTTATTTTCATCGTTTGTGTGTTCTCTAGTGTGGCTGCCAGTTTAGTACGGTTTGATCCGCCGTTGCTCGACTTCGGTGACCAGTAAGTGGATATTTTTTTTGTATTGCGTTATTGTCCATTGCATTGATTTGACATAACATTGCTTACGATTGCGAAGAGTACACAAAGTTCGCTTAACACACAGTTCACCTGTAAAAGTCAGATCTGAAGCTGATTGAAGATTTGCCTCTAGTCTTTTGATTCAGTCAATGATGGCGTGTTTGACTGTTGTTTCAGGCCGGTGGGTATGCCGCACACAGCTCAGGTGATGGTTCACAACCTGGACTCCCAGGCCAGTCTACACCTGCTGTCCATATCCGGCAGCACCTCCCACTTTCACTGCTCCTTTTTTCTTGAAAAGGTATGTCTAAGTTTATTGATGGACGCTGTAATGAGACACTGATTGGGTGGACATCATGTAGACTAGTGTGATTGTTGTTTTGATTCATCATTTTGTCTTAATAGTTATTGAAATATTTTTTTAGTGTATTTTAGTTTTAGGTATTTTTTGTGTAGCTTTTGTGAATTTTCGTTCCTGCCGTTTTTAGCTGACCGTACTAACGGTCGCGCTTATGCTACAGCGTTGCGTCCGTCTTCGTCGTCTGTCTGTCGTCTGTGACGTTATGTATTGTGGCTAAATGGTGCGTCCTAGAGCAAAAGTTACTACTGAGAGCCTATAATAAGTCGTATATGAGAAATCGATTGGTACCAAATGAATGACCTTGACCTTTGTTTAGACGTCGTATCAAGGTCACGTCAACCATTATGTTACATTTGACGTTGAATATCTCGAAAACCGTTAGAGATAGAGCCTTGGTTCCAAAAGACCGCCAATAGGAAATGGCATATGTGCTATCGAATGGTCACGTACACACTAGTCAGTAATGCGGCACTACAACAGTGCAGGCTGTAACAGCGATCAGTGCAGGCTCAAGAGTAGAAGAGTTTAACGTGGACTCAAAAGCTGAGTATTCAGCTTATTCAGCTTCAACATGTTACCAGCAGCAACTGAATCAACCAGTGTTCAGCAGTCAAGGAATAGCAACTTCGTCACATTCCTGAGTCGTTCAGTTTAGTTTACTGTCATATTTTTTAGTTTTTTTTTTAGTTATAAGTTTTTTAGTTTTTAGGCCAACTCCGAGTTGACCTAAAGCCCATCTCTATGTCCGTCCACAAAAAGTTTTTCCGATTTGAACAAATTTGGTGGTACAATATGTAGGTAGAGGTCGATGAGTGCTACTCGACGGTATGCCATATACCCTGATCCAAGATCAAGGCCACGGAGGTCCGAAAGTTGCCGATTTCAAAGTCTCTCCGCCAATATGCATGCAGTCAAAAAACAACGATGATTTGTGATACTCTAAGACAATATCTAAATTTTGTCCAGACATATTTTTGATATTTGTTTTCGTTTGGCGTCACGTGACCTTCAAACTTTCACCATGTTGGAATTTTCAAATGATGTATCTGGAACAGGTTGTCCAATCGACTTCGTGCTTGATTCTAGTGTAGGGTTTTCATGGATGGAGGATCGATGGTATTTGTTTCCAGTTGCACCAAATCCAACATCGCTCCCCATCTTGGAAATTTCGTATGACTATCTCTGAAACGGGGCGTCCGATCAGCTTCGTGTTTGGTTTTAGGGTTGGGTTTTCAGGGTCGGCAGATCGAATGGCACTGTTTCCATTCGATCAAATCCAAGATGACGGCCATGACATGACATGCCTGGTTCATTTGAGCTGTCTTTGTGTTTGGTATTACAGTAATCCAGCTCATGGCTGCTGTACTCAAATAAACGCGTGTGTTAGCTGCTGTTGCTGCTGCTGGATGTCTGTCTCTGAAATCAGTTGTTTACGACACGATACGATAGAATAGTTTAACTTGGACTCAAAAGCTGAATGTGGTCAGCTTAATCTAGCACACGTAGCCAGAACAAGTACAAAAAAGAAACCAATACTAAAAACGCCAGTGTCCACTGAGTTCGGTAGAGGTTAAGGTCCTTGAAGGCAGTCCAGATGTGACGTATGAAAGCAACATTTTGAAGTCATGCGGTCGCGTAACGTGTGTCGCCATGGAGACGATGAATGGCAGTCGACAGACAGATGCGTAATACGAATGATGAAACAGGTAGTTAGTGATACACGGGTGTTTTTTGACGCTGTCCTCGATGGGTTGTTGTCCCGGGTTTGTCATGGTGAGCCCGTACGATGCTGGTGGTCGTTGGTTGCCACGCGTTGGCAAGTAAGGTGTGCGTGTGTGTGTTGGCGCGGGACACACGTGTGTCCTTTGTCTAAGTTGCGCCGGTCGGGCGGTTGGCGTTATTGAGCGTGTATTATGTGTCGTCGCCCAATCGATTCACTGCCTACCTGGCGGCTGCGGCTTCTCTGTCGCCTGTATGATACGGATATAATGGCGTCGTACAAGGAGAGGCGAAGATGGGGGCGGGGGAGGGTACGTCATAAAACACCTGTGAATAACATGGAGACATGCCGGCGCTGACCGATAGGCTCCTGTGTAAACTGGTTTCACCGACAATAATGATGATTACTCGACACCGTGCACGGTATAACCACTCACACAACGGGCACTGCTTACTACGTTTTGAAAATCGCGCTCGACAGCATTGTGCAGGTGCATATATAATATGCCAGTCAGTTTTCTGTAGAATTGAGTCGAGCTGACTTGGGTTTAACCTAGCCAATCTCTTGACTGGTACAAAATTACCACATACTAAACATAATAGCCACACATAAACCTGAACAGCCATACACAACAAATACTGACATGTGTGCATAAACTAAAGCAAGTGAAACTAAAGCGTGATTTATGGGCGCTTTACGCCGTCTGGGTGGGACCTGTTCTAATATCTCCCGGAGCCCTCACATGACCTGTTTTCTGTCAATGTGAGCATGACAGGAGTTAGTTTTGTAGTCAGGTCTAAAGTGTGATAGAAGTTAAAACAGTGAGACTATTTCTGACTAAGTAAGTAAGAGATTTATATAGCGCCAAAGTCTCCGAAGAGAATCAGGGCGCATTATAGGGGCCGCTAGGGGGCAAGATGGGCTGACAGAAAGTAGTACGTCTTAAGATGACGTCTGAAGGAAGAGTATGTTTGGGATTGGCAGATGTGAAGTGGTATGGAGTTCCATATTTTGGGCGCAGCAACGCGGAAAGCGCGAGCACCAAATAAAAGGCTATGTCGCGGAACAGAAAGTAAGTGACTGGCAGATGAACGCATGGACCTTGACCTAAATGTGAATAATTCAGCAAGTATGAAAATTGTTGAAAATATTGTGTTTTTGGAAGGTCTCCAGTAATACCCTTGAGCTGAATATCTTAATTGGATGAGCCTCCTTGACTGACTGCAGTAGTCGTCGGTGCCCGCCCGTCTGTCTGTCTGTTTGTCACCATGTCTGCCAGTCGTGCGTAAACTCAGACGGATTGTCACATTTCAGCTGAGCCTGTACATTAGTTTACAGTGATGTTTGAGTATGTTGCATCTGTCATCGTCTGTCTCTGAGCTGTAATGTCAGCACTCGTCGTCGTCGACCGTTGCGTTGTTCCAGTATGACCGTATATTCCGCCAATGTTCTGTAAGTGGTCCTTACATAGCTGGTCAGTCCAGCGATTATACTTATGCCAACGACCCGAACGACGAACTTCTGGACAAGGCCGCAACCCACTAGGCGAACTGGTTGGAAACCCGGGTTGGCAACTAGTTTCCAACTAGTTCGCCTAGTGGGTTGCGGCCTTTACAGTGCAATACTGTTCTGTAGCTGCCTGCCTGCTGATAAGTCGACCTTTATCTTCAGAGTTTGGTGAGCTGGGATATCGGATGACGTCTTTGCAACGTGTCCACAGATGGAATCGTCTTATACAGGGTTCCATGCGCTGACACTTCACATGGAAGACTTCCTCCCAGTGCCTTGAAGTGTATAGCAGAACACAAAGCCCTTGAGAGCTTTGTGTACACAAGTGTTTGTGTCTTGGTCGTGACAGCCGTGGGTCTGTCTCTGCAGTACGATACGATAAAAGAGTTTAACATGGACTCGAAAGCTCAGTGTACAGCTTAATCTAGCACACGTAGCCAGAAACGAAAACAAACAAAGCAGTGCCCCAGTAGCGGTCAGATAACTGGAGATTCGATAGATACATGAAACGGTCGGGCCTTAAGTGTTACTATTCCTTCAGTTGGCGACCTCTTGTGGCTGTGTAATAATTTATTATACTGTCTGACTGAATACAGAACGTATCGGCTGTATGACTCAACACAGCATGCCAGTACTGGCAGTGCAGGGATGAAGGAGTGTTATGTTTATAGACGGATGAGTGCACCTCCCCCCGTTATCACCCGTTTCCGTCCGTCCGTTGTCTGATAAAGTCTATGTATGTTTCCGGCTGATGATCACACGCTGTGTAGCTGCCCACACCGGCGTGTATGCGTGTGAGAGCTATCTTGCCGACGTGGTTTTTGATAGATGAAGCTGTTTTGATGCAGTTCTTGTTGTGTTTCGTCATCAGGTGGTATGTACACCTACACCGTCTGGTGTGCTATTAATAGCGCAGCTCACTCAGCGTTCCGCGCACTCGGTGGTTTTAGACTCGTGTGCGCGCGTAGAACGTCCCCGCGGCAGTTGTTCTGTGGTACGCCTTTACAAACATCTCTGAAAACACGTCAAAGCGGACGCTGGCATCCCCCCCCGTTCACATGGAAAGGTTTCAGATTTGATCGAGTCCTTGTCACGTACCAGGCAGACAGACTGGTTTAATGTAAGACAAGCAGTCCGCGTCCGACAGATAGGACGCCACAAGAACGTGCGAGGTTTTTTTGTGAGCCCTGCTTGAAAGCCACCCGACACCGTACGGACAGCCAGTGTAATTATCGTAGCACTGACGTGATGTGTGCTGCAGACTCGTTCTTGTAACCCGCCAGGCGGTGACGTTCTTGTTGAAAAAGGTTGTCAGTAATGCTGTATAGACTATAGAACAAAGTTGCAGTAGTCCAGGGGACTGGCGCCGAATGCCAGTGCACTAGTGTCTGCGAGGCATTAACTGTCAATGACCGTATTGCTGACAAGAATCAGTCGCAATTGATAATATGCAGAGTGAGTGACAGACTGATGTGACGTGGTCGGGGCATTGTCAGCTTACACTTCAACATTACTGCACGATGTTTTTGATGAATACCATGTACAGCAGTTTTTCAAAAGCTGAAACCAAAACTAGTATTCTGTGAAATATCGGCTGAAGCCAGATGGAGTTTTTGAAAGTGGACACCTGTTACAAGACTAGGTATTGATGACTTTGTGATATAACTAACAGACTAACAAACGGACTTTTCGTATTATGTGTTGTTGTTGTATTGTATTGTTTGTAAATGTGACTTTGTAATACTGCTTAAAACTGCACTTACACGATAACCATGTGTTCTAAGTCAAGTGTATTCCTACAGCAACACACGAAGTGCGCTTTCTTATGTTGGCTTCTGAACACATTTCCCTGTCTTGTCACATTTGTGCTGAATTAAACTCTGCAAACTTAGAAAACTAATGACAAATTATTGTGTTAGTGTTGGTTATTTTTGCATAGCTTTGGCCTGTTAACCATCATATATCGCATTGTTTGCTTTTCTGGGTTGCATTTAGTTTCTTGTCACCCTAGCTCGGCCATCTGTATATTCCTCATTACAAATCACCAACTGCTCTTTCACATATGCATCACCTTACCTGTGGAATCAGCTCCCTTCTTCATTCCGACAACCTCATTCTGTTCACTGTCCTCCTGGTTCACTTCATCCTGCGCATATCAACGCATCACAGTCTTAAACTCTTCTATCGTATCGTATCGTATTGTATTGTCTGTATTTTTAATTTGTCTTGTCCTGTATTTTCCAGTGTGAATCAACGTGAATAGCACTGTGTATCCTAATAGTGCTGATGTGACGTTAAGAATCTACTCACTCATGTAGCTGTAGTCATAGTGTAATCGTTGCACTGATGCATTGTGATTAGGGGGTACCGCGGCGGCAGCCGCACCACCGTTCAGGCTTGGCAACCCTGTCCTCCGTGGGAGCCGTCCCCTAGTCACCCCAGTATTAGTGTAGACTAGGGGACTTGCTGTGTCTTATATGTGTATCTCTTTATTGTATATTTTTGTATGTATGTGTGTATTTTGTGTTCTTTGTTTTTTTCTGGGTTTTCCTTTGTACTGTAGCGTTCTCCCTTCAGTACGTTGATACTGTTGGTTGGGTCTTTTGACCTGTAAAAACTGCCGTCCGTATAACCTATATTGTGTTGGTGGAGACGTTAAGCCATACTCAATCAATCAGTACATTGTGATTATGACTGATTAGTTGTGATTGCATGTCTATGTGTGTGTGTGTGCATGTGAAGTTGGTCCCGCCGCTGTACAACACAACGTTTCAAGTCGTGTTCCTTGCAAGGCAGGTCGGCGGCATTGAGAACACACTGTACATTCACTCATCCAAAGGGTCATTTAAATACCAGGTCTGTGCATTGGGTTTGCCAGTGTTAGACCGTGTGCATTCAATATATGACAGTATTTGTAATACTGTCTTTATTATTTCATGCGGTGATCAGTGTGCAGTTGTCGGACATATGATGATGCATTATTTCATGGTAGTTCTGTGGCATATCACATACCTGGGAAGTGTCATAAGTACTACCTGAGGCACTGATCAGGATGCTGAGGGCCAGATCTATTTACAGAGCTATGGACAAGCTTTGGAAGGCTTAAGATAATTGGAAAGACAGCGAAAGTAAAAATATTCAACTCCACAAAGTAAAGGCAGTGTTACTATATGCGTCTTGAGTCATGGGCAATCACAGTTGTCTGGTGTAAGTTTTTGTCAAAAAAAATGGTTTGCGAAGGATTGTCATCTCCACTGGTTGGACATCATAGGCAACAAAACAGACCAGAAACTGATAACTAATCTACTGAGAAGAAGACAATGGAACTGGCTTGGACACATACTAAAGACAAGAGCCATGGTGTCACAGGAAACCGCACGATGCCGGTGTAAATTTCGATCCATACATGAGCAACACGATAAATAGTGGTTCGTAGCTGACGGACGTTAAGTTATGTCACGTTAGTTACGTAATTTATAACTTACATACTTACTTATTTTTACATATTCACTTACTTTATTTAACTTATTTGCGTTTATTTTGCTAACTCAGAATACTGATTAAACAGCCATGTAAAGTATACTACAGCACATTAATTTTTTGAATCATTCAAAACTATTAAATAAATCATTCAAAACTGATAAATAACTAAACCGAATGATACGGCTTTATAAGCTAAAAATGTTGTATACAAGAAAGCCTAGCTAACGCTAAGGTCATTGCGTGACAGCCGTGCATGTATGAAGGCCCCTGGCGATGAAATATATGACAAATCAACGCAAACAACATTTTGGTTACTACTCTGTCGCTATCTTCATTTGTTTAGCTGTTGTTGCTTCCCAAATCTGCGAAATCCTACAAAAATTCGAACTTATAGCAGTTCAAGGTCATCCATCGTCATTGATCTTGGTGTCAATCGAAAGCGCAAATGCAACTTTCTATTACTCATTAATAGTAAATATGGACGTATCTCTTATCGTTTTCGAAATATTGATGCATTTAGCTCGAAAATAGCTTGTTTTTTGTACCCACCCTTGCTTGATATCCCATAGTGGTAGAAAGCCTTGCAATATCAACGTAATCTATACACCACTGAAAAGTACTTGTACTGGGCTACAATTCCGTTGCTCACATTATAGGTCTATCTTCATTCGTTTAGCCGCTGTTTGCTCCCGAAATCGCGAAATCACATGAAATTCCGCCAAAATTTGACCTGACAGCAGTTCAAGGTCATCCAAGGTCATCGATCTTAGTGTCAATTGAAAGCACGTATGTGACTTCCTATTAGTCACTAATAGTAACTTTAGACGTATCTTTTACCGTTTTCAAGATATTGACACTTAAAGCTAGAAAATGGCTGATTTTTCCCACCCCTCCCTTGTTTGACATCTCCGCTCGGCGGAAACCCCTTAGAATTTCTGGATGAAACTTACCTCACAAAAACTAGAGGCATGGATGGGGCTACTGTATTGTAAAAATTTCACAATCCTAACAACTTCAACTGTTTTTGTAAGATTCACCTGTGTGACGGACGGAAGGACAGCCTGATGGGCAGTAGCATATAGCATGCCAAGCATATGCTATATGCTGTTACACGCTAAAAACTGAGGTTTTCCCGGCTGTGATGCGATGATGCCGCAACTGTTAAATGAGTAGATGGTATGTTGTTCAGGTGTAAGGGATTGATTTCAGAAAGCTTTGTCATTACATATGAAGAATATGGCTTGATTGTCAGGTCTCGGGCGTCGGTGTTCAAAATCCGTATAGGATCCGGTCATTCCTTGGTGCTAAAGTTCCAGTCAACAGCAGTTTTTCACCTGTGATAAGCATGTACAATCCTCATGGTACTGTTTTACAGGTATGTACAACATTTTACAGGTGTCATAAGTAGTCTTAATGTTGTATAGAACTTGCTAGCATGATTTGTCGATAGAGACAGAAAGTAGTAAAACAGCCATTGTTATTAGCAGCATCAGCATCGGACAGCCACAGTTTTTAGGCTTTGTGTTGTTGGTCAGATGTAAAGGCTGTTAGTCTAACAAAATTAAATCTCGGCTAGTTTGTTAAATTACCGTGCATCAGCTTTGCTAAGTGTGGTAATAGGTATCATTGTGGCTATCCATCCATCACGTTGTGGTATTATTTCAACAAAGCCGCTTGTACAGTTTAGACCAAATGGTACTCCAAACAATCTAGTTTTTGGCGATGTGAAGATGTTGCAGAAACTCAAAGGCTATATTATCAGCCCCAAATCCGATTGAATTTGATACCAAACTAGCTCAAAGGACCAACTTTTTACACAAAATTTTTGTTAGTCCAAACAGTCCAATTCCAAGCTCAGTTATGATAACACATGCTGCTACCCATGTAAAGATCTCTCAGTGGCTTCTGGTGACTGATCAAAGCAGTTCTTTAACTTTTGAAGTCAGAAGTGCTGAACTGGGCTCTAGGCACAGAAACTGTCATGATGGGTGACATGTATTCTGTGTATGGTTGGACTACACTGTGTTCAACGTGGTTCTGCTGTATTGTGCTGCAGGTGGAAGAAATTTACACTAGCGGCGGTGACCTCCACCTGGAATTGCCAACTGGAGAGAGAGAAGCGTCACGCGAATTATGGGTCTGTAACTATTGTCACCAGTGAATAGTTAAATTGTCAAATATGCTTAAATTGTTTGCTGGAATGTTAACTTTGCCGTTTAGTTTTACTACCCGCGCTATGCTAGCGCGGGTAATAGCGATCGCAACGTGTCCGTCCGTCTGTCCGTCAGTCTGTCCGTCACGCGCCGGTATTGTGTCAAAACGAAGAAAGCTAGCGGCATGATTTCTTCACCATCTGGTAGCCCCAAGACTCTAGTTTTCTGACGCCAAATTTCATCACCAAATTATAAGG
>Ga0056114_1000626_pt1 | contig 13202 bp, 11 predicted proteins | sample WorMetHERISLAND1_FD_77005 | JGI IMG/M metagenome (GOLD analysis project Ga0056114, IMG submission 77005) | Marine gutless worms symbiont microbial communities from Max Planck institute for Marine Microbiology, Germany - Olavius loisae HERON... ...
GACAGCGCGTACCACAATGAGAGGCCGGAGAAGGCTCTGCAAGACGCTGGCCATGAAAGTCACATCTGCAAGAAAGGCCAGCGTAACCAACCACTCAGTGATGAGCCGCAGGCGAATAACTGCTTGAAGGTCATCTTGGGCATCACATTACTGTCGCATGCGGCTTGCCACTGAATATAGGTTTCGTCTATATGATGCTGGTCAGAAAGCTGCGCTGTTCAGCCTGTGTCATGATGGCCAGCCTGATCTACATGGCGATCCGCCACGCAGTATTCTTGTTCACGTCCAGATCGCGTGAAAGTTGAAGCGCCGACAGCCCCTGCTTAACATTCAGCGTGAGCATGATCGCAAAAAACCATTGCTGTAGTGGCGGGGCGTGTAGTCAAAAGTCGTGCACACCCTGACACTGGGCGATGTTGATCATCGGGCGGTCTCGGTAGAACTACAGTAAGGGCAGGTTGGTTAGCTGCCCCAGCGGGCTTGCTCAAGCCGAGCGATATAATCTTCTTGTGTTTATGGCCAGTACAGAGAAGGATGTTATGACTCTAAACTAGGAAATCCCGGCTTGGGATAGCTGTTGTGTGCCCAAATCTAAAGCGGACGAGGCGATGGCGAGTACCCTCCAACGAATGCTTGAGACCTTCCCCAATCCAGGGCCGGACCGTGACTACAATATCCGTATCCAGGTGCCGGAGTTCACCTGCCTCTGCCCCAAGACCGGGCAACCGGATTTCGCCGAGCTGACCTTAGAGTACGTCCCGGATCAACTGTGCGTGGAGCTCAAGTCCCTGAAGCTGTATATCTGGTCCTACCGCGACGAGGGGGCCTTCCATGAAGCAGTTACCAACCGCATCCTGAGCGATCTAGTTACCGCGTTGCGCCCCAGGTTCATGCGTCTGATTGCTGCCTTCAACGTACGCGGCGGTATCTACACCACGGTCGTGGTTGAGCACCGGGCACCAGGTTGGCAACCACCCTCCCCCGCTTCGTCGTCATGATACCTGATCCTATCCCTATGGTTCGACCCAGAACTCGTGCGGGGCACTGCTAGGGAGTCGAATAGGACCCCTTGGCTGTGGCGGAATGCCCTCATTCGCGTCTTGTGTAGACTGACTGGCCGACTGGTTTCCCGCTACCCTACTCCTCTGTGACCCTGAGGGAAGGCCCCTGGGATTGGCACTGCCGAAGCCAAGTGTATCAAGCAAGTCACGCCACGGCTGAGCCCAGCCCGCAGCACCAGATCCAGTCTCGCTAAGCTATTGTTTTTCTGGGGTCGGCTACGCCCAAGTCCCGGGACCCTCGCCCTTTACAAAGCAGACTGGTTCCTCGGCTACCTCACCGGCCGCTATGGCGTCAGCGATTTGAACAACTGCCTCAAACTCGACCTCGATCCACATGATGGTAAACTGGCTCCAGTAGCTTTCGCGTCTCAAATCGAGCTGGACCAGATAAGTACTATGGCAGCACGGGCAATGGGACTGCCGGGGCACATCCTGGTGCAAGAAGGGTCCTACGGATCCGCGATCATCGCCCGGATTGGTGGTATTCCCGCCTGAGAAGGGTATCGCAAAAATCCATCGCCAGAAGCGCCGCCTTCCAGGTAGCAGGCGTCGATAAGACGCCGATCCGTAGGTACTCCCTTTCCCGCAGGTGGCCCATACCCACGGATGCCGACAAATGGCTTTTGCGACACTCACCTGAGGCTGGGGATATAACGGGGATATGACAACTCACTCATTATTCCGGCAGGGAGTGCCGGCATCCAATGCCAGGGGTAGCAGAAGACGAAGGCGATCTGATCGTCGATACGGAAACCGGCGACCTGGCAGCCGGTGACTCAAGGTAGCGTTTATGCCTAGCCGACCTGATCTGTCCGCCACCAGGCAAGTGCCGGGTAGTGCGTTTATCGAGACTATTCTTCACGGCGATCAACAACCCCAGTCCGATAAAAGCCCCTGGGGGCAGGATGGCAAACAAGGCCCCCTGGAAATCCGACCCCAGACTCAATTCGAGCCCATGAGCGGCATCGCCTAACAACAGATGGGCTTGGTGGAAGAGAGTGCCTTGGCCAACGAGCTCGCGCAGGCCGCCCAGAGTCGTCAACACCAGGGTAAAGCCGATACCCATGCTCAAACCGTCCACCAGGGCGCGATCCAGCGGGTTCTTGGAAGCAAATGCCTCAGCACGGCCGACGATGGCACAGTTGGTGACTATCAGCGGGATGAACAGCCCTAACATCTGGTGGAGTGCGTGGAAGTAAGCCTGCATCCAGAGCTCGACCACGGTGACCACAGAGGCAATTACCAGCACGAATACCGGGAGCCGGATCTCTGGGCGCACTAGGTTACGGATCAAAGAAATGGTGAAGTTAGATAAGACCAGCACCATGGTGGTCGCCAACCCCATGCCGAGCCCATTGGTTGCCGTCGTGGTGGTCGCCAGCAGCGGGCACAGCCCCAGCAGGGCCACCAGAGCCTGATTATTGCGCCACAAACCATCGGCCGAAATTTCCCGGTAAGACGTGATAGACATCAGGATTCTCCTCTTGCCTGCAGCGTCGTCATCGCGGGCTGCTCATAAAGGGATATGCCCCGTTGCTCGATGAAGCGCAGGGTATCCCTGACCGCTCGGACGATGGAGCGCGGGGTCACGGTGGCCCCAGCGAACTGGTCGAATGCACCGCCATCGCGTTTCACCTTCCATTGGGCCTCCGGCAGATTTTCTAAAGACTTGCCGGTGAAACCCAATATCCAGTCTGACTTGGTGAGCTCAATCTTGTCACCGAGTCCGGGTGTTTCCTTGTGCGCGAGCACTCGCACTCCCCCCAAGGTGCCATCCACCAGAATAGAGATCAGCAACTTAATAGGCCCCATGTAGCCGTTGGGGATGACCGGATCCAGCACCACTGCCAATGGCTTACCGCCCTTACGGATGCGGTAGACACGGCTGGTCAGACTGCCCAGCAGGTCCGGGGCGCTAACTTCGATGCGGTCTTGCAGTGGGTCGTTGTCCATGTGTTCGCTGGGAATAATAGCCGCTACCTTGCGCAGAGTGGCCGCCCGCTCGTTGGCGACGATGCGCTCCACCATTAGGGCGTGGGTAAAGGCTACTAGGCTGGCACCGCCCACGGCGAAGGTACCGAGGATGAGACCAGCGATTATGCCGGCAGTTTGTCCTTCCTTATTCTTCATTTCTGCAATGCGTTAGAATCAAACCTATTAATAGGTGACATGAGGCCCATGCCACCTGCCCCGACAAAAACAGCCCATCGCGGCAATTTGCCACGGCTAAGCAGATCCTAGTCATCGCGGGAGTACTTCAAAGCAGGAACGCCATCACCAACCCGGCGCTCAAAGTTTGCCAGGAATCCGGACATCGGGCCCCACACGCACCGTGGCGACGGTGCGCTTTCCCCTGGCTGCAACACCCTTCTGCTGAGGACGGGTACGTCGCTGAATCCAAAGCAACAGCTTGTCGGTTGTGATTCTATCCTTGAAGTGTCGCAAAAATCCGCCACCGGGAGCGCTGCCTTCCAGGCGGCAGACGTCAATAGGGATCCCCTTCCCCTCCAGATAGGCCCGTATCCATGGATGCCGGCAAGATGCAGTCGCCCCCCAGGGGGGACCGCCGGTTCAAATCACCTGCTCCCCCCTGAACGGAAGGGTGAATTTCAGGTGAGGAGCAAAGGACAAAGGGGTGCTCAGCACCCCTTTCTGGTATCACGGAAACGGTTGAACCGCAATCAGTTGACCTTCGGATCCAGCTCACCCTTGGCGTAACGGGCAGTCATGACCTCCAGAGAGAGGGCAGTGATCTTCGAGGCGTTGCCGGAGGTACCGAAGGCCTCGTAGCGCGCCTTGCAAATCTCGGCCATACCCTTGGTAGCGGCGGTAAGATACTTGCGGGGGTCGAACTCGGCTGGCTTGTCGTGCATGAACTTGCGGATGGCACCGGTGGAGGCCATGCGTAGATCGGTGTCGATATTAACTTTGCGTACGCCGTGTTTGATGCCCTCAACAATCTCCTCGACCGGCACACCGTAGGTCTCGCCCATGGCTCCGCCATGGGCGTTGATGATCTTCAGCCAATCCTGGGGCACCGAGGAAGATCCGTGCATCACCAGATGGGTATTGGGGATACGTTTGTTGATCTCCTTGATGCGCTCAATGGCCAGGATGTCACCGGTCGGCGGGCGGGTAAATTTATAGGCCCCGTGGGAGGTGCCAATGGCGATAGCCAAGGCATCGACGCCAGTCCTCTTGACGAAATCCGCAGCCTCTTCCGGATCGGTCAGCAGCTGGTCGTGGGACAGGGTACCTTCGGCGCCGATGCCGTCCTCTTCACCCGCCTGCCCCGTCTCCAGGGAGCCCAGGCAGCCTAGTTCACCTTCGACCGAGACCCCGCAGGAGTGGGCCATGTCGACCACCCGTTTGGTAACCTCCACGTTGTACTCATAGCTGGTGGGGGTCTTACCGTCCTCGCCGAGTGAGCCGTCCATCATGACGGAAGAGAAGCCGAGCTGAATAGAACGCTGGCACACCCCAGGGGAGGTACCGTGGTCCTGATGCATGCACACCGGGATGTGGGGCCACTCCTCAATAGCAGCCAGGATCAGGTGGCGCAGGAAAGGAGCACCAGCATACTTACGGGCACCGGCGGAGGCCTGGACGATGACGGGGGAGTTAGTCGCGTCGGCTGCCTCCATAATAGCACGCATCTGCTCCAAATTGTTGACGTTGTAAGCGGGCACGCCGTAACCGTTCTCGGCGGCGTGGTCTAGCAGCTGACGCATAGAAATCAGGGCCATAGTGGTTTTCCTCTCGCTGGTTGATGCCTGAACGTTTTACCTTTATAGATCTGATTATTTTATTGATAAACAATCTTCAACAGCTTCATGCAAATTACTCAACAATTCATCAAATGAATCTCCTTGATCAGCCAAGGTGCGTCAATATATAGCCCATCGGTTGGGCAAAGGCTCAGTAAAGGGTCAGGCTTATCCCAACCCAACGGAGGAGGGAGAGACTGATCGGTACCCAACACCGCATTAGGTACACCCACCACTCTAAAGATGCGGTTTGCTACCCGCCTTGCCTCATCCCTGAGGTGGGGCAGAAACTACGGTTCACGCTAATCTACGCAAAAATTGGTTCGCAGGATTCTTAGCTTCTCTCTCAATACGGTTCGCCGCTGAGCGCGTCCCACACCCGGCGGTTTACCACATCCCACATCCTACGCGCTTAGCCCTTTGCCCGTTGCTCCAGCATCGCCACGGCTGGCAGGGTCTTGCCTTCCAGGTACTCGAGGAAGGCACCACCGGCGGTGGAGATGTAGGATACCTTCACATAGATGTCGTACTTCTGGATGGCCGCGATGGTGTCGCCGCCGCCGGCTAAGCTGAAGCCGGAGGCCTTAGCGATGGCCATGGAGACCTTCTTGGTCCCCTCGCCAAACTGATCGAACTCGAACACCCCCACCGGGCCGTTCCAGACGATGGTGCCTGCCTTAGCAACGATGTCGGCCAACTTCTGGGCGGATTTGGGTCCGATGTCGAAGATCATGTCGTCGTCGGCTACATCACCAGCATCCTTGAGCACCGCTGGCTCTTTCTCGTCGAACTGCTTGCCGCAGACCACATCCGTAGCAATCGGAATGCTGGCACCGCGTTTGGCCATTTTGTCCATCAGTGCCCTAGCGGTGTCCACCAAATCGTCCTCACACAGGGACTTACCGACGTTCTTCCCCGTCGCCTTGAGGAAGGTGTTGGCGATACCGCCGCCGACCACGAGTTGATCGACCTTCTCTGACAAGACCTCACGCACGGTCAGCTTGGTGGATACCTTGGAGCCGCCGACGATGGCGACCATGGGCCGGGCCGGCTTAGCCAGGGCCTTGGCCAGAGCATCTAGCTCCTCGGAGAGCAACAGGCCAGCGCAGGCCGTCGGGGCAAGCTTGCTAACCCCATGAGTAGAGGCCTGGGCGCGGTGGGCGGTGCCAAAGGCGTCCATCACAAAGACCTCACACAGATCGGCGTACTTCTTAGCCAACTCCTCATTGTCCCTTTTTTCGCCCTTGTTGAAGCGCACGTTCTCGAGCAGGACGACCTCACCCACGGCGACGTTCGGCGCCTTGTCCAGGTAATCTTTGATCAAGGGCACCTGCTTGCCAAGCTTGGCGGATAGATCGTCGGCGATGGTTTGCATAGAGTTTTCCTTGTCCACTACGCCTTCCTCTGGGCGACCCTGGTGGGAGAACACCATGACCTTGGCACCGGACCTCATACAGTGCTCGATTGTCGGCATAGAGGCAGTAATGCGAGCATCAGACGTCACCTTACCGTCCTTGACGGGGACATTGAGATCGGCGCGAATCAGCACCCGCTTGCCGGCGAGATCAAGATCGGTCAGCTTGATGAATGACATGGAATCCTCCGCAATGTTTTGGAACCTAAATGCATCTGCGTACAAAATTTGGAAACAATATTCACTGACGACTGTCTATGGTTGCATTAGGTACAAATTACAAATCGCGCGGATCTACACAAATTATATCGTTTGCGCCTACAGGAACATTCGCGTCGGTTCGTGTGATTCGCACTCAAACCGCGGCTATTTAACAATTGTCGGAGTCTAGCCATCATGGCTGGCTGGCGAGAACAAGCGTTAGCGACCTGCGGTGGAGGTTTTCTTTTCACAATGTCAATCAAAACCCGGATTAGGTTGGAGCCGCCTTCTCCTTTATTCTTTTTCCTTATTTCATTCCAAGAAACACCTTCTACTTTAGGTGAGATAAGGCACTGAGCTATCAGTGCTTTTCCAGGTGAATAGAGATTTCTAATATTCCCAACGAGCTGCCTTAATTTTGCTGACACTTATTGAACCCCACCGAAGAAACTAATTGTATGGAATCGCCAGATAGCACATTCTCCCCTGTTCATAAGCAGGTCATTAATAATCAATACCTTAGATGAATTTTCCATGAATACGACACACATAACACCAAATTTTGTGTCTCAACCTTTAAAACTTTCCTTACATGACACAGGACCCAAGGAAAAACACCGCTGCATCTCCCCCTAGGCCCCGTCTATTCCCTAATTGGTGGCTACATGCTTCGCAAAGCGCAGCATGTTGCAGGTGTAGCCGTACTCATTGTCGTACCAGGCGATGACCTTGATGAAGGTTGGATCCAGCACAATGCCGGCTTCGGAGTCGAAGATGGAGGGTGTGCTCTTACCCCGAAAATCAGTCGCCACGACCTTTTCGTCCGTGTAGGCCAACACTCCAACTAGGTCGCCCTTTTCAGAAGCACCCTTCATGGCAGCGCAGACATCGCCGTAATCCGCGTCATTGGTCAATTCGACGGTGAGATCGACCACGGAGACATCGGAGGTCGGCACTCGGAGAGCCATGCCGGTGAGCTTGCCGTCAAGCTCGGGCAGTACCTTACCGACCGCCTTGGCAGCCCCAGTGGAGGATGGGATGATGTTCTCCAGGATGCCGCGACCCCCGCGCCAGTCCTTCATGGATGGACCGTCAACAGTCTTCTGGGTAGCGGTAGCGGCGTGGACGGTGGTCATCAGGCCCCGCTTGACGCCCCAGTTGTCGTGCAGCACTTTTGTCACGGGGGCCAAGCAGTTGGTAGTGCAGGAAGCGGCGGATACGATAGGCTCACCTTGTAGGTCTTGTGGTTGACGCCATAGACGAACATGGGGGTGTCGTCCTTGGAAGGCGCAGACTGAACGACCTTCTTGGTACCGGCATCGATATGCTTCTGGCAGGTATCCTTGGTCAGGAAGAAACCAGTACTCTCGATGACCAAGTCGGCTTCAACGTCGCCCCACTTCAGGTTGGCGGGGTCATTTTCCGCGGTCAGACGGATAGATTTGCCATTGACCACCATCTTATCGCCTTGGGTAGTTATATCGCCCTGGAAGTTACCGTGGACTGAATCGTACTTGAGCATGTAGGCTAGGTAATCGGAATCAAGCAGGTCATTTATGCCGACAACCTCAATGTCCGGAAACTCCTTGCTGATGGCGCGAAAGGTCATCCGACCGATACGGCCAAACCCATTAATGCCAACTTTGATTGTCATGGAATAAACCTCTAGTCTTTTTCAGGTTTTGTAGATGTTTTAAGAAACCGGGATCGACCCGTCGATAGTGGTAGATTTTTAAGTGGCTAGCATATGAGGAGCTATTACCCACCGCCCATTTTTTGATCCACTCTCCCGGCCGGAGAGGGACTTTTGCGATACCTCCTAGGAGAGGGGCGCAGCCCGTTGCATGCCAAACACACTACTTTAACCTTCCGCTACCTATCCATCAGAGCTGTACTTCTACCGCCTTGACCACCGCTTCCACGGTAATGCCGAGGGCCCTGTAGACGTCCCCCGCGGGGGCGGATTCGCCGAAGGTGTCGAGTCCGATGATCTTGCCTTGCATACCCACGTATTTGGGCCACAGATGGGTGACGCCGGCCTCGACCGCGACCCGGGCCTTGACCGCTTCCGGCAACACAGCTTCCTTATAGGTGGCATCTTGACCCTCAAAGGCATCCATCGATGGCATGGAAACGACTCGTACCTTACGCCCTTTGGCAGTCAGCTCGTCATAGGCATCGACCGCCAAGGCAACCTCCGAACCAGTCCCGATAATAATGGCCTCGGGCTGGCCGTCGCAGTCCCGCAAAATGTAGCCACCCATGGTAATGGCGCGTATCTGGGCCTCCGTGCGCTGCAGATAGGGCAGTGCCTGGCGGGACAAGATAAGACTAGTGGGCCCGCCCCTGCGCTCAAGCGCCAATTTCCAGGCTACCGCGCTCTCCACCGCGTCCGCCGGTCTCCAGGTGGACATCCAGGGCGTCAAACGTAGGATGGATATCTGTTCTACTGGCTGATGGGTTGGGCCGTCCTCGCCGAGACCAATAGAGTCGTGAGTATAGACGAAGATAGGGTTGATTTTCATAAGCGCGGCCAAGCGCAGGGCGTTCTTAGTGTATTCCATGAACACAAGAAAGGTGGCACCGTAGGGCTTGAAACCGCCGTGCAAGGCAAGCCCGTTCATAATGGCCGACATGCCGAACTCACGTACCCCATAGTAGATATAGTTGCCGGAGGCGTCGTCCTTGGATATACCCTTGCTCCCGGACCAAAGGGTCAGGTTCGAGCCGGCCAGATCCGCAGAACCGCCGATGAGCTCGGGGAGCAACGGGCCATAGCTGTTTAACGCATTCTGAGACGCTTTACGGGAGGCGATTTTCTCCGCCTTGGTGTCCACGGACTTGATGAATTCCCAGGTCTTCTCTTCCCAACCGACCGGTAGCTCATCGGCCATGCGCCGCTTGAACTCAGCCGCCAGCTCAGGGTACGCGGCCTCATAGGCGGCGAAACGCCGGTTCCAATCGGCCTCGGCAGACACCCCCCGCTGCTTGGCATCCCAAGCCTCATAGACATGACTGGGGATCTCGAACGGGGGATACGCCCAACCGATGTGCTTGCGGGTCAGGGCAACTTCGTCTTCACCCAGTGCCGCACCGTGGCATTCTTCCTTACCCTGCTTGTTGGGGGAACCCCACCCAATGATAGTCTGGCAGCAGATGAGCGTGGGCTTGTCGGCAACCGAGCGGGCCATTTCGATCGCAGCCTTGACGGCCTCTGGATCGTGGCCATCCACCCTGGGTATCACGTTCCACCCGTAGGCCTCAAACCGCTTTGGCGTATCGTCGAGGAACCAAGCGGGGATGTCGCCGTGGCCGCGGACCTCACCATCAATAGAGATGTTGTTGTCGTCGTAAAAAGCGATAAGCTTACCCAACCCTAGAACACCAGCCAGGGAGCAGGCCTCGTGGGATATGCCCTCCATCATGCAGCCGTCGCCAAGGAAGGCGTATGTTAGGTGGTCGACGATCTCATGGCCGGGCTTGTTGAACTGGGCCGCCAAGACTTTCTCGGCTAAGGCCATCCCCACCGCGTTGGTAATGCCCTGGCCGAGGGGACCGGTGGTAGTCTCGACACCAGGGGTATAGCCGTACTCGGGATGGCCGGGGGTCTTGGAATGCAGTTGGCGGAACTGTTTCAGATCCTCCATGCTCAGCGCATAACCGGTCAGATGCAACAGCGAGAAGAGAAGCATAGAGCCATGGCCGTTGGATAGCACGAAACGGTCGCGATCCACCCACTTCGGGTTGGCCGGATTGTGCTTCATGAAATCGTTCCACAGCACCTCGGCAATATCGGCCATTCCCATAGGGGCACCAGGGTGACCGGAGTTTGCTTTCTGGGTCGCATCCATGCTCAGGGCACGGATGGCATTGGCAAGTTCTCTACGTGGGGACATCTAGTCTCTACCTCTTCGCTATTTAAATCAAGACCTCCGCCAGCCGCGCCCGTACGCCGTAGCGTCCAGCAACAACCCGCGACTCGGGCGATCTGCAGTCGGAACCCTATCCGCTTGCTTACCTTAATTCTGCCCTAATCTTCCGCGTCGCAGCGGCGGTTGGACCGCCTTGCCATGCACCCCTAGGATGTAACGCTCCCCTGGACTCGGTCACGCCCTTTATTTACTAATCGCCTGGAGGTGTCGCGGCAGATCCGGGAAACGGATGGCTCGCACTCAGTGCAACCAACATCCAGTCTTGGTGCCCCGGCATTTTCCCCTTAGAGCGGAGCCGAAAACCTGACGATCCAAAAGGCCATTTATTCTGACGCAAACAAGCAGGATGGAACAAAGAAGCACATCTTATGTGGGTATAAAAATTAATAATTCATAATATTGCGATTTGATGACATAGCCTACCTCAAACGGAAACACTGGCGGGGCTTGTGCAGACCTCGCCTGCCGGTTGAACAAAGCCGTAGATATTCTCATTCCCGTGTAAGTCAAATTTAAAGTCTCCGATTAGGAGATCTATAAACCCTTCGCCTTAATAGGAAAAGGATTCAGAGGTATACGGTCTAAGCTTGAAGGAAGATTACAGACGGAGTTTGCACACCGTCTGGGACTATCCCTTAATAAAGTACCATGCTGGTGTGGACGATGAAGTATCAGTACTAGGGCTTGTTTACATTGGTAAGTCAAACAGATTCAGAACCGACGCGCTTGCTATCAAGACGCGAGCGTAGCTCCCAGTCCAGCTTATCGTAGCGCGTGGCGACACGCTGGAAGTGTTTATTATCATGGCCGCTCCGTCCACACAACGGGTTCTAAATCCGTCCCCAATTGTCCGTTACGCAATTTCAAGCAAACCATTTCTATTCCCCCAAAACAGCTAAGTTGCACGTAGGTCCTGCTGGCATTTATGGCTAGTGCATTGATTTTACAAGTAACTGGCAAAGGATAACTCGATGATTTATAACCGTTTTTAAGTTAAATGTCAAGTCAAGTATTATTCCACCGCCTAACATGAGCAGTTTTTCCCATTCCTTTACCCACAAGGCGATGTTTCTCATCCGGAATCACGGCTTGATATGCTATTCTAATAGCCGTTGGGAACCGTGGATTTCCTATACGCGGGTGGTCTACGATTTTTAACTCCGATTACCACAAATATAAGCTACATTTTATTCGGGTTTCTCTATTCAACGCAACCCAAATCTAAACTTTCGATGACAGTGCTGAAGACAGACGCGTATAACCAATCCACTTCCAATACTGGTGTCTGTTCGAAATCAAACGGGTTTCGTCATGGTTCCAAGAGGTGGTAGCTATTCCGCTTTTTTAACCATGCATTCAACGTCCTGTCGTCAAACCCCATTAAGTATGTTTTTATCCCGCGCGTATTCGGTCGTTCTTGATAAGTTTTTATAGTAAGTTCTCTATTGTTAACTCCGTATAGCGCTCTTGGGGTCCAGACACGCCGTAAGCACCACAGGTTTTACAATGATATTGTGGATTACCATACCTAATTTGTACCATTAATCATCGTTGGAAACCATTTGCTTGAATCAGCACCGAAGATGGTCATTCATACTCTACTGCGTTATTCTGTAAATGTTGTTGTGGTTCAGTACCAGATAAATAGTAAGAACTGTATAAGTTTGAACGATTACGAATGAACTACATTTATTCTATTACCTCTGAAATATACCACTACCAAAGTTCGTATGAGACGTTATCGAAGTATCGGCACCTAAGAAAGCGGTATTAGGGTCAGCTCCTGCTAACAAGGGGCTAATGGGTAGCCATGAGTAAGAATGTAACCGATGAGGTGTAGTAAGGAATAAATCAAGAAATAACAGCCTCCGGAGCTAGATGACGATGAGGTCTTGATCGCGCTCTAGATGGCCTCGGCCACGAGCCGTACCACAGCTTCGGAGCATGCCCCAAGTCCCGACCTGGGAGCGGTTTAGTTATTTCATGCACACCAACCCCCCTCATCTGCCAACACGATGATTCGGGCGCGCAGTACTAACCTTTGAGGGGCCGTCGCTTCTCTCCTTAGGGTTTGAAGTTGCTTACCATTCTTTAGAACGCCTTCACAAGTTTCTCCATAAACTCCGTAGCTGAAATATGCTCAATTCCCGCCAATTTGTATAATTGTGAGGCTACATCATCGCTAATCTGTACTTTCCGCACCATTTACTTCCAACATTCTCAGGTTACTTAGCACTATTGCACTGTACGGTATAGCGTTTTATCTAAACCGGCAGTTTAAGGTGCTAGTTCATGAGCTATAGTATAGATCAGAATGAGTTATCATTCTTAATTTCTAATACATCGTTTCAGTATATTTTTCCTGTACAATGCGGTCCGGCTGAAGGGGTATGTCACTTCCCCTTATATTGCGGATAGAGTCGCATGGGTTTGGTGCGCGTAGCCTCTGCGGTGAGTTGCCGATCAACGCCAACCTGTTAAACATTGCGTCGCCGCGCCCAGGTAGCTACCTCACGACGGAGTGTTTCCAAATCTGGGATGCGCCGGTTCAGGCATCGCATGATGAACACGCTCAGTTTGATTTCAGGGATATCCAACCAACTGCCATGCTTGGGGGTGTAATGAATCTCCAACTGATCAAGCAACTGTTGTGCTTCGGCAGGCAACAAGGAGACGGTGTGGATGTTCACACTGATGAGCATCAGTTATATCACGGATGCAGGAGTGTCAATATGGAACGTGACACTATGCTAGCCGGAAATATCCAGGCTGCTAGGTGAATGAATGCACGTTTCGGCTGAACGAGGGAAACGTAGAACGGCACGCC
>Ga0056114_1000627_pt1 | contig 13192 bp, 2 predicted proteins | sample WorMetHERISLAND1_FD_77005 | JGI IMG/M metagenome (GOLD analysis project Ga0056114, IMG submission 77005) | Marine gutless worms symbiont microbial communities from Max Planck institute for Marine Microbiology, Germany - Olavius loisae HERON... ...
GCATTAAACCCAACTGATCCATCTTCTGATATCGCTAACCTTACTTCCTGTCTGCATGCTTTACATGCATGGTTTTGTCACAACGGAATGGCTCTAAACCCAGACAAATCTGATACTATATTAAAATGTTATTTCTGACCTTAAAAATAACAAAGAAACTCAATATTCAGAACGGTGTCCACCCAGCCTTTTTTCGCCAGCCTATAGATCAGGTTTGACATTGATGCATTAACGATACGTGAGAATTGAAAAGATCGGCTACGGTTGGGCAGTTGGGCTGGCCAACTGTATAAGTTGCTATATTTCACATCATAACTACACTAAGAACAATAGAGGAGTTCAAGAGAAATGCAGTGCTAATAGACGTATAGACGTGACACTGTCCAACGGACACGAACGTCGATCATCGGCGTAAACGCACCGAGTCCTACAGTCGCTGGACGAACAAACCGCACAGCATGAGACTAGGCCTATTTAACAATAGAAGCTGTCTACACGTCGACAAATCGCACTTGAGAGACTACGAGCCGCCGATTCACGTCTTGTTCGCAAGTTCAGCGTCTCATTATGTCTCCGTGCGAGATTATACGATCCAGCGAGGTGCACGCCGCGCGCTGTGTGAATCAGTGAAGAGACTGCACTACACGGAGTGGAAGCTCTGAATATCTTCGGTGCAGAACTCTTCAAGTTAACGACGAATTACACGCACAGAGAACACTGCGCCCTCTGTGCACACACGCCTGCCTATCATAGGAGCAATTCTCTGTTGGGACGACATGCAAGGCTGTAATTAAATTTTAAAACCACTGCCAGAAACACGACTACAGAAGAATCAATCGACATTTTTTCCAAAATACATACAACGGTGCAAGAATGTACGTTGTTATTGCTCTTTGAATCCGCACCGTCGCTGGTGCATATATGTTTGCATAGCCAACTGAATACTGCACCCATGTTTCGTACTGAAACTGTACGAATAGCACGTGAAGTTGTAATTATTCGATGATTACGAACGCCTAAACGAAGTAATCGTCATGTAAATACAGGTGCATAGGGCACACCCACGGACGGGCCACAAAACGTTGACACGTAAGACGCACATTCGTAATGTTGTCGCAACACACGCATGGTATTCGTAGACGGCTAGTCGCAATGATCAGAGAAAGTTAATACATCACAGACTGGTGACAGCCAAGGCACGCCAGATATTGTGAGAATAGGCCACACACATGCATGCAGTTGTTTGTACTGTGTCACTCACCGACCACCCACAGACACGTCTTAACGCCAGCAATAGAAGAAGAGAGAGACAGCGTGACAATAGAGAGCTTAACAGAGCGAGGACGAAAGTGAAATGTGAATACACTTGCTGGGTGGTATAGAGACTAGAGTAGACCGATCTAATGCACTGGCCATGGATACCTATATAATAGCACTATTACGTAGGGTTCCATGCACTGGCTATATATACAGTTACAGTGTTAACGGGTAGCTCTGGTGATTTTGCAGACACCAGACAAACAAAACACACTTAATGTCACACACGACCAGTAGCGTTGCGTGGCAACAGTGCTGCTACTGCAAGCAACATGCGTGTCAGAGCTGCATTGTACTGACGACGCTTTTGTAGCAGAGGTCCACTCAACGTCTAGTTGAGTGAGTCGCTGACAACAATGGCGTTCGAAATCTCTGACAGTTAAATTGCTCGACACTATAGACAGCTAGTGCAACTGCGGTCGATAACGCGACACCGACGACTTCATCACAAAACGTGAATCACATGATTCATGCAGCTAGGGGGCCGTCATATTATCCGTAAACAAGATGCTACGGGTAGGGCGGGGACATGACAGCCTTTTACGTGTTAATCAATAACCACGACGCTATATAGCTTGAACCGCTTCGGAGATGATAGTGGCTCAAATGTTGAAATTCGCAATAACAGGTACCTCAGTTCCATTTTAGGGTTCGTTGGGGGCGATCCCCTTCGATTTTTCGGCGACCTTTAACTCGCCAAAATAGTGTACTTGGTCTATCCTGCGGTGAAAACCCTATGATCCTGTGTTTAGCCGTTTTGCCTCAATACCAGCGTGTGACAAACAGACAGACGGACACACAGACACATGGATTTGCCGAAAATCACTTGTCTGATGCACGTAAAAACTAGGGGTTCGGAGGATGAGATGGGAAGGGGAAATTGAAGAAAGGAGGATAAGGAATGGCAGAGGGACAAAGGGAGGGGAATGTCTGGAAGAAGAGGGGTGACTGGTGAAGGACTGGAGGGCGAGAGAGATGAGATATAACGGCAATATAGCTGAATTATTGGTTGAATTTTTTAGTTAAAAATAGATAAGAAATTTCCCAAAGCTGGCTCATAAATTAACGGTAATTTCCCGAAAATTCCTCATCTAACAACCGCGTACACAAGTTAACACAACCCACTGTGTTTGCATGAATAAAGTACTTACTTACTTAATCACTGTCCCGGAAAACCAGGACGTCACAGATGAGAATTTTTTGTAATAACTATGGCGGCGCCTGGCTATTGGGGACGGGGTGTCACCGGAATCAATACTGACCTTGACCGTCATCTCAAATACGTCTCCCGAATACTTTCCGGAAACAAATACTTTCGAGGGTGTTTAAAGGTAGTTTCAATATGCAATAACCAGTGGCGTAGCTGGGATTTCACTCTGAGGGATATAAATGCCCGAATTTTCCTTGAACCAAATCATCACCCATCCATCTGATGTAGAACCACTGCAAAAATGGACTAATCCATGAACTATAGCGTCCACATTATATTTAGATCTAATACTTGGTTTAAACGTTGTATTCAAAAGTTGCAAATGACTTTATACTGGCAACATTTGTTATAATTTTGTGAGGACATAAAATCCCTTTGCACCTCCCCCTGTATACGCCTCTAGCAACAACCTGTTCGCTATAACTTTGCTACGTGTGAAAGAAACGCATTTCACTTCAGTTAACAGACCATGTACTAACAGTCGGTGTCTCCGACGGCCGTGCTCGCTGCATTCATCATTACCTTTTCAGCGCAGCAATTTCACAGCGTGTGTTATAACCTTACGAACAGGTACACACATACTTTAGATCAACGGAGCGCCATGCCGACGCCACGTTCACTATCAGTCGTAAAAGGCAATGAATATGTCGCCGTCGAACAATGTTACTCAACTTCACTTAGTTAAACCGTAACACTTTTGATTCCATATACAAATAAATGCAAACTATCATTTATTCCACTCGAGGTATCTGAGCTCAACAGAAAGAATCTAACTAAACTTTGCATTATTGCTACTGTGACCGTACATCATTTGTATCGTTCACACTCACCAAAATACAACTTTCTGCTCCAGCTGTACTTTTGTGCCAACAAAGACTAGAAGCGAATGGTACGGACGAGCGTGAAGACACGGAAAGAGACGGAAAGGAAAGATGCCTCCACTTCCGTGTTTCTTATGTACGTTTTTATTTCAAATCTCATTACACGAAAGTTAAATGATCGGAACTTCTCAAATTTCATCTAACAGGCGCAGAAAGATTGCAATCGCAACGAGCACCGGCAGATCCAGGGAGCTCGGAGATACGCCACTTTTGTAAATAACTCAACAAGTACAGTACTAACACAGTACGACTACAAACTCGAGGGGCAGGCGGATAAACAAACAATATGCAAATGAGCATGACGGAAAGGAGCACAACAATAATTTGCATTTAAGGCAATGGACGCCGAGACTGAATATGAATAGTGTCCTCGCTGCTATACGATACGATGCTGATCATACGTGATAAATACACGTGGTTTTGTGCACTGCGTATACATGTGTACAGTGCGTTTATACGCAGTGTGCACGTAAGTGACCGTGTTTAAAGGCAATGAACCACTAGCAATAGCACGCTGCTGCTAAATTATAAGTCACGCAAACCATCCATCAATTCAGCTATGAAAGACTAGCTATAATTTGCCGCTCAAGAGCCGCCTCCAGACAGTGTGAGATCAGTGATCCGATGCGACCCGGCCACTGTGCACGTTATACGCATACAACCGGCAGTATTCACGTGCACAACTAAATGAAAACGATACGCCGTACATACAATAGCACTGGATTCTGCAGATTCACAGGTCTATCGTACGAAAAAAAACGTCTTACCGTGTGTCCGCATTCAGTCGTGAAATCACGCACGATATTGATATAACAATTCCGCCTGTCCGTCCGTCCGTCACACTCCGGTATTGTGTAAAAATGGCTAAATGTATCGTCGAAATTCTTTCACCGCCGGTTAGTTCAACAATTCTAGCTTTTTTCAAAAGTAGTCGTTGTTAATATGAAATTCCGCCGGGTTACCCATCACTAATAAGAACGTTAAATACAGGAGAAGTGTAATGACCATTGTTGGCCAATAAGTCACAAGACATAGTTACTATGGATCATAGTGTCGACTGTAGAATAGTGCCATTAGTGAGGTACAACTTTACAATAAAGCTCTTTACAACAGCTTAACCCCCAAATCGACTGTACCAGCAGACGCTCGATCCGTTTGCCTTTGCAATAGCTAGCTTTCTTATTTTACCCAGATACACTATTCTATTCTTTTTATCGAAGTACGTGTATTACGTAAAAAAAGTACTACGTATCACATGAATATCAATTTAGAGGCTGCTCCTATGACCGAATTTTACCAATATAAATTTTAGGACAGGAAAATGTGATAGGTTTACGATTAATCACCAGACTCGTACAGGAAAGACCTCTGCATGATGTTGTGATAATAAGTAATAATTATATACTATGCAGGATATCTTACCAGTAGTTTCTGGACTAAGTGAGCTAAAGTAAAATATTTATGAAGTTAACGATCAATGCAGAACGAATGTTACTCACGGTTACGTTGCGAGTTCTTGGTGTCGTCAAACCCGACGAAGTGTCGACAGCATAGACCTCCAGCGAGAACGTCGCGAGACCCAGCTCTCGGTCCATCGGTCGAGTGGATCGGACCAGCCCGGACCTGGGCAGCACCTCGAAGTAGTTTGGCAACAGATCGCCGCCGGAGTCCGGTGACGTTGTCGACGTGATGTAGTACTGGACGTGCGAGGAGGAAGCCTTGCCGGCGTGCGACGCCGCGACGCTGACGACCGAAGTGAGAGCCGGAGAATTTTCAGCAATACGACCGGAGTACGAAGGACTGGCAAAAACTAAGTCGTCGTCAGAGTAAGCCAAGGATGACCGAATGATGATGGACAGTCGCAACGACGACGAGCGCGGACGACGTCGACTGTCTGTGGCCACTACGACCACAGTATCCACCGCTCGGCCAGTCAGACCGGTTCTCAGATAAAGTCGTCCAGTTGCGGCGTCGATATGGAACATTGCCGAGTCGCTGTTGCGTCCGTCTGAAAGCGAGTACCTCACGACGTGGTTGCCGACTGGAACAGCGACGATCGTGGTTACGAGCGAGCCGGGACGAGCGCTGGAACGCAAGACTACGGCAGCCGGAGACCGAAACTCAGGCACTCCGTCGACAACGTCGACAGTGAAGGTCTGCTGCGATGTGAGACGATAAGACGGAGTCAGAGAGTCGTCGACGACGGCGAGTGTCAGCTGGTAGCTGGGCGCGGTGTCGCGGACGTTCAGAGAGCCGGAGACCGTCACCACTCCGCTGCCAGAGTCGACGCTAAACAGCTGACCAGCAGGTGTCTGCTGACTCAACCAGTAACGCATTCGGACACCTGCACCACCATCACGGTCAGTCGCCGTAGCGCGGAACACCGTCGTACCAACCGGTGCGTCTTTTTCGACCGGATAGCGGAAGCCAGCAGCGTCGACGAAACGAGGGGCCCGGTCCTGAACGTCTCGAACGACATGGATATCGAGGGTCGTGGTAGCAGTCAGCGACGAAAGTTCGTCGCGCGCCATCATGACGACGTCGTACTGTCGTCTGCGCTCGTACTTCAATCGACCATCCACGAACAGTCGTCCAGTCGAAGCTTCGATGACAAACGGAATATCGGACGGCGTAACAATGCTGTATGTGATCCGCGAACGGTTCTGACCGACCGCTTTCACACTGCCGAGCAGTGCTCCCACCGCGGCATCTTCGCCGACCTTGAGGCTCCCCCGCGGCAGCTGCAACCACTTCGGCGGCCGTGAGAGAGTCCCGAAGACGGTGACTCTGACGGTGGTCGTGCCCGTCAGCGTGGGTGTTCCACGATCACGAGCAACGACGACAAATTCATAGAACTGCGAAGAGCTGACGTCGAGCGCCAGTGCCAGCAGCAGGCGGCCGGTGGCTTCTTCGATCACGAACTGTACGGTGTTGTCACGGATGTGGTACAAGACTGTGCCATTGAGTCCGGCATCAGCGTCCCGAGCGGTCACCGTCGCAACCGTGCTATTGACAGTCGCATTGTCAGGGACGACGAGCGAGTAGACGCTCTGCTCAAAGACAGGTGCGTTGTCGTTTATGTCTGAGACTTTGACGCCAACGATCGCTCTGCTCTGTCGACTGACCAGTCCCGTATCTCCGGCGACTATCACTAAAGAAACCACGTCGGTGCCGCTGGCGGCGATCAGCTGTTCGCGGTCAAACGATCTCGACGTCGTTAGCACTCCAATCAGAGGATCGATCACGAAACCGGAGTTCTGACCCTCGATCCAGTATATCAGATCGCCGTTTCGACCGACGTCGGCGTCCCAGGCGTAGACGAGTTCGGCAAAGTCTGTCGCTGGACTTTCTTCGACGACGGAGAACGCATAGGTTGCGTTGTCGAAGACGGGACTGTTGTCGTTGTCGTCAACAACTACGACAACCACTTCCACCGACCAACTGCGGTTCCTTAATAATCCGTATTCCATGGCTGTCACTGTCAGTACGTATTCCGGAGTACGCTCGCGGTCAAGGGTCCGCGCGTTGTACAGCCAGCCGTCTGGAAAGATTCTCAGCCGTCCGTCGTCGACGCCGTGGTGTCGTGAGATGACGTAGTGTACGACGGAGGACGCGGTGGGAGGTCGCGCGGTCGCCGAGCCGACGGAGAAGAAACGTGAGTTGATCGGAGCCGCCTCGCTGACGGTCGTCCACAGCGTCGACGAGTTGAACAGCGGCTGGTTGCTGTCCAGAGCTGGACCGACGTTCACGCGAACTGTCTGGACTGACGACAGTGACCGAACTCCCGAGTCAGCGGCCACGACGATCAGACTGAACGGTTTCACGGCAGTCGGAGACGCCGTCAGACGCATCAAGCCCGATGTGACGTTAAGCGACAGGAATTCCGTATCGTTAGTCAAACGATAGCGGACGCTGCCTCCGAGACCGATGTCTGGATCAACTGCACGGACGGCAAACACTTCGAGTCCGATCGGACTGTCGGCACGGATGTCAACTTCGACCAGTTCACCGCCACGAAACCTCGGTGCATTATCGTTGACATCGGTGACAACGACGGAAGCATAGATCATGGCGAAGTCGCGGTCGGTGGCGGCGACAACTGTCAGATTGTACTTAGACTGGTGCTCACGGTCGACAGGCCGCGCAGTCGTGATGACTCCGGTCCAGTTCGACATCACGTAGACGCCGTCTGGATCGCCGTCGACGAGGAAGAACGACAAGCGTGGCTGGCCACTGGCCGTCGCTGCCACGCGACCGACTCTGCGTCCAACAACTGCCGCTGACAGCCGTCCGTCGTCCTCGGAAACGATGAACGAGTAGCCGAGAGGTTGACTGAACATGATCGGAGGTGCTGTCGAACTGGCTGGCATCACGTAGACCCTCAGCACAGCCGGAAGTGCGCTGGAAAGTCCAGTGCGTCTGTCGCGCGCGAACACTTCCAGAGTATAGACGTTCGTCGACGTTAGCCTGGCAGCAACTGACACTGTCCCGCGCGACGGATTAACATTAAACTTCGAACTGTCGGCGCCGCCAGAAATATAAAACGTTATCGAATCAGAACTGTTGAGAGACCGGACTCTGGCGACCTCACTGCCGACACGCCGATTTCCGACAATTTTAACGAAGTAGCGAAGTGGATAAAGGACGGGATGCAAGTGTTGAGGACTGGTGACATTCACGGTGACCGAGACGTGACTGGTGAGTCGAACTGGATCGACAGGGTTGACAGATATCACGCTGAGCACGTACGTCACCCCAGCATCTAGACTTCGAACGGCAACGATTCTACCCGACGTTCTACCAATCTGGAATGTATCGGGATAGTTGTCTTCGACGCGATCAGACAGTCGATAACGAACTCCGCCCATACCTTCAATAGTCGCCGTAACGACTGTCAGGAGACTGCCGGCTGATGCATTCGTCGGAGACAGAACGACTGAGTATGCAGGAGCGGAGAAGACGGGAGAAGTGCGATAACCAGGTAAAACTGAGACAGAGAGACTAGCGAAGGCGCTGAGCATGCCTGCCGTGGCCTGGACGGTCAGATTGACGCTCGACCGCTGCCGCCAATCCAGCGGAGCATTTGTCGTCACAAGTCCAGTCCTCGAGTTGACGACAAACCAGCTGTCATCGTCGTCCTGGTCGTCGGATGATGTGATCCGATACGCGACTGAGCTGGACGACGAAGACGTGGCTCGGAGCGCCGCGACGTAGCTGCCGATCGGCGCCAACTCGCTGACGTTGGCGTGGTACGACGGCGACTCGAAGACCGGCGGACTGACGTCGACTCGCCCGACCACGATCACCAGCGACGAGCGGGAGACGCGCGGCGGCGACCCTGAATCACGAGCCTCGATCGTCAAGTTGTAACGTCGCCCGGACTCCAGTCGACGCGACGCCGATGCCACCAGGACGAAGTACAGTTCGGGGATCGTCGACGGAATGAACACGAACGCGCCTTCGTCGTTGCCGCCAATCAGCCTCGCTGTGGTCTCGCCGTTTGGTCCGTCGTCGGCGTCAGTGACGCTGACGGCTTCTACGACCTCACCCTCAGATGCGCTCTCGTCCACAACCAGCGGTCGGCCAGGTCGCTGGTTACGGAACCAGATGACCGGGGCATGGTCGTTGACGTCTGCCAGGGTGATGTGGACATAGGTGAACGCACTGAGCGGATACGGACGTCCACTGTCGGTTGCCTTCACCGTCAGTCTGCAGCGCTTCGATCGGCACGGCCTGTTCTCTGACGGGCTACACGCGGCAGGGCAGATCAGCGGTTGGCGGAAGGTGCTGATAACTCCCGACGTCCGATCAACCGCGAACTGGCGTCGATCGTCTCCGGCGACAATGCTGTACACGACGGCGGCGTTCTCTCCGACGTCGGCGTCAGTTGCGCGGACACGCAAGACGTTCGTTCCGACGTCGACCGTTTCGTTGACGACGGCGTGATAAGCCTGGTCGTCGAAGACCGGTGCGTTATTGTTGACGTCTCTCACGTGAACGTTAACCTGCAGGTACCCGTACAGCGGCGGACTTCCGCCATCCCGGCACGAGACGTTCAGTCTGTACGATGCCGGACCGTCTCTTCGCAGCTCTACCCTGTTCTCCAGGTAGAGCAGACGAGCTACCGTCGACCCGGTGGGCGCCGCCAACAGTCGAAAGCGTCCGTCGTCGTCGCCTGCCACGATCTGGTAGTTGCTGACGGTGCCGTTCGGTCCGCTGTCCGGGTCGCTGGCGGTCTCCAGGATGACTCGCCTGCCAGGCCGGTCGGTCTCGACGAACGACACGTTGATGATCGGTCGCTGGAAGGCAGGTGCGTGGTCGTTGATGTCGAGAACGTTGACGCGGATGTCGAACAGCTGAGCCGGCGGCGCTGGAACGCTCTGTACGATCATGTCGACAGTGCCGACACCGCCACGGCGCACAGGCAGCGACTCGCGGTCGACCCGCGCCCGCGACGTGATGACGCCCTTGACGGGGTCGAGACTGAACTGACTGGGAGGATTCCCGGAGAACCGATACCGCAGACCAGGTCGAACTGGGAGTCGCCCGACGACGAATCCAACCGGCTGTTCCTCGGTGACATTGAACTGAAGACTGACGTGAACATTCTGACCAACGGCACAGTCCAACAGCCACGTGGTCAGCAGGATCAACCAGCACGTCCACTGCCAGCTTCTGACGACCGCTCTCACCGTGACCTTGCGGCCCCCGCCATGCTCAGGCCGCAAACACATGACGCTGTCATTCCATAGCCAGATGCTTTCACCTCCGTCACACTACATCAGAACAAGTCATCAAACGTTCACTGCAAATGGCACGACATGACAGTGACAATGACTGCCTCAAGTCGGACCCAATATACCTCCATAAATGATAAAGTGATTATGCACTCGCTGCAGTAAAGGCGACAGTCGGACTAATGCTGGTGCTGCTGTGCTGGTAAAACAGCAAATATTATCCTACTTATTGATGAAAAACGACGTATACAACGCTATGCTCACCCATATACTAGGAAAGTCGTACAGAAAATCCAGAGTGAGTATTTTCTATATGAAGTGGAAGTGCGGAGATTAATTCTTAGGCTACTAGAAGAGGTAACAAGCATACGACAAAGCCACAGCAAAAAAGATGACTTCGTCTGTAATAGAGAACATCAGAGAAAACGACTGTGTCGGAGGGGGGGGGCAGGAGGGGGCGACTGAGCGTGCCCACTGACGAAGGGGCGAAACGTCTAGTTACCCGCCGTGCACGTCTACTCGCAGCGCGGTGCGCGCGGTGCGGTGTTTCGTGACATCGCAGTTGATATTCATACCTCTAGCCCTTTTCTATAGGCTTTTTATTATCATTATCAGTGTTTTACATAAAATTAGACTCCTATGTGTCCGATGCATCCGATAGGGGCTTGGTTTCACAATATCACCAATAGGAAATGGCCTATGGGCTATCAAATGGTCACGTGACCGATGACGTCACGTGACCATGAAAGGTCAAACTCGTGACGCCGATACGCTTAGAGCGCAATATCTCGAAAACGGCTGGAGACGTTATTTAGTAACAATCGCTGTTTGCTAACAGTCTGCTGTGAGGCAGTACGGTCGGGTATGCTAGCGACAGCTTGGTTTCTTGTTGACAACTTATCGGACGTCGCACTCACTATATAGACCATTAGAGCAAACGGGGTCGATATATCGAAACTGTAGAAATATTGGCTCTACCGAAAGGCGAATGAAACTGCAGCGGACTGATAATAAAATTCGGTAGCAGTCCGGCCCGGACTGATAATAGATTTTACGCGGATAAAGCGTAAACCACATCAACTGTCGTTGATTACAAGACGCGTAGCGCTCGATACAGTCTTCTGTTATTCATCGTCTAGTTCCATTTTTTGTATGTCTACACAGGTAGGATATATACATTAACTGCATATAGGATATATACTTTAACGTTAGAACTCGCCTTCGTCTTTTATGTTATCATTATTTTCCATAACCTGTGGACTTTTTTAGTTTCCTCTTTATACTCTTATTTTGTAGTCACGTGACCACAATGTCAGCATTTCACACCACGTTAAACTTATTCCTCTATCGATCGTAAATACGATGTCGTTAAACAGACTGCATAAAGCGGTTCTGTATTCTTAATACAGCTGCAGTGCAGGTCATATTATTGCTCGAAGTCGCCGAAAAATCACTTCTTCCTATGATTTAACTGATTACGGCTACCGTATCCAGCCCACCTGGTTTTAATCAACTCACCTGAACGCAGCAGCCGTCGCCGATGTGTGTGGCGGCACACGGCATTGTGGCAGCCACCATCAACCGGCGTACAACTACCTGCAGCTGTACCCAGCATCATTCACCCTTCGTCACCGTGAAAGTCCACCAGCTGCTGTAATCGAAATACGCCAGAAATTCGACCGCGTGGTATCGCATGTAGGCTACTACACGTAATCCGACATGGAGCGAGAAAGTACGTGCGTTCAATAATAACCGTTCGACGGACGCCACTGCACGCTCACACCAATCAAGCTACACAGTCACTCAATGAACTATGCATGCGGGCAGTGGCGTGCACCACGATGGCTCGCCCTGGCGCGTCGAGCCGCAATGGGCGGGCAGCACGGCTGCCAACCAATTGCCGTCGACGTCGCAGAGTTATAGATCTATACCACGAAGGCAAGTAAACAAACGAACAAAATGCTTTATTAAAATACAGCAGCATAAAAAACATACAACTATAGCGTACAAATACGCAAAATATGGATATTAAAAGGAGGAGACGTCTCAAAGGAGGAGTCTACCTAGGGTCCATTCTTATGGAGTGTCGTTGAAATCGAAAAAGAAGTCAAGCTGTCGCTAAGATAGCCTAGCCGACCGTACAGTCCGTACTGTCTCGAAGCAGACTTCTAGTAATTAGCGACTGTTGCTAAATAGCATCTCCAGCTGTTTTCGAGATATTGGGCCCTACGCGTCTTGGTCACGTGACGTCATTGGTCACGTGTGCATTCGATTCGCCATAAGCCATTTCCCATTGGTTTACACTTTACACGGATAGGTGATCGGGGCTTCAGTTGCAGAGCAGCAGACCTTACTAGTACAAAACCTACCGATAATTCGCAATTTTCATTTTTCACTTGGGAAGAGGGTTTACGCCAAATGCTTCTTCTCCCAGAGTTCTAAACCAAAATGAGATGATATTTAACACAGTGTTCTGCGACAGTGATGCCACGCACTAGTATGACGTCATAGAGTCAAGTGACGTCACTAATCGACGCGCCATAGGCATTTTCCTATAAGCTTCCTATTGGACACGAACCCCCTAAATTGTTTAGTTTCCGATATGTTTTGGCATCAAAGTTGAGGCTAAAACGACACACACGCGCGCGCGCACACACACACAGACACAGACACATCGACTGACAATAAGGGTCGCTTAAAGCTTGCAGCGTGCGAGCCAACAGTAAGACTTAACACTATCTCCGAACACAGAAGCAATATCATTAACAGTAAAACGAGAAGGACACTACCCTGAAGGACCCCACTAGTACCTTTACAGAATATATGCCATTATGCCGAAATAGGTACAGTAAACATACACTAGGCTAAAGAGTCTAGGCCTAAATGGGAGATTGTGAGTGGACCATTGACCAAACACAAGCTATTAACATTAAATCAACGACACACAAGAAAGCTGTGCTATCGCAAAGATGACCGCGCGATGCGCGCTATATAAGTAGATCGTGAGCCGTTGCGGAGATATACGACCGGTTGCGGAGATATGGCCA
>Ga0056114_1000628_pt1 | contig 13189 bp, 8 predicted proteins | sample WorMetHERISLAND1_FD_77005 | JGI IMG/M metagenome (GOLD analysis project Ga0056114, IMG submission 77005) | Marine gutless worms symbiont microbial communities from Max Planck institute for Marine Microbiology, Germany - Olavius loisae HERON... ...
GAAGCGTGGCTTTCGAAGCACGGCTAGTCTTATACTTGTAAGGAATGTTGTTGGCGAACTTCAACCGAAAAGAATACTTGCGGCATCGCGCGGTTTCCTTGCGGCAGCACGGCTTTCTTGTTTCTTATCTTATAGATAATCGGAAATGTTGGCAGTTAACACCAAAGTTAACACTGATTATATCACGAGTTCATGTTGAGGATTAACTTTTTATTTATTCTTAGAAAAAGTGTTAACTTTAGTGTTATCCTTTCTTCTTAGCGAAAGATGAACTCAACCATTGTTTTTTTTGCTTATAGATCAAAAATGGCGCACAACTTTTCCACCTATAACTTGGCACATCGATAGTATTCCACGTATCCTGTTGCATGACTGCCAGAAATTAAGGTTGTTTCTGAAAATTTTCCGCTAGAGGGCGCCAAAGTTTTTGATAGGGTCTTTTTAAAAGTTCACTGATTGGATTGAGCAGTGTTTTACGTCCCCTCCAACACAGTATAGGTTATATGGGAATGGGAGACGGTTTTTACAGGTCAAAAGACCCAACCAACAGTATCAATGTACTGAAGGGGAAAGTTGTAAAGGAAAAAACCCAAAAAACAAAGAAAACACAAATTACACATGCATAACACACACAAAACATTAGACAAATACAGCATACACGTATAACACAGCAAAAGTTCACTGAACCTCATGGCTGTAAATCACACGTGATGTCACGTCACCGGTCACGTGACCCCCAAAGGTGCTGTAAGGAAGTACGGTCGGCTATCCTAGCGACAGCTTGGCTTCTTTTTGTCACACTGACATTGCATTGCTGCTTGTTAGACCGAGCTTGATGACTAACCAGTAGCCATAGAGGCATCATGTGACGTTTGTAGTGTGATAATGAAGCTGTGACAGTGAGACCTTCAAGTCGTTCTGTAGGACGCGCGGTACGGCCGGTAGAGGGCGGTAGCGTCGCTGTCGCCTGTACGCTTTACCCAGTATGCGGCTGTGTTCGACCGAAGGCAGATCGGACAGCTGAAGTCGTATGTGAATCGGCTTAGCAGCGGCGTCGTCGTCGGTAGACGTCATCGTCGAACGACGTTTGAAAGCGATGTCCCACAGCCTCCTCACCACCTCGACGAACGCCACCAGCTTGGCCCTGGTCGACTTCCACTGCGGCACGTGTCCGCCGTACATCACCCTCAGCGTGCACGCAGACGCCACACGGCGCACGTCGGCCGGTACGCGACGAGGTTGATACCTTATCTCACCGGCCACCGACGACCGACCTCTGTCTATCGGCCGGCTGGGAGTGACGCCCGGGTCTCCTTCGAAGGTCTGTCCGGTGTCGGCAGGCACTGTAGGAGGCGGCTCGGTCGGCAGCCACGGCGTGTTCTGGCCAAAGATGCCGACGAACGCCCCGTAGACGGTCCACAGTCGTACGGAGCAGTCGTCACTGGAAGACAAGAAGCAGTCGTGACCGTCGACGTAGTCGAGTGACGTGACGACGTTTAGGTGGGCGTGGAACGCGGTGACCAGCAGTGGTGCGGTCCACGTGCGGTCAGGGTCACTGGCAGCCGACGGTGGAGGGAATCGACCTCGCTGTACGGTCACAAGACGCCAGATCATCGTCTCACGCAGCAGCTGGAAGCGTTCGGCACGTGGCGGACCTTCTTCACTCAGCTGGGTCTCGGAGGCGGCGTTGGCGTACTGCGGGATGTACCAGACCTTGACGTAGCCGTCCGTGTCGCCGGTGACGAGGTAGTCGTAGTTGGGACGGTCAGTGCAGAGCGCCGTGATGCCGGCACCGGGTCGATGAGAGGCGTTGAACTGTACTACCAGCTCACCCTCGGCGTGACACTCCCACATCCTCACCCAGCCCAGTGCTCCGGCCGACACAAGGTTACCGACGCCGCGGTGTACTGGACGTGACTCGAGGAACAGAAGCTGTTCAACTGCCCGCTGTGGAGCGTCCAGGTGCGCTCTCAGTGTAGCGTGCTGGCCGCGCTCTGATGCTGACACTGATTGTCCTCGCAGAGACCTATATCAACGTCACATCCACATGCAGACAGACCGTTCTCAAAACAAACACGGCTTTCATTACTGGCTGTATCACAGTGACAGCGACCAACCAACCACATCCTTTTCACTGCAAAGTTCAGTCAGTTCTTCTTCAATCAAGGCTAAGGATCATTCAAAGTTTCACCACGTGCTTAAACACACAGACAGCGAGACCTCTGCATTTCGCTGTTGTTTAACGGACTTTTTGTCCCACTGTTAGGCCTACAGCAGGCTGTGATTGCCACAAGCTGTTAACGAACAGGAAGATGAATGCCTGATTTCCTTCAAACCAGGGGCATAGTCGGGGGGGGGGCATCATTGACGATGAATATCGCCGCTATTTGTAAGCCATTATTAAGCCATGAAAATGGAATTAAGTGACAGAGACCTGCAAAACAAAATGAGCATGAAAACGTGCACACACAAAAATCGAATATTGTCCGTAGGGGAAAAATACAGTGTGCACGGCGCACGATAACTAGTCCCGCCGCTGATTGATTGCCCCTGTAGGCTGTATACCTTCTTTCTCATAATTCTTGCTACACGCCTAGTTCTGAGCACTTAGCCCTCACCGTCTGTCACGGTATGACGAGAATTACCGACACTAAACAGACTACTGATCAAATCCGATAGCGATAGTCAGTGACGGTGTGCGGTACCGTACTTAGTTCGTCGTCGAGTGGTCACAGTCGGCTCGTACGAAGACTGCTGCGTGGAGCGCAGCGGGCCTGTGCCGAGGTCGGCATTGAATCGCACCACGGCCCGCCCAGTGTCGAGCGACCATACGACCAGGTAGCCGTCGTACGACGCCGTTACGACGGTCGTAGGTCGCAGCAGCGCCATACACATGACGTCCTCGTCGTGTGTCGCCTCCCACTGCTCCAGGCAGCCAGCACAGGGTCCCGTGCCGTCGTCGTCGTCGTCATGACCGGGAAGGTCAGAGTAGACGCGGACGACACGGTTCCACCCGGCTGTGAGGATGAAGCGTGAAGGACAGACGAGCGCTGAGACCTCCAGACCGTCACCGGCAGACACCTGTCAACAGACACACAGACACACTGTACGTAAAGTAACGACTAGCAAATACAAGAAGCTGAGCTATCGCTAGGATAGCCGACTATACAGATATAGAGTAACAGCTAACAGCATCGAGGCATACTCACCCGTCGTGCTTGACACCATTTACTGTTGAAGGGTATGGTTTTGGACCACCTCTTCTTGAGGGCACCCGAATAAAACTGAGCCTATGATGTTGATTGTTGATTAGTATCCGTCGTTAACTTCTTCCGGTGATTAACACCGGCCGTCCTGACAAAGTTTAATACACACTCTAACTCCGAATTAGTCTAGCTAGCTGGCGGTAATGACAGCTTACATTGTTTCAAATTACTCTGACAGCTAGTAATACAGTCTATATACTGACACTTTAGAGTATTAAATGTTTACAATAAAAACGTTCAAAAATAACACACACAAATGTTTTACATCTCTGTCCCTTCCTGGCAAATACCGTGCTGTCTATTACTATTAAGTCAACTCATCCAGTACAAACTTTACCCTATAGCTTCAGATGCTCAGCTATACAGGAGCCTGCCTGTGTGACAGAGTGACAGACGGAATGTCATGTGACCTCGCGCAAGACGGCGCCGTTGTTAAAGTTGAATGTCCGGACACATCCATCGCTGAAGCCAGTTACAAGACGCCTCAGTGACCCGTCAAATCGCATGGCCGTCACAGCGACCGGAAGTTCAGTCCCATCAGGCAGCACGCGCATGCGCGCCACGAACTGAACGACGCGCTCGCCAGTGTCGGCGTTCCATACACAGATGACTGATGACTCGTCCGCACTCACTACACACAACACTGCCCTGTGAGGACGCAGGCACCCGCCCACCCCTCCAGGCCCGTTTATTTCTACACCAAATATGTAATATTTCCCTCTCAAACAATATAGTGTACCTTTCACAATGTTGCTCTGTAACAGTGTAACAGTTCCAACTGCTGCACTTGTTGAAATAAATCTGTATACTCAATATGTTTCAGTGAGTCGGTGGCACTACTGGTGGGTGCAAAAGATAACTCAATAACTAGGCCTCCTGCTGGGCGGAACTCCGATGAAACTTGACACGCAGGTAAGATACATGTTCCCTGCTAGATGTGATCAACTTTAGGGCACTCCCCTTGTGGGACAGTGTTCCGCCAAAAAAGAAAAATTTCGACGAAAATTCAGCCGGGTAATGTAGTACGGAAACCAAAACTGTAACAGGCGTGAGGATCAACGAAGGTTCTTATGAAGTTGAACCCACCCAACAGCAACCGCTCGGCCTGTAGCTATGAACTTTCACTCTAATGACAGCCAGTAAGAGTGTGCTCAGCAGGCGACATCGCGAAACTGGAATCGCTCGTTAAGCGATGCCGACGACTTGGATACTGCGGCCTCGACGAACCGACTCTATCTGAATGTTCAATGATGCAGACGACCATCTGCTTAATCGAGTCGTCAACAACTCGGAACATGTACTGCAGCCGTTCCTAACTGAGCGACCGCAAACTTACAATCTCCGCCGCCGGCCGCATGGCAGCAAAACCTTATTCAAAAAAAACACTATCACTCAATGATCAGGACTTCTTTATTAGGACTATGTACAAACACAGGCTACAGCTATCAACTCTCACTTCACAACTCTACTATTGACTAGGCATAGTCCTATCGGTTTTTATTTTAACTGTATTTGACATTTATTCACTTTATTTCTACTTCAGTGTGTATTTATTCTACGTTGCACATGTCAGCTACATTATTAAACGAATATGGTATGGTACGACGGACCGACAACGCGGAAGAGTTGGTTGTAGATGGCCATGTTGACGGGCTGCGTGTGTGACGTGAGCTGTGAAAGGCGAGGGTCAGTGACATCGTGCTCTAGCAGTCCTATGATGTTGGTGGCCAGCAGCAGCGCCTGACGACGAAGGTTGAAGAGGACGGTGGACAGCGTCCGTGAACCTAGCTGTGTCGAGCCGCGGAACAACATCTGCATACACGTCTGTGTCGACAAGTCGAACAGAATGATCGCCCGGTCTTCAGCGGCACTGATCAGCTGATCCTACAACCGCAGGCACGGCCGCCTTCACTAACTCTCTCATCGTCGCGGGGACCGCAATCAGCGCTAAGTCGTTACATAGTTGTACACAGCAGCATAACACTACAGAATGCTGGAGAGTGAATTATTAATCCTTTGACGCCCACTGTTGCCATATGGGTATGGCTATAAAACTTCCTGTGTCAGGCCGGGTTAAGCCGTCATTTGTAATTTTTGACATCCGGACACTCTGACGCTCAGCTCTGAGCGTCAGAGTGCCCGGGGCGTCAGAGGGTTAAGCGGACCTTGAGTTCGTTGACACAGAGAAAGATGACAGGCGTCTCGTGTCCACGCAGCACCATGACGGGGTGTTCGCTGGCGTACGGGTTCCAGCCTCGTATTGTGCAGTCACGACTGCCTGTGATGAGCAGATTGTTGGCTGGACTGAAGTCGATTACTGACACGCCCTGCCCACCAACACACGCAGACAAACATTCAAAACAATCTGGACGTACCTCAGAAAGACCGCCACAGCATGCCAAAGTTCCCACAACAGGCAATCACTCACTACTCCTTAGAAGACAGTAATGTTCGATGTGATGATCATTACAATGTGGCTGGGTCCGTACGTCACAGCTGGCACTGCAGGACGGTCCACTATTCAACCAAACCTCGTTCATTGTGATAGATGAAACTCTGGTTCAGACAGCTGGTGCCACCAATAAGCGTAAAATAAATTCCTGCATCTATCGTCACTGCCCGACGCTGGTGACATTATTATTTCGGCAAAATGAGCATGGCCAACGGGCGAGCGAAATCTCCAGTTGAGCTATTTGACCGTCAATTTTTGTCACAAAGGCTGACGCTCGGTGTCACACAGTACTGACAACACCAGTCATGCGTGTGTTGGGGCAATGACAGCAAACATCTGGACACCTTCTTCCACCAGTGAAGATACAGGCACTGGAAACCAGAGACTGCACATTGCCTGTCAACTGTCACATTATCAGTAGCAGCAGTCCCTCTCACGGGGTTACTTTGTCAGTGAAGCAAAGAAAAATATCAATAAATGAATCAACAGTCTGCATGCACAGGCGATTAAATCTGATGTTTAGTCCAGCACTAATGACGAATGAAGTCGTCTAGATTCAAATGACCGCACTGACTGCAGATATCATGTAGAGAGAGCTAGACTGGAACTGCGTGATGCAGCATGGAAACCTGTATAATAGCAATTAATTGCTGCTATATAGGATTCCATGGGTGTACCTTGGTGAGACTGATGCGCGTTGCCTTCTTGTAGTAGATGTCTCCGATGTAGACGGATGTGTCGGGGTCGATGGACGAGCAGGAGATGAATGCGTCCAGCTCGGAGATGTAGATGATCTGATTGACGCTGTGTACGTGCACCGAGCACAGCTTGTACGCTCGGACCCCACACGTGGCGCCGCGAGTCAGCTCGCTGAATGTTACTGACCGACGCTGGTGACTCGGTGCCCGCTGTAACCCACAAGTATCTTACAGAACCAGTAACCACAGCGTCACAAACAGACGACGGTCATCGACGGAAAACAACTGCGTATGTAGTAAGTACGTGAGTATTCATTACGCTTTGACGCCCACTGTTGCCCATGGGTACAGCTATAAACTTTTCGATTTGTATAGCGCATTATATGTTGACAAACCTCTTATGCGCTCGTGAGATCACTTGTCATATCACACATAGTGTTAGCTCCCATCCAACAGAGGTGATTCTCACGCCTTTTTACCCCCGGCATATTGCCGGTAATCATTTATCGACCCCGAAAGGATGAAAGGTTGAGTTGGCCTAGGTGGCTCAGCCCTGAGCGTCAGAGTGCCCGGATGTCAAAAATTACAAATGACGGCTTTTTAAACCCGGTCTGGTACGGGATGCTTTATAGCTGTACCCAAACATGGCAAAGGGTTAATAAACCAATGTTAATCGTATACAGGTTTCACAACGTAATAGCTGATCATTAAAGAAACAGATAAGCAAAATATGAAACTATACTATATACACTACACTACACACAAATCAAGCAAAAGTCAATTCGTCTTTGACGACTAATGTCAATGAACAAACAAAAAACATAAGTACTAGACAATGCTAAATACATCTAGGGCCTATTGACAAACGTTTTCTTGAGCTGGTGGTAAGCTGTATAGCATTGTATCTAATGTCGTGTCAAATTTCACAATAGAATTTAGATAATTAAAAATACATCTAAGCAAAACTAGAGACCACGTGCGTTAATGAAGAACTGATATGCACTGACTCAGTGCTAACTGACGCCGAGTTGAGGCCACGCGCCCTGTGAAAGGGCGCGTGGCCTCAGCTCGGCGTCAGTTAGCACTGAGTCAGTGCATATCAGTTCTTCATTAACGCACGTGGTCTCTAGTTTTGCTTACATGTATTTTTAATTATCTAAATTCTATTGTGAAATTTGACCAACAACAGTGATGACATACAGACAGACAGAACCTATCTGAATGATCTGGGTAATATTCTTGTCAAACAGCGTTGTGCTGCCCTAGGCCTACTGTAGAACAAAATGAGCAGCGGACTGACACTAAAGAAGCACATGTCTGGACAGCCTTGGAACTCAATAGCACTGACGTTGCCTCGCTCATCACCCCAGTACAACACACCGTGTGTCAAGTCATTCTTGTCATACCTGTAACGATCGACGGACAATGCCAACACTTACAACAAACACATTTGTACAACTTCGGCAATATTTTGAGCAGGTATCGGCAGTACTCAGAACAAGTTATCATCCCTAATTGGTCGAGAAGGTAAGCCTCGCCCCTATAGCAATAGATCAGCTGGGTCCATAACGTTTCGGTGAAAATCCTTCCACCAGCACAAATTTTCAAAGTTCGAAGTTTGTGTCGGATATTGCTTCTTCTTACAAAATTACGTGCAAATTGGACAAACCATTTTAGCTTAGCCAATACGGCGTCCGACTGGTGCCATACCAGGTTTTAAAATTTTGGTTTTGGTGACATAGGCCTAGACTAACATTTCCCACTCTGCTACAGCCTACAGCATACAGAATTTCATCATCAAAATCGGATTAGCCTATATCTCACTGAAATATCAAATATGGCGCTATATTACGATTTTCAAGATAGCGATCGTCCACCATTTTGAATTTTCAAAGTTCTTCGTTATTGTCGTAATCTGCTTCAGTTTACAAAACGCCATCAAATCTGATGACATTTCACTGAAATACATGGCGTTTTAACGACTTTCAAATGGCGATCGTCCACCATCTTGAATTTCAAAGTTTGAAAATTTTCACATTTTAATTACTCTCGCATTTTGCGTCATCGTACAAAATTTTGCAAAATTGGACAACCACGCAGCTGCCAAATTATGGCCAAAAAATGTTTGCCAATATTGCGTTAGTGGCCGTCCACCATCTTGAATTTGTGTTGACGTCATAAACTGCATCCGGTAATGGTTGCGACATTGTCGTAAATTTTCACGTTGATTGGTTTGGTAGTTTTCATACAAGCCTCACATAATGTGCAACTGGCAAAAGACAGACAGACAGACAGACGAACAAACGAACATCGTTATCGCGTAGCCCCGCCCTTCCCACTATGTGGGGCGGGTCTTAGGCCCCTAAAAACTAAAAAATACAAAAAAAGCCTGAGAGTAATTTTAATATCTTACGTCATTATGTTCGCATATTAATGAGCACGATGAAGCTGACCAGTAGGCAGCTGACGACGCACAGATCTCCAGCTTATCGACGACGATGACAGGATGTATGAGGCCCGACGCGGCTGCGCTGTAGAATGCAATGAAGCCTGGCGTACAGGCGACTGCCAGCACGCCGACGTTCTGCAGGTAGACCATGTCGGTCACCCAAGCACTGACACTGGTCGGCGACGTCGAGTGATGAACGTGAAACGTCACCATCAGATCCAGCTGCGTGTTGAAGAAGCGAAGTTCGCCGTCACGGCTGGCCGCGATGTATCGGCCGCTAGTGTCACGTGATGACGACTACAATATAAACACGTTGTTGAGCGGCCCTCGTGTGGTATTGTGCTCTCAGTAGTGTCTTCTGTCTGTCTGTCTGTCTGTCTGTTTGTTTGTCTGTTTGTTTGTCAGCAAAGTAACACAACTCTTGAACTGATGGAGACTTCACTGTGAAATTTTAAAAGACGAAAGATCGAGTTCAAAAAGGTCAAAAGTCAAGGTGATTTCGTTCTTGGGGAATATCGTCATTGCAAGCAATGGATTTGAACTGACCTAATGTCAGTCACATGACACAGATTGCTGTAATTGCCTATACGCTTTACAGTGTCGTGCAGTCTGGCTGGCTATCACCAAGCACTGGGCCTAATGCAATATTGTCATCATCATCATCAATATTTAACCCTTCAGAATATGGATGAACCAAAAAACTGCATTTAATCATGCAGTTAAAGGCAAGTAGCTCGACGCCCGTAACACATGGTCGTGGAGTCGTCCGGCAAACAAACGATTGGAACCCAAACCTCCTTATATAGGCCTCAGGTTAATCTGATTGAGTCATGCATTTGTAGGCCTAAAATGTGAAAATCCATATCTCTATCATTTTACAGAATTTAAGAAATAGATTCTGCTGCTGAAGTCAGCAATCAGCATGTTCTTCTGCGTCAGTTGCCGTTGGCGAAGATCGCAGAAGTTGTCACAGAATTTTCCAGGGAGCCCTTTCACCCCATTGACATAATAGGCTACAGTCTACAGACACATCTGTGATAACTGACCCTATTCCTTCAAGGCTTCACCTATGGAGATTGTCAGGGAAATGCCATTGAATGAGGGCCAGTAACATAAAAGACGAGAAGTACGGTACACCTTATCGTGCCTAAATTACGGTTGTAGAACGCATTTATATCCGACCCTGTAGACGTTGCCATCGCGGTGACTGGTCGGCTGGAAGACGATACGAACAATGTCATCCGAGTGGTCGTAGCTCGGTGACTTGCGTCCCGGCTTCACTCGTCGAACCAGCTTCGACGGCAAACAGCGCCGTTCAGCGTTGAAGTTCATCGCCTGTTTATGCTGCTCCTCCAGTAGCATGAACGTCAGGTACTCATTCCAATCGACTGTTCCATCGCAGTTCGTGTCGACCTTCATGAAGATCTGCACAACGCAACCTATGCACTCTTCGCATGACACAACTGCTAGGCCCCCTACGTTGGCCATAATAACAATGGATACATTTGATACATAACTTATATATAAAGCTGCAAATACATGTGTTTGTCAGCGACAAGCGTCCACATCATTTAAATCTGAGCTATCAATTTTGGCACATGTGATATACCCATAGTGGATCCGTGAGTGCGTCAACAGATTAAAAAAATCATGGCAGCATTATCCACATCTCGGGGACATGGGGCTTTAGTTTCACAGTCGTTCACCAGATGACGCAATGTGACAGATCAAATACAGTTTGCGGTTAACTAGTCTTCCATTGTAATGCACTGGGCACCGTTTTGGAGACATTAGCATTCACCTTGCTGTGGGTACAGGGGTAAGGTTCTACCCATGTATATTAAATTTCAACACTTCTGCAATGGTTTTCTTCTGCTTAATTGCTGTAATCTTGCACACATCTGTGTTGCTGGTCGTTAAAGCATCTATCTGTGGATGTCACCCTGCTTGACTGTGAATTATCTTCAACCATCTATTACTGGTAAATCCAATGCAACTGTAGAAATTGTAGCTCAGACATAGTCTAATCACTGTAATAAGTTGTGTAAACAACAGGCATTATATGCAGTACTTCTTGAGATATTATAGCCCTCTAAAAGTGTCAATTAAGCTAAAATGACTTCGTTATTAAAGGTCATCAGAAACTGAAATCAACTAACAATTCAAAGTAATTTTGACCTTATTACAAATACTGCATTTTCTCCAAATGCAGCAAAGTAGTGGCCAAAAATCAGTTTTTATCATGCATTCACAGTCATGAATGCAGTGCAAGATTTTGATATTGCAATTCTTTCTGTCTGTCATGCTGTTACAGCTAAATGTATTGTCAAAATTCTTTCACTGGATAGCCCCATCAGGCTAGAGTGTAGTTTTATGGGCACTAGGGTATTCTTAATGTGGATTTGAGTGCTAACTTTGTTGTGATTTTTAGTTCAATTGTTTAGTTTTGTAACTGGGTGAGGTCTGTAATTACTAAACGAATAAAATTCAATAAAATTCAAGTCACATTTTTAGTTTTCAAACACTATAGCGTCCATGAATCCAAAATAATAACAAAAATTACAATTGAAATCTGCAACAAGAATAGTGCCACTGCCAATTAAATGAAACTCCGGTCTTGCAGCTTCCAGCTGTACTTTATATATTGGCTACACTGAAACATTCCCTCAAGTGCTATACAAATGCAAAATATAAATTAGAGTAGGCCTATAATGACGGTATGACGGCAACCTTGTCCAGTTCGCTGTCTTCGATTTCGCGACCTAGCACTTCTCGCATTGTCGACCTGAAGCGTTCCATGCTAAGTCCCCCGCTGCCATGTGATGTATCAAACACGTCGTGCAGAAGTTGTATACGGTCTCTGGCAAGTCGCTCCTCGAGATTAATTTCTGGATGGTCACCCGATTCCCGACGTAGATCTGACATCGAAATACCTCGTGAGCTAGACCTAGAGGCTTCGGCCAACAATAATCGTGAAGCGGGTTGCTCATTCAACGTCGTTTGCCGATCGCTGACAGGTTCGTCACCACTGTGCTTTATGGCGTCAGAACGTTTCCCGGCGATAACTTCTAATTCTGGTTCAGTCATCGTAGCAGTTGTCAAGTAACGTTCTATCTGTCATCTGCAATAGTATGTAGGCTATATATTAGGCTATATACACAGTATTTTATCATTGAACAGCAATCGTTAAAAACAAATGAACAGGAAATGACGAAATGACGTCATCGTTACGTGTAACGGAAAAGTTGCACTTAATTAAAATATTTAATAACGGTTCGTTGGAATCGTTGAAGTAGCACTGAACGTAAAATGAATTCTACGAAACTCGTGTGAATATTCGCCATTATTCAAATATAATCGAAAAATCGATATCGTCAGTGTGATGCATGAATATTTTCTCTGAAATCGGAATCGGAATCCCCGAGCATTATTTATACCGGTACACCGCTTCAATCGTATAGTATTCATATTATAGCCTCAGCACAGGGGCCTACTAAAACCGATATTCAACAAAACGATACCTAACTACTAGGGTTTCCAACCCAGGTTTTACCGAACCCGAAAACCCGGGTTTTGGCTGCTTGTAAACCCGGGTTTTCGGGTTTGTATTTTGACTTGCACTGTGTCCGTACTAGGCCTAACTCGAAATAACAGCAACGCGTGCAATATGTCGATGATTCCATGTTTATTTTCGTTAGTGGCGATTGGCGATGCACAGATCTGTGCTCATCACTTGTCGTTGTCGTGGCTTAAAAGCCAGTCCTCCTCCTCCTATTTACATTGTGACTCAGGCAGTGACGCTCGACCAGGCAAGAAGCAGTCCAACGACCTTACTCGGAACTCGCTGTTAACGCATCACTGTCCAAGGCGGTGGTTACCGACGCCTGCCAGTTGGGATTTCTCCACATCTACTGACTCAGTAGATGTGGAGAAATCCCAACTGGCAACCATCCGGGGTGAAATGGCGATGTTCGAGTCAAACGGCAAACGAGGCCGCGGTCTAGAGTTGGGATACGGATAGACTATGCTAAGTATCCCGCCGTCATCAGTCAACGCAGAAAGAGCGTTCTCCGCCGCTAGCGTCTTATGCACGAAAGTGCGATCGCGACTGAGTGACAAGTCTATTGGCACGCTGTGTTTCTGCATGCGCTGCCATTATCAGAAAAACAAACAGTAGAGTAGATCTGTAGGCAGCGACTGATAAGGCCACCCGTAAGTGTTTTAATACCTGGGTCGGCCTGCGCCAGTGTCTATTGCTATTTTGTACTGTTTCTGCTATTATTGTATGACACTGTGTGCGAAGTTTATAAATAAATAAATAAAA
>Ga0056114_1000629_pt1 | contig 13172 bp, 11 predicted proteins | sample WorMetHERISLAND1_FD_77005 | JGI IMG/M metagenome (GOLD analysis project Ga0056114, IMG submission 77005) | Marine gutless worms symbiont microbial communities from Max Planck institute for Marine Microbiology, Germany - Olavius loisae HERON... ...
CGGGAAAAGGGGGTAGGGAAGGGAAGATGGGAGGGGAAAGGAAGGACAAATAAAAATTTAGGACTACACTCCTGAGTACGTACATACTGACTGATTGTTCTAATTGTAACTCTCAAACAGTAATTCAACAAAAATGCCCCTTACTGTTACTTCCTGAAACTTTTGCTTCCTGAAAGATTTGGACATTAGTAATCAGTGCCTTTTATGTTAACTCTCAATCGCTACCTTATTGCATGATGAAATGAGTTATAAAGACAGCTCAACATACGGCCGTGGCAACGAGCACTGGACATCGTCCACATCGGAACGTCCGCAGTGCCTCCTCGCGCTCGCTCTGTGTCCGGTCTCCATGGATGCTGTTGACTTGGAAGCCCTCGCTATCCAGAAAATACTCGAGTGCATCGGCGCCTTTCTTTGTCTCAACAAATATTAGAGTGAGCGCCTCGGAGCCTTCAAACGTCAAAAGACATATTAAATAGTCACTATTTTGAAGAAAAACTGACCAAAAGTCTCACTTATTTCAAGACTGTACCGACTGTACCAATCGTTTTCAACGTTTTGTGATGAAATTTTTTAATTTTCCAATAACAGTGACAAAACATGTTCCAACTTATTTACGTTTGATTATGTTGAAGATTTATTAACTTGATATTAATATTTAGAAAGTTCATGCGGTCGGTTTTACTCTGGACACAGCAAAGTCAGCCGTAGACGTTACCAGAAGCAGTGAGAAGGTCGAGAAGAAATGGTCTTTTCTCCGCTTCTTCGACCCACAACACTTTCTGCGTGATGTTTTCACTAGTGCTGCCGACGCGACCAATCGCAAGGAAGATGTAGTCGTGAAGGAAATCTCTCGCCAATATCTGTCAGGCCATTCAGCACACCACCAGACATCGTCATTGACTGCTTTTACTAAAACTGTTTTAATTTCTAAACTGCTTGATACTTAGCAATTATGTGCAATAAATCAATAATCAAATGTTAAAAAAATTACAATAACGATACAATAAGCAGAGCTGCAACGAGGCAGTTCTAAAACACAATGTTGCCAGCAGCAGTAAAAATAAACACACGTGTACACAGAGGTTTGCTAGTGTAAGACGAGATCAGCATTAACATTACAATTTACCGATCATGCGTCTACTATATCAAACGATAATAAGCTACAAAAGTGCTGAAGTAAATGATATCACGAGCCATCATATGGCAACTGATTCTGAATCGCAAGAAACTGAGCCTACTGAGGTAAACCAAGTCAACCTGAATCTCTTTTGGAAATGTTGCACTAAACATCAACGTTTGTCGACAGCCAGTAGCAGGCATGGAATCCTCTTCGACAATACGCCGGATTTGTGGCTCAAATCCCATGTCAAGCATTCTGTCAGCTTCATCAAGAACCAAATATCTGCACAAACACACCGGCATAAATGATAAATAGCCTATGTAAATATATTATGAGTTTTTTTCCAGAATATTATCTGCTCTTCATTTAACATCATTATCAAAATTAAACGACTGCAAAATTAAATAACTAAATTGCATATTCTGTTCTAATGCATGAATGTGAATAAACACTCGTAAAGTACTGTAACTGATTTTAAAAATGTATAATACAAAACGACAGAATTCAAGAGTAGTTCACTTTCGCCTTAAATGACTTCTGCATTGTTCCAATTAAACAACAGTAACAGTAACAGCGATTATGATATTATGATATGACCCCAACAGGTTGACCAAGGGCAGATAACATTGTTAGTATGGCTATTTTTGGTCTCAGCACATAAATCACTTCATGCTGTGGAAATACAGCCGCTTGTCTAGAGGAAAGCTGAATAGACTGACCTGATGTTATCGAGGTGGATACGTCCTCTCTCCATCATGTCGACAAGTCGACCCGGAGTGGCGACAAGAAGGTGACAGCCACGTGCGACGTCACGGATCTGACTACCAATGTCAGCTCCGCCGTACACCACACACGGCCGTATGTGTGACCGATACGAGAACTGTACACAGCAGACAACTCACCGTGACACTGAACTGAGAACTACATTAATCGTTGCAATGCATCGCTGAGCATGTGCGTCATGGATACTGTAAGTTATTCTGAAAATTTGCCTCTTTTCCTCAGCATTGTTTACTGAGTCAGTGGGCCAACATCCTGTTATAATGACAAAACTACTATAATATGACAGACAAGCTTTGAGAAATTCATATTTCACGTGAATCGCTTGCAACATCAGGCCGAAGTGTTTAAAATATGCAACACAAAAGCTGAGAATGCAACCTTTCGTGCTTCGTCGTATATTTGACAGGCAAGTTCTCTCGTCGGGGCCAGCACAAGTGCCACTGGGTACTGAGCGCTCTGACGGAACGATGAGCCTGGCTGAAATGACAATACTGGTCAATCAAGTAAGCAAGTGCACTACTAATTATCCAAATTAAATAACAATATCACTTACTATTCATCTGAAATTAAATTAACTTCAACTACAGCCTTGAGACGTATAAGGCATCACTGTATGAAAACGTCCAGAACTGCTGTACAACAGTGAGCTACAGAAGGCAAGGTCAAACAAGACAGTCTTCAGTTGTCATTTGCCGTAAACATTACAGTGTCTGTTTAGAGGTTGAGAGATATACTGTTCTAGGCAAATAGTCAAAAAATAAAACAGCTAAAATGACCCTATAAAATGACCCTTCAGGTCGTTCATAGGCGTTGATGATAACCGTGCTCGAGAGACCACATAGCGTTTCCTGCCAGTCTACCATTGTAACTGTGTCCTGTATACTGTACCATTTCTGAGACATTATAACTTCTTTAATACAAGTAACTAACTGTGATTTTCAACAGTCCTTCATTTCTGTCACAGCAACTGATTGTAGTTCCATATTCACTGATAATCAGTCATACAGAAAGATGCTATATTTTTTAAGACATTAGATTTAGAACGGTTACACACAGCTTCAATGACATTTAAGGTCATTCACAGTCATTGGAAGAAATCACACCAGTGTGTACGCCAACTTTTCTGTGCACTATAACTGTATCTTGCCTGCAACAATTGAACAATATGCATAATTTGACAAGCAAAGTAACATCTCTTTACTTACAGAACGCATATGTCAGTCATATTGTTGTATTTTTATCTTTTAATTTTTCTGTCTATCTGACTGGGGCTCTTCCTTGACTATATACAACAGACGATTGAGAAATGTCAGTTTCACAAACTAAGCCTATTTCTCAGACCGTTCTGCGACTATGTGCCTGTCTTAATGGCTCAGAATCATCAGATCTTTAACAAGAGCCACGCGGACTTCTGTCCGAGGACCTGGGTCCACATTCCACAACTGTGGATGCATCTGACGACAGTACTGTTATACTCACAACTTCTGCAGCAGCAACGGATGCTGCGTTTCGTCCATCGTTCAGCAGGTATTTCCACAAACAACCTGCCACTGGCATCATATCCTTTCAGCAGAGCAAAATTCTTTACATTTATTAAAATCTTATCTTTGCAGCTGATCGACATGTTTACAAATACTCCCATGACAGATCGGTGTGACGTGGTTTGCACTTACAGCGCCAGGCCGTGCTTTCGTCGTCGTTCGTATGCCAGCAGAGATCATCTGACTGAGTATAGGCAACAGGAATGCAGCTGTCTTCCCAGACCCTAATCATACAAGACTGCACTAGTCACACAGCATAGGTTATGAAAACAGTTTTAAAGTACAGTAAACACAGACAAAAAGGAGTACAGTGGTTTTAGCAAATGACACAAGTTAACATGTGGCCAGAAGAATTACAGATAAAGTCAGTCATAGCGACGTTTGCTTTCAATTCATATTTCAACAAGTGTTTTGACTTTTGAGTCGCTGTTTGTTGGGTGACAGAAAAGCATCCAACTTGTAAAAAATCTCCTGATAAATTCCAGTTGAGTTGGGAGGCTAGCTAACCTATCAGATTGTGTCTGTCGACTCAACGCTATTTCTCGAACTTCTTTTTATTCTTGTTTTATTCTCTTTTTGTTTGTTGATCTTCTTGCAATTTTTTGTTTTGGTTCCACAAGACTGAGACTAAGTCTGACTGTTCGTCAGTTCTTTTAGCATACTGTGTGCACTGAGTGTCATGTACTGTTGTACAACTGAGTCTGGATACTAGAAGCCTGTCCTTGACCCTACAGCATTTGTAGAATTCAGACAGAACGAATGTCGCAGATGAAAACATTAGACTTTAACTTAAAAATTAGTCACACAACACTCCAAGATAAAAATAAGAAGAAATTGTTTCTCAGTCAGAGTGGTCAAGCCATGGAATTCGTTACCTAAATTTGTTGCGTCATACGCTATTGTTCAAACGTTTGACTTTGAATCCAGATTGAACAGAGAGTAGGCAAATCAGCCTGTTTGTTTCTGCTACAAGGAAGAGCTCCGACTCTAACTATAAAGATCTGGACACAGAAGATCCAATATCATGCGTTCAGAATTCACCAAATATGATGACGACGACGATGAAATACAACTGACATACATTGAGTGGTATTTAGGATAAAATACAGTTAAGTATATGGAAACAAGATGCAGCTTAATCAGCAGCAAACTCAAAAAACGAATCTGGTTAAACAAAATAGAAATACCACTACCAGTAGTACTAGTAGCTTGTTATTTCATTGATAAACAGGGATTTTTCTACCTGTTTGTGCACACGCCATGACGTCACGCTGACTCATGATTGACGGCATCGCGTGCTTCTGTATCGGCGTTGGACGTTGGTACTTCGACAGCATAATATTTCGTCCGATGACGTCACCGAAGTCGATGTGACTAAACTACACACAATACAGAATGATGCATGATTCACGAGACACTACTGAATTACTGAACTAAAACAGTCCATTAAAAGAACCATTATACCAGACCTATAACATGCAGCAACGTACACTTTGCGTACACACATTACTCTACTGATACCTCTGCACAGCCTACATCTCTACATGTACACACATATGCACAACAGATACAGACTTGTACACTTGTTAATCACATGGATCAGTGGGCAGTATCAATCATCTGTATGCATGTATGTATGTATGCACACATGTCTGTCCGCATGAATGTAGATTAGAAGCAGTGATGTATTTAGAGTTTTAGACTTATCTAAAACATCTTGTTTTGCAGACTGTTTCTTTTACAATGTTTCATATGTGACCCAATTTGCCCCCCGGGGGGGGGGGGAGAAGGGAGACGCATGGCCTACTACAAGCTCTGTACTCCCTCCTTCCAGCAATCGTGTATGCTGCAGGGCCCTAAGCACTGCAGCTGGCAGCATGACATAAGTTAGCACCTTCTAAGTGCAGATCTAGCTTAGATGACAACCACAAAAATACAATTGATTTCCTACATAACTGACAACAAAACTGTCAACTGTCCGACTGACTACACACAGATCAATACTGTTGCACACGTCGTAATAGCAACTGAACTCGAGTCCTCTCAGTTTCAAGTCAGATTCCTCGATCTAAGTGCTAAATTATGCAGCATAGAGGCATCTGAAATTTATGACAGTTCACAGCTGCGAATCCACAGGACAGATTTGTCGCATGCTCCGAGGACTATTTAAGAGTGCACTGAACTGAAATAAACGGAACTGTTCGTCTGTTCGTGGCATAAAAGAACAATAAATCTCAGTTACATACACTGTCAATGTGTCCAGGGCAGTTCTCTCCGCTGACTTCGACCGGGATGTCCTCGTACTTGTCAAAGTTTATTCCAGTGTTGTTTACTCCAAAAAATTCCCTGTACATTACTCATTCCGCTGTTATAGCATCTGTAAACAGAAGTAAAGCATGCAATAAATGCACTAATAACGTAACAAACGATCTATGAATGCAGGCTATATTTATCCACACAAGAACGTTATAAGAAATGAACAAAATAGTTTGGCGAAAACGTAGTCCAACTCAACAAGTTTCATTTGCACAGTATCCAGTATATTTCTGATAGTTCTTAAACAAGATGAATGCATGAAATGAACGCGGTATAACCTGTCCAGTTTATCACTGGCCTGCGCCGACTTTGACCAATCTGAGAGTCCAGCTGTGTCGGACATTCGTCGCCTGTGACGGTTTCCTGCAGGTCCTGAAGACTGACGAGGTTTATCACAGTCGCTGGACCACTCACCCATCCTACCATCACTGCCCCATCTCCTGCTGATTGCCTGTGACGTGGCCAGTATTGAGTCTTGCCAGGCGTCAGACCGGCTCTGTGGAACAACAGGCTCTCGGCAAGGTGCTTCAGAACTGTGATCACGACTGCCACCTCGCAGCTTACCACTCCTTGCACCACCGCTGTATCACACCAACGTCAGCTGGGCATTTAGGAGGCTTATGGCTCGAGAGCACCACAGTCAGCCATGAATAACACAACAACAAGATAGCAACAAAGCACAAACAGTACAGTAAATAACTGATAAAATTAAACCATCATTTTTATTTCTATTTTATGTTTCACATCTTGATTTGTACTGTCATTTTGCAAATAAACTTAATAGCAAAACTTCTTGCATCTGTGAAAAAGTACACATTTCTCCGATGTCAAACTTTACATGATCTTGAATGGTTTTAAGTCAGATCTTTAAATCTAATGAAGACGACAGCAGCCACAGGCTACACAGTACATGAGGAGTGACGGCTGACCGAGTGCTAACTGAAACAGTGGATTTCTTATCACGCTACGTGTTTGCCAGGAACTACAGCAAGATGTCTGCTTGTCTCGTTTGTCATACAGCAGTATTTTGTGTCGAAATGGCTAATCACTATTATTACACATTTCCACGATCTGATAGCCCATCAATAACTAGTTTGACAAGTTGCAAGACTAAACAAAAACGAGTATAGATCCCGTAATAACTGTGGTCCTGTCTTGTTTCGCTTGCAAGATGCAGCGCAATACTTGGTTGAAAATCATGAATTTTCATGTCCCGCTTGTATTTTGTACTCCCATTAAGGGTCATCTTGTTGGAATTCTGCAACTTACAAATCTGCATACATTACAGATTAGAAATCTTAAAAATAGCATACATACTCGCCATTTCAGTGCACAAAATAACGTAATCAGTTACCGTGCACTTCGGGTATTTCTGAAGTCAGTGCGAGTCTGCTCTGGTCTTTGGTCGAACACCTGTTTTCGTCCACCAGCGTGTTTCCCAGCTCGGCGCCTGCCAGTACCCGTACCCGTCCATTCCCGTGACCCACTTCCCATCTCAACGTGAGCACGGTCGGCACTCCAGCTGCGACCTCTAATCACAAAGAAACAAAACATAAATTCATCCTAAATACCACTGAATGTCAGTTTTCTTGTTCAAGTCATAATGTTTTTATGCACAGCATGCATTCTGTCTGAATTCAACTAATTCTACTAATGCTGTTTTTATGAGCTCGTTGGTAAGGTCAAAACAGGCCAGACGTATTCAGATTCAACTGTACAACAGGACATAACGATAATACTCAGTGTAAAGTATACTAAAAGAACCGACAGACTGCCAGCTGAATCTGAGTTCAACATGGAACCAAAAGAGGCTCAGCTATCGCGAAGGAACTGATCATCAGCAGCACGTGATATATTAGAAGTACGTAACTGATCTGCAGTTGGTAGTTGGACAATATAAAATGCACCGTTTTGAATAATATTCACCTTTGAAAAGTACTGTGACCTTGAAACCTGGGTTAGAGGTCATTCAAAGTCACTAGAAATTCAAATAACAACGTTCAATAGGTTGTATATGACTTACTATTTAAGCTCACTAGTAACTATGGCTCTATCTTGCACCATTTTGGATAGCATCCTATAGTAACTTTATCTCTTAAATGCACTGCTTTAAAAGTCAAATCAAATCAAATCATTTATTAGCTCATAACATACAAATAGCACGACAAAATGACAATACATGAGCAGGACAGAAAGGCCATAAGGCTCTTACAACTGTCCTAAGAACAAAATGAAATCAATTGGCTAAGGTGTACGTAAAATACAATAAAACATAGTTGCAATAACTGACATCTAAACTAGAAATGCAGAACATAATCAGAGAAGTCCATAGAGGCAATAGAGCGTTTAAATTTAACGAGTGAAGAAAAATCGGTATCAGCAGGTGACCTGGAAGCAAACCAATTATTTCACATGACCAGACAGGGTGCTTAGTGTTTTTAATTAAAGCAAGACTAGTTTTTGTGCTATTATGTTAATTCGTTTCAAAAAATATTCTAAAGTTCAAAAATCTATAACTAATCTTCTTACTAACGTGTGGTGACAATAGTTGTATCACATCATAAACAGTTGCTTTCCTTTGTTAAGTTCTGTTTGTTTGTTTTCTTTTTGTTTGTACTAATGCTACCATTTGATGGTAAATAAAGATTATCAATACATTATGATGCACGTCAGTATGTAAGACTGATATCATACGTTGTAGTGGTTATGTTGGGACTTCGTCTGTCATACAGCGATGGCTCCACATTCCACATGTCTGCTCGACCGCCACCTCGATGACTGCCGGGAATCCCATAATGCATCTCTTTCGGCTTCCGACAGCTTCTTCCATCTTCTTGGTCGTCCCACTCGTGAGGAGACGACAGCGTAGAGCTGGCGTCGTCGAAGTCAGTGGAGTATTCCGAGTGACAATATCGACCAACAGCATCACTTGTGTATCATCGCACACCGACAACATACAATGATACTCAACACTGATACACGCACATTGCACAGCATATATTGTGCATTGAATCACAGCCTCTCAACAGAATCAATAATCAATCAATTGACCAACAACAGTCAGTAATGCAGCAAGTGCATGTCAAAAGTCATACACAAACGAAAACAATTCTTGTTCTGTAAAAAAGCCAGACAATCATGATAACAGATGGAACAATAAGCAAAAAAACTCAAACAGAATGCATATGTTACAGTAGTACCAACTAGAATACTGATAACACCATTATTTAGTACATTACTGCATCAAATTAGCAAAAACAACACGACAGAATACTAGGCAAATAGCCACAGGGTTTCCCATTGCTCAGAAGCCCCACAAGTGTCACACCAGTCATTTATCGACAGTAAAATTCAACGCACATATCCATGAATATCACTGTGCATCTACTTGTACATCATTTATACATCTTCTTCACTTTGCCCAAGTACGACATGCTATTTTTTTATTTCTTTTACTCTCTTGCACAAATGTTCACTCATTAACATACTGAAGTACCAAAACCTGCACGTTTACCTCCTCTCTTAGTTTAGGTAATGCAATTCTACAGGAGGAAGTTTACAACTCTACAGTCATTCACTGGCTTTGTGGAAACCATTTTGATCACACTGATTATGCACCTGTAGGCCAATACTGGAATGCACTGCTGACAATACCTGCCACGCAAGTTAAATCGTCGACCTTCAGAATCAGATGCGTAATTGCACCACGGTGAAACAGACTGTCTGGGTAGACTGCTGTAACTCACGTGATCCGACTCATAACCTACAACAGAGTTTAGCGCCGTAATTATCAACACTGACTTACGTGAGAATAGTAGCATAAAAACAAAGCAGAAATACAAGTGTAGAACTCGGCTAAAAATCAATGGAATCTTGACAAATGAAATACTGGTATATGAATGAAATATGCACCACGATTTGCCAGGTCTTTGCTTCAGACCTCACTACAGGTGCACATGCTCTTAACACTCTCACAATCCCACAGTCGGCTGGCAGCAAAAACAGGACAACCGTCGCACAAAATAACCCCTCAATGCCTCCGTAGCTCATCAGTCTATAGGCCTACCAGTCTCCCCGTGTCCCAGACACAACGTTCTACCGTGACTGCTACACTCTTGCGGCCACATGACATCGTCGCGAGTGACACACTGCCACATTTCCGTCGTGGACTCAAAACAGTTTTATTTAGACAGTCATATCCTTCTATTCTGTTTTAGTTCTTAACCTTGTGGTCCTTGCAGTTTTTTACTTACGCCACGTTAAAAAATTTCTATGTAATGTAATGTAATCATAATGTAATGCTGCTGACCTTCAGCAAGGCACTGAGTGCTTCACAAATATGACAAACACATCATATTATGTCATTCACAGCAAAAACGACAGTTATCAAAAATTATATCTGCCCATTACCACACTTTGAGTATCCAGAGTGATGTAACTCTGACGGTAATGTAAATTGAGACGGTAACGTAAATGAACGGTATGGAGACGGATCAGCGTCTGATAGCAACACACACACAATGTTAGTCATTAGAGCGAGAACAGTGCACAATATCATACATAAACCTCGTCCTTCACAGTATCAGTAAAAACATCTCTAGCACTACTACTGAGCAAACAGATGTCAGATGCACTTTTCGATCGTCTGAAATTCTTCGAGCCATTTTTATCAATCAGTCTACTGAAATGGCAATTATACCATCCTTTTCAATGAAACTCTCAGACGCCCGGGCTAGACAAGAGCACAGGACAATAGAGGACATGCTCAAAGAGCTGTGCTATAAGGCCAAACTTGAGCACAGCAACATGCTAGCCGACAAGATCACTGTACATCGTTTCATTTCAGTCAAGTTCCGTCATAAAGAATTTTTTAAACAATGACCAGTAACTACTTAGTCACCTGCTGTTCAAATGAACAAGAAAAGTTCAACCCAGAGTATACAAAATACACTGCACACCTTGCGCTGCTGTTGGAACATTCTTCAGCATCTGTGACGACATCACAACAGGAGACGGAAAGAAGTTTGGATATGATACGGCAGCAGCATGTGGACTCGTCGGGACAGAAACAGCTGCTGCAGGGATATAGCCGGCACTGTCTGTGAACAGACAATTACACCGTTTATAGACTAAGTACAATGTGTACATACGCATTCGACTTGTCTTGAAATACCTAGGCCTATAACGGGTCGAGTAAAATGTTAACTGCACTCAACATCCAGTAAACCAGGCCAATATAAACTGGTATAGTCACTTGTCTTCTTGGTGTTTTTCATCTTTTCATTGACATCCTCAACATGGAGGCTATCAGCTTCCATGGCATAGGCATTCTAAGTAAGAATATTTGTAAGTGGCGCAATTTAAACTAAAAGTTAAACGAGTGGATTCATGCTAAGACAGTGAACTTGTGGCACAGTTTTAACTTTTAGCTTAAACGATCACTTGAGAGAAATTTGATGCTGGTTCAGTAGAGCTGCATCTTCACTATGACCACAGACAGATGAGCCAATAAATGACAAAAACAAAATATTATTGTGCAAAGTTAATTTTAATAATTTGGGATGGAATACAAGAAAATGAAATGATCCAACACGGCGACAATGACACTAAGTATTAGTAAGCTTACGCACATGTAGCTGAACGGCCAAATAGCTTAACAACAAAATATTAACAACATCCAACAGTGGCAATCCTTCCTGCTCGTGCTGACGGGCGAGTAGACAGGTAATATACACTACAGGTAGGTCTATGCGCACCTTGATAGTACAAATGAAACATTTGTGGAATCTGAGTGAAGTGTGGAACAGTCTGCTCAACGTAAGGCAGCTGTGCTGGTGTTGGTGTCTGTAGCAGAGGTGGTGGAGGTGGTCCCACTGTGTACTGCTGACCTCCAGCCATACCATGACCTGCATACCAAACATCATGAAGATTTACACAGTCTTTTGGCACAAGACACGTGTTCACAACGATCACACGACTGAATTACATGACTGAACATCACTAACACGATGTATGTTCCAGACAACTGGTATGGGATGCTCAGTATGCGGCCGTCGTCTGTTAGCTGCTGCCTCAACTGCGAAGGCAGAAGAGAGAGAAAAATGAGAAGGATAGCATGGAGGCCGGGACAAACAGGAGGAATGGTAGGGTGACGGGGGGGATGAAAGGGCAGAAAAAAGAAAACAGAGGGAGGAAAGTGGAGAAATAGCTAATAAGAGGCAGAAGGGTGAAATGGATCATCCTGCCAAATTTGGAAGCATTCGAGGTATAACTAAAGTACATGGCAGCAAGGGTGCCCCCAAAAGCAGATTTATGTGTCTTTATTCCTTTAGGCAGGGGAGTGTTTGACCCCGTGAATATATTCCTCTGGCCACATGGCTTATTTTAACGTGCATTATTACACAAAGTGTGTATTATTAAAGGTCAGTTGTGCAACATTAAAAAGGAACATGAGCAACATTAAAATTTGTAGGTTAGGAGTCAAACAGGAAGCAGCTAAATGCTTTATATTAATAGCCTTGTGCGACTGGTGCAATATTTACCGGTATTCACTGCCAGTAACCTTAGTCCAGTATCCCGATATGACGGATATATCGACCTAAGCTTGGTCTGCACTTGCAGTAGGTGATTTACTCATCTAATTTTCTGTGAGCAGACTGAATAGATGAACATTTACGCATTTACGTTTGTTTCATGCAATAAAGACTTACTTACATGAGCACAACAGAAACAACTCAAACAATATGTCATTTTCAAGCAAACTATAGCAGATGCAATGAAAAATTAATGTGCAATGCAATGCAATTGAGATTATTTTATACTCCCTTTTGTACCGCAGTTTCCTGCCATATTTCATGATTACTTTACTGACAACAGCTCTATTCATGACCATTACACTCGTACTAAAAATAATTTACATGTAGGCCTATTCTTCATTTTCTTGTATTCACTCAGAATATGGCAAAAGAGCGCTAACATTCAGAGCAAGCCAGCTGTGGAATAAGCTACCTCAGCGTTTAAAAGATATTGCCTCAATTACTATATTTAAGAAAGAACTAAGGACTTTCCTGTTTAATAACGATGTGTAATAATTTCACTAGTCATTGCGTCCTGTGTATTCTGTATTGCTGTCACGCTCGTGGGTAAACTTTTATAGTGATGATTAGTTTTAAACATTTTATTTGTTAACAGTTTTGTGGCTTTGTGTATGCTGTATGACTGCTTGGAACTTTGTTCTGATCAGTAACGTTTTTTAGCCGACCGTACTAACGGTCGCGCTATTGCTGCACTGTTGCGTCTGTCGTCGTCGTCGTCGTCTGTCGTCGTCTGTAACGTTATGTATTGTGGCTAAACGGTGCGTCCTAGAGCAAAAGTTACTATGGAGAGCCTATAGGAAGTCGTATATGAGA